>Ga0116171_10000904_pt1 | contig 30605 bp, 30 predicted proteins | sample AD_JPNHW2_MetaG_FD_89798 | JGI IMG/M metagenome (GOLD analysis project Ga0116171, IMG submission 89798) | Active sludge microbial communities of municipal wastewater-treating anaerobic digesters from Japan - AD_JPNHW2_MetaG | ecosystem: Engineered > Bioreactor > Anaerobic > Digestate | place...
ATTTTTATTCTTAAATAATTGCTTGGTGTTGCTCATAAAACTCTCCTGAAATGTATCGGCATAAACGGATAGTGCCTTATTTTGAGATAGCCTGATAATGTAATTTAACATTATAGAAAGCTACCTGTATATAAGCCAATCAGGCAATAAAAATATGACAATTTAAATTACCCAACTGGTTATATATCAAGAAAAATAAAGTGTTTTTTTTAAAATATCAGTAAAAATGTATGTTTCAAACAGATACAATATATTACAAAAATATTAAGTTATATAAATATATCACTTGACAAAACAAAAACTAATTGGTATAATAGTACCAGTTACAATATTAATGAGGCTGGAATGACAGGCAGTGTTATAAAAATATCCGAAGCGGCATCCTTAGGATTACATGCAATGATTATTCTTGCTCAAAACCCTAAAAAACTTGTTTCGGTTAAGGAGATTTCTGATTTATTAGAAGTAAGCGCAAATCACTTATCAAAAGTAATGCAAAGGCTTACAAAGATCGGCTTCATAAATTCTGTCAAAGGATATAACGGAGGATTTAAATTAATTAAAGCTCCCGAAAAAATAACTTTTCTTGAAATTTATGAACTTTTTGACGGAAAATTACCAACTTCAAGCTGTCTTTTAACAACTCACAAATGCAAAGGCAATTGTATTTTAGGAGATTTGGTCACCTCGGTAAACAAACAAGTAAAAGAAAAATTCGAAAAAACAAAACTTTCGGATTTTGTAAAATAATTTTTTTAATATTAATAAGTAAAGTAGTACCAATTTATTTAAAAGGAGAATTAAAAATGAAACGAGATATTATAAAAATAGACGAAAAAAAATGTAACGGTTGCGGAAACTGTATTCCGGGATGCCCCGAAGGGGCGCTGCAGATTATAGACGGCAAAGCAAGGCTTGTAAGCGATCTTTTTTGCGACGGACTAGGAGCATGTATAGGAAACTGCCCTGCTGGTGCCATGAAAATAGAACAAAGAGAAGCTGAAGCTTATGACGAATATAAAGCAATGAAAAACATTATAAAAGGCGGGGAAAATGTAATTAAAGCACATTTGAAACACCTGGACGAACATGGAGAACTGGGCTATTTATCTCAAGCAATTGATTTTTTAGAACAAAAAAACATTCCTGTTCCTGACTACAAAGGAAGAACTCAATGCAACTGTCCGAGCACAATGTCAAAAAAAATCGATAGAGAAAATTTTCCTGAAAAAACAATAAATTTAACTCCACAATTAAATAACTGGCCTATACAGCTAGCTTTAATGAATCCTGATGCACAGTATTTTGAGAATGCGGATTTATTAATTTCAGCTGATTGCGTACCGTTCAGCTATCCGAATTTTCATCAAAAATTCTTAAAAGATAAGGTTTTAATAATGTTTTGCCCAAAATTAGATAAAACACTTGAACAATATATCGAAAAGCTTACCTACATTTTCAAAAACAAGAATATTCAATCCGTTTCTATTGTACACATGGAGGTACCATGCTGCTCCGGAGTTGAAATAATAATAAAAAAAGCTTTAGAAAAAGCTCAAAAAATAATAACGATTAAAGATTATACAATATCAATATCAGGCGAAATAGTATAAAAAGGAGGTAAAAATGTCTTTTTATCAATATGAACAAACAGCAAAAAGAGAAAACTGCCGACTAGCCAGAGCATGCCAAAAGCATTTGCAAAGTGTATATTTACAAAATAAAATTATAGCAAAAATTAAAGAACTTGAATTCTACGCAAGTAAACAAAAAAATATAACTAAGCTTTCTTGATTTTATCCGGTTTTAAACAAAAAATGTTGCAATTTTACTGATTTTGCTGTATTTTTGAATAAGAAATATTAGACTTGGACAATCATTGCCGGCTTTTATCAGCCCTAAAATACTGAATACACTGGTAGATAAATATAATATAAACCCATTTTTATATACAAAATGATTTAAAAGATGTTTTGGGTTAGCAAAAAACAAATTCAGAAGACGGAGTGTAAACAAGTCAAAACAAGGTAAATGCTTGAATACTCAGTTTTTTAAACTTATTTTTGTTAAGAATTATTAAATTTTTTCATAAAATTAGCAATTTTAAAAATTCAGGAGTTATTAAGTAAGTACAAGTACAGTATTATTATTTTTTGAAAGGAAAAAAGAAAATGATGCAAGTTCCAACAGTACAACCCCAACAAGCTTACGCACAACAGCCAAGCTATAACGCGGTAAAAATTGACGTACACAATCCACAGGTAAATGCACCCGGTGCAACACCTGCACAGGTTCCGTCTTATGTAACAGCACCTGTTTACAATGTACCTAATGCTTCAGTATATGAAGTCCCGCAACAAACAATTTACGGACCACAACAAAATTTTAATCAACCCCCGGTCGCACAACAGCCTTCAGTTCCAGCCCCTGTAGTAGTAACACCTCAACCACAAACCCCTGTCGCTCCTGCAGCTGCACCTCAGCAACCCGAAGTAAAAGCTCCGGAAGCCGCAGCTCCTCAAGTTGATTTAAATGCATTTTTAGGAAAACTTGGTGGTGAGAACTTGGATGAACAAGCAAATACAATGGAACAAATCGCAGAAATAACTCAAAATAACCCTCAAAAAGCCTCAGAACTTCTTGATACAAGAATAGTTGATGCACTTTTAGCTATAATGCAAAAAGACACAAGCAAACTTCAAGGCCCAACTCAAAAACAACTTGAAATCAGAGAAAAAATGATGAAAAATGAAACTGTAACAGATGCAGAAAAAGCTGAAGCCGAAGCCATTACACCTATGGAAAAAGCTGAAACAAATAAACAATATGCAATGTACACAACTGCAATGCTTCAAAACCTTTATATATCAGAAATTCAAAAAATGAACAACACTGTTGTTCCAATGACAGAACTTCCCGGAGCAGCAGGTATTGTTGAACAAGTTAAAAACAACCCAAATCCGATTGTAAGGGCATCAGGTGTTGATTCATTAAGCTACATTCAAAGACCTGAATACAAACAAGATTTGACAACAATATTTACAATAGCTCAAAAAGACCAAGACAAATTAGTCCAAGAAGCAGCAACTAAAGCACTTGAAAAAATTAATCAAGTTGCAGCAGCTCCTGCCGCAACACCTGCAACTGAAGCACCTAAAGCTGAAGCCCCAAAAGCTGAAGCACCTAAAGCAGCATAATCTAATTTCCTTTCATACAATAAAAAAGTGCCGTGGATTTTATCCACGGCACTTTCCTTATTTCATATGAAATCTCAAAAGGCAGGCACTGTGCTTGCAGATTAGTTCAACAGAAGTCATCTTCTGCTCTTTTTTATTTTTCAGGGGGCGCAAATCAAAATTTTCAGATTCTTCTTTTTGTTTTTTAGACATGTAATCTTTATTTAAATCAATAATAGAACATGCCCCACCGGTTATACCGTCATAATCAGAACACGCCCACACGGGTACTGTTAAAACCAAGCATGCCGTAAAAAGAATCGTTAATAAAATATCATATAATTTTTCCATAGCTATTATACACTTTCAGCTCTAGGATTAAACTTTTAATCACACTTACTATGTATAATAAAGTATTGAACACAACAAAACATTAGAAAAAAGAAGAATTTTTCAAAAGCAATAGCCTGAAAGTTGAATACAAAAAAGTATTATTCGGCTTTTTTCTTTCTGTTTGTATAACCGTTCACATAGGCATTTACAACCGCTTTTGAAAAAACCTTTCCCGTTGACCAGTAAGAAGTATGAGCCATAAACACCCCTCTTGTTCCCCTGGTGTTTGATTTATCGTAAACAAATCCTGCATGGGGTTCAATATCAAGCTTTGCGATTTCTTCCATTTCTTCTATTGATAAATTTCTGCCGCAAGGAAATCCCAAGGGATCTTCACGATAATTAACCGTAAGCCAAAACATATCATTTTCAATTAAATATTCAAGTAAAAGCCTGTTATAATAAGTTATTTGATAATTAGGGTCTGAAATATCCGAATAAAAAAGCACCAAAGGGCTTGCAAAATTCACCACTCCTTTAAGTGAGTTATCAGGAGTACAGACCTGATCTGTCAAATTATTCAAATTCATATATTTTTCTTTAAAAAGAGAGTCATTTTTATTAGGAACTATATGACCGGCAGCTGAAAAAACCGCCAAATCTTCGCCTAAAGCCCTCATGCAGGTATTTTTCATAGGGTGTTTTGCGACAAATTCTCTTTGAGCGGGTGTAACATCAACATTGTTAAAGAAATCAACCGTTTCGATGAACGGAAGTCTTGTAAGCATATATTCATAAGTCACAAAACTGCCTGCGGAATAACCATAGAGGACAACTTTGTTTCCTTTTTCATTTTCTGAAACAACCATTTTATGCAAATCTTCTACAACAGGAAGCATATTGTGATACTTCTGAACCCAAATTGCATCATGCAAAAACCTTGTAAGTGCAAACCTTATCTGATAAGCAATCCACGGACTAAAAGTTTTTGAAATATTTAAATCACTTTCAACAAAAGCCAAATCTCTGTGACTTTTGTCACCCCAAAAGAAAATTGCAGGCTGTTGTTCAATAAAATATTCACCGTTTTTCAGAAAATATTCTTGAGTTAATTTATTTGACTCAAACTCTCTTTTCATGTGTGGATGAAGCTTTTTTACTCCACGCTCATACCAATTTTTCATTTTGGCATCATTATTGTTAGAGCCGTTTATATACAAAAAAGTTATCCCTGTTTGCGCAAAACAAGCCGTTTGAAACATTAAAAATGCAGCTAAAAAAATTAAAATCTTTTTCATAGCAACATTGTAGCAAAAAAATTATTTATGAAAAGGATAACCTGCAGCATCGGCACATGCTTCCATAACCGCTTCACTCAATGTCGGATGCGGATGAATCATATTTGCCAGGTCTTGCGCCTTTGCTTTCAACTTTATTGCCAGAGTCAATTCTGAAATCAACTCTGACGCATTTGCACCTAAAATATGCGCGCCTACGATTTCATCTGAACTCGCGTCAACTAAAACTTTTACAAAACCTTCTCTATGGCCATTACAAAGCGAGCGGCCGTTGTGCCTAAATTCAAATTTTCCAATTTTTAATTTTCTTCCGCCAGCTTCATGCTCCACCAATCCGATACTTGCAAGTTCGGGGTGTGTATAAATACAAGAAGGTACAACTTCATTAAATTTATTTTTATGCCCGCAGGCATTTTCTGCTGCGATTTTGCCCTGAGCAAAGGCAAGGTGGGCAAGAAGCATGCCACCTGTGACATCTCCTGCGGCAAAAACCCCTTCAACATTTGTTTGCATAAATTCATTTACTTCTATTGCGCCGTTTTTGGTTTTTATCCCTAAATTCAAGATATCATCGGATAAATTAAGCTTCCTGCCAACTGCGACAAGAACGTAATTTGAATTTAAATTTATATTTTGCCCGTTTTGTTCAAAAATCGTGACTAACTCGCTATCAACTTCTTTTATCTCATTTACCCCTGCACCCAAATAAAATTTTATACCGCGCCGTTTCATAATTTTAATTAATTCTTCGACTGCTTCTTTATCTTCGTGAGGAAGGATTTCTTGTTGAAGTTCAACGATTGAAACTTTAGAACCCAGAGCATTAAAAAACGTTGCAAATTCAAGCCCTATTACGCCTGCGCCTATTATTGTAAGATTTTGAGGAATTTCCTGAATATTAATCGCTTCATTGCTTGTGATGACATTTTTTAAATCAATTCCTTTTATATTTGGCTTTAGAGGTTCAGAACCGCTTGTGATAATTAATTTGTCAAAACTGACTAAAAATTCACCGCTATCTGCTACAACTTTTATAATATTTTTAGACAATATAGTGCCTTTTCCTTTTAAAATATTTATATTTTTACTATTAAGGAGAAATTCCAAGCCCATTTTTAGATTTTTTACCGTTTTATCTTTTCTTGATATTGAGTTTTGGATTATAAAAGAGGGTTCGGAAATTTGTATGCCGAATTCATTTGATTTATTAAGCAAATCAGCAACTTCAGCAGTTTTAAGAAGTGCTTTTGTAGGAATACAGCCTCTGTTAAGACATGTTCCTCCGATTTCGCCCTGCTCGATTAAGACGACCGACGCACCAAGCTGCGAAGCCCTGATTGCAGTAAAATAGCCTGCAGGACCACCTCCCAGAATGCATATATCTGATTTAATATCACTAATTTCGGTCATAAATTTATCCTCAACTTTTGTAAAATTAGGATATATTTGGAGCATAGGGGGGTCGAACCCCTGACCTCAACGCTGCCAGCGTTGCGCGCTACCAACTGCGCCAATGCCCAATAGAATAAATATAACACAAAAAGAAATTGAGCGGGAGGAGACTGTCTTGGTCGCTCGCGTTAAACGGGTCTGCGGTTTTTGCTTTCACGGGCTTTGCCCGTTGCCGCAAAAGACCTTCGCCCTCTGCTCGCTCCCGCTCGAACTCCGACAAAACTTCGTTTTGTGAGGAATTCTCGTCTCTATCTCGCTTTATAAAAATAAAGCTAACAAAAGTTATCTTTATTTTTATGGTGGGCGGGAGGAGACTCGAACTCCTATACCTTGCGGCACTAGTTCCTAAGACTAGCGTGTCTACCATTTCACCACTCGCCCATTAAAACTATTATATATGAAAAAAATCCTCCGTCAAAGGACTATTTAAACTCACCATTATCAGGGCCTCTCAGGGAAAGGTACATTTAGTACCTTTCCCTTCGGCAGAGTGCTCATACGCCACCTTCGGTGTCTTTGAGCATCCCTGATAAGGGTGAAATCCTATTTGAGACTAGTTATTTTCAAAATTAAGCGGCTCAGACTTAAAAGTCTGAGCCGCTTAATTTGGGCCATCCTGGACTCGAACCAGGGACCTCACCCTTATCAGGGGTGCGCTCTAGCCACCTGAGCTAATAGCCCCCATTTTAATTATTATATTTTCAACCATTTATTAACTCAGGTGGCGCGTCCCTCTCGAAACTTCTCCTTGAAAAAAGATACTTAATCTTTTTTCTTCGGGCATTCTGCCTTCGGGCTTACCTGAGCTAATAGCCCTTATTATATTTTTTGTATTCTGTTTTCAATTCTTGTTCTATCGGGCTGACCCTTATCAGGCCTCTCTCAAAACGATACTTAATCGTTTTGTTCGGCAGAGTGCTCTAGCCACCTGAGCTAATAGCCATTTTACCAGTGAGAAGTGAGAAGTTTTTGAGTCTTATTAATTATATTCCGTTGCGAAGCAACAATTTGAACTTATTCACTTATTAACCTATTCACTTATTCACCTTAGTAAACTATTCACCTGTTCAGCCAAAATGAATTTATTCATTTTTCAATATTTCGGTCAATTTCTAGACTATCATAGACATTTCTCAAAATCAAGAGGTTTTATCCGTAAGTTTATAGTATAATCATCAGTACAGGAGGCACTATGAAAGCACTTAAATCAATGCGTTTGCATATAGGAATTTTCGGTAAAAGAAACGTCGGCAAATCAAGTATTCTAAACGCACTTGTCGAACAAGACATTTCAATAGTTTCTGAAACCGCAGGAACTACAACAGACCCTGTCGAAAAATCTATGGAACTTTTGCCGCTCGGCCCTGTGCTCTTTGTTGACACCGCAGGCATAGACGATGAAGGCGCACTGGGCAAACAACGCGTCGAAAAAACAAAAAAAGTTATCGACAGAATTGATTTGGCGATTATTATCTGCGATTCAAGAGGATTTGATGAATTTGAAGAAAAACTGGTTGAAGAATTTAATATTAGAAAAACCCCTTTCATTGTTGTCATAAACAAAATTGACGAAAATAAACTTATCGACTTATCGACTTTTCAACTTTTCAACCCTATAAAAACTTCAGCACTCACCAAAGAAGGTTTAAACGAATTAAAACAAAGTATAATCAAAAACGTGCCGGAAAATTTCTTTGCACAATCAAGTATTATTTCCGACTTAATCCCGCCCGGTGAAGTTGCCGTATTGGTTGTCCCGATTGACAAAGAAGCACCCGCGGGAAGACTCATTTTGCCACAGGTTCAGACCATAAGAGATTTGCTGGACAACGATTCTATCGCAATCGTAACAAAAGAACGAGAATTAAAAAAAACTTTGGACAATCTCAAGACTCCTCCTGCTATTGTAGTAACCGATTCGCAAGCATTTTTAAAAGTTTCTGCCGATGTTCCAAAAAGTATTCCCTTGACTTCATTTTCGATACTTTTTGCCCGATTCAAAGGCGAATTAAACGAATTTGTCAAAGGCACAATGGCTATTGAAAAACTCAAATCAGGCGACAAAATTCTAATCTGCGAATCCTGCACCCACCACGCTATTGGCGATGATATCGGCAGGGTAAAAATCCCTCGCTGGCTTACTCAATATACCGGTAAAAAACTAACATTTGAGCACTACGCAGGACATGATTTCCCTGAAAACATTAAAGATTACGCCCTAATAATCCACTGCGGCGCATGCATGACAAACCGGAGGGAAATCCTTTCAAGAATCTTCAAAGCAAAACAAGCCGACATACCTATTACAAATTACGGATTGACAATCGCCTACTCTTTGGGCATATTTGAAAGAGCGCTTGGACCCTTCAAAAGCGCAAAACTTATTTACGACGAATTAAAGGAATAAAATGCGCGAAGAACACGACTTACTTGGAAAACTTGAAATATCCGAATGTGATTACAGCGGAATCCACACAAAACGTGCCGAAGAAAATTTTGCAGTCTCAGGCTATAAAATAGATGAAGACTTCATAAAAGCCTACGGAATTGTAAAACTTGCCTGCATAAAAACCGCTTTTGCAATAGAAAAAACCGACTCCGCAAAAGAAAAAGCAATCTTTCAAGCCTGTGAAGAAATGGCTGACGGAAAATTAAACCAGTACATAAAAGTCGATGCCTTTCAAGGCGGTGCAGGAACTTCCCTGAACATGAACGTAAATGAAGTAATCGCAAACAGAGCACTTGAAATAATGGGCGAAAAAAAGGGAAATTATGAAATCATCTCACCGCTTAACGACATTAACAAATTCCAGTCAACAAACGACACGTTCCCTACCGCGCTTAAAATTGCAGCAATATATAAAATAAGAACGCTTGAAGAAGCAGTAATAAGCCTTCAAGAAGCCCTGCAGAAAAAAGAGGCCGATTTTTACGGGCTCGTAAAAATCGGCCGCACCGAACTGCACGAGGCAGTCTTAACGACACTCGGAAAAGAATTTTCGGCATACGCTGAAGCTATTTCGCGCGACAGGTGGCGAATTTATAAATGTGAAGAAAGGCTCAGAGTAGTTAACCTCGGAGGAACCGCCATAGGCACAGGCGTCGGGGCTCCTAAAAAATATATTTTTGAAGTTGTTGAAACCCTGCGCGACTTAACTTCACTAGGGCTTGCAAGAGCGGAAAATCTTGTCGAAAACACACAAAATGCCGACGTTTTCAGCGAAGTATCAGTATTTTAAAAGCACACGCATCAAATTTAATTAAAATTGTAAGTGATTTAAAACTTCTGGAAGCTTTTGATGAAATCTATCTTCCTGCTGTACAAGCCGGCTCATCCATAATGCCTGGCAAAGTCAATCCGGTTATCCCCGAAATGGTTTCTCAAATCGGTTTAAAAGTAATAGGTAATGACGTCATAATTTCTCACGCAAGTGCTTTGGGGCAGCTTGAATTAAACCAAAATATGCCGCTTATTGCTTTTACCCTGCTTGAAAGCTTAAATATGCTCATTAATACCAACAAAATTTTTACAAAAAAATGTATAAATTCGATAACTGCAAACGAAGAAGGCTTAAAGCTAAAAGTAAATTCAAGTACGGCTATTTTAACAGCACTTTTGCCAAAACTCGGTTATGACAAGCTTTCTGAGGTTTCAGAAAAAATAAAGGAAACAAATCTAGGAGTTAAAGAATACATTTTGAAAGAAAATTTAATGAGCGAAGAAGATTTTGATTATCTGATTTCTGCCGAAAATATTCTTGCAATCAACGAGATTTAATCCGTTAATACGATAACAAAAGCCCTTCTTACTGCTAATATATAAAAATGTACGAATATGACATTGAGCATGAAGATAAAGAATTAAAAAAAGTCGGGCTGGAATTAATGTTTTTGACCCCTGAAAAATATGCTTCAGAAAAGGGGATTACAGCTGTCGAACTTTCAAAACTCGTTCAACTGCCGGTTGAAACAGTAAAGAAAAAACTTTGTATCTTAAGGGAAAAAGAAATTGTTCTATCCAAAGGAATAAACCCAAAATACTGGCTTTTTAACGAGTATAATTTTCAACGAATGGATGAAGACGATGATGTTTTTCAACTTTTATGCAGTTTTGATGATGTAGATTTTGACAGATTTTTTCAATATTAAATTAATGCCTGCTTTATAGCTTCAGTCATACTCGATTCGTCGGCAAGATTTTTGCCTGCAATATCAAAAGCGGTTCCATGAGATGGAGAAGTTCTTATAACATCAAGCCCTATTGTCATATTCACCGTTTTTTCAAATGCCAATGCTTTAATGGGGATTAACCCCTGATCATGATAATTTGCAATATAACAATCGTAAGGATTTTTTTTGCGGTTCAAGTAAGCCTTTGCGGCTTTGACAAAAAGCGTATCAGCAGGAAGCGGTTCTGTAATGTCAACCCCTTGCTTTCTTAAAGCTTTAACCGCTGGCAAAAGAATCTCTATTTCTTCGCGCCCCAAAATTCCGCCCTCGCCGGCATGCGGATTAAAAGCACAAAGCCCAAATTTTGGGGCGCGAATTTTTAATTTTGATTTAAAAAATTCATCTAAAATTTTTATTTTTTTAATAAAATCTTTTTTATCGATGCTAACTTCCCTAAGCGGCAAGTGTCTTGTCAAAAGCAAAACACGAAAATCCTCTGCGACAAAAAGCATCTGTGCAGATTGCCCTTTTTGTGCCAAAAACTTTTGCAGCACTTCTGTCTGACCGCTAAATTTGTGCCCCGCTAGATGCATTGTTTCTTTTGAAACAGGAGCGGTGACAATAGCATCAATTTGTTTATTTTTTACCATTTGGCAGGCTTTTTTTAAAGCCCTGAAGGCAAAATCGCCGCTTTGTGCGGTAGGTTTTCCGGCTAAAAGATTTTTCATGTCAAAATCTATTTCAATAACAGGATATTTTTTCTTCAACTTCCCATAAAAATTTAAAATTTTTGAATTTGAAATCAAAACAACATTTTCAATTGGCAAATCAAGTTTATTGAGTGCTTTTATGGTAATTTCAGCCCCAATACCGTTTGCATCACCTGTTGTAATAGCTATTTTTTTTTGTTTATTCATGTTGTTCAAAATAATTTACGATATCAATAAGAGTATTAGAATTGCCCAAATTGCCGGATTTTGTTACTATCCACTGGGCTTTATGGTCAATGGAAAGAGCAATCGAAGGTGCAACTTCATCCACTAGCTGAAGCTGGAGTGAGTCTATAGCTCGACAGCACTTATAAGAAGTTTCACCACCAAGAGTAATTAAAATTAAATCTTTTTTATTTACTACAATTTTGGTCAACTCAGCAAGAAAATCCGTAATCAAAGAAGCGAGTTTAGACTTGGTCAATTCTGCCCTTAAAGAATCTTCCGAAAATCCGTCAAAATCTTTTATTAAATTAGAAGTGTGCACAACAACAATATTATTTTGACCGAGATTACTTACAATCCTGTTTACCAAATCATCGTTGACACCGTTTAAAACGGTTTTCATATCTAAATCTATAAAATAAGTGTTTTCAATATCGTCAGATTTTTCAAGTTTATCAATTTGGGCAGCATTAAGCTGAGTTGCGCTGCCTGAAATTATAAGCTTTGGAAGCTCCGGAATGGTTTTTGTAATATGTTGATTTTTAAGCTCAGGAAGCCAAACATTTCCCAAAACTTGAGCACAAGCGGCAGAGCCGGCAGGCAAAATATTATAATCGGATTTATTTATTGAAAGTACAATTTGCTCAATATCTGTTATGGAAACAGCATCTGCCACTATAAGCTTTTTACCTTGTTTTATCAATTCATTAAGTTTAATAAGGATAGGACCTGCGCCTTTCATAATAGTTGAAAGCTCAATTAAGCCGACCAAATCTTTTTTTTCAACAGGCAACTGACTTTTTAAAAGCGTCGGGATATGAGATTCAAAAATGGGAGAATGAACATCTCTTGCGACTTCCGTTCTTTCAACAGGAATTCCTTTTAAAAGATGGTAGCCGCCTACTGTTGTTCTGCCTTCTGCAGGAAACGCAGGAACAATAATTGCCGCATCCCATTCCAAGACATCAAGCATAGCAAGGGTTTCTGCCGCAATATTTCCGCGGATTGTAGAATCAACTTTTTTATAGAAAAATTCTAAGTTTAATTTTTCAATACAGGCTTTTGTAACTTCTTTTACTTTTTCATAAGCGACATCTACCGGCAAATTTCTTGTTTCAGTGGCAATTGCCCAAACTTGTGTATTTTTTATATTCTGCAAAAAAGCTTCATAATCAAGCACAATCTGAGTATTTGCGCCCCTTAAATGAAACTGTAACGCAGTATCATTTGCGCCTGTAAGATCGTCTGCAATAATTCCTATTAAATTAGAAATAATCATAAATTAATTTTCGTCTCGTTTTGAACCTAATAACCTTACATTATTTGCAATAATGTTAAACCGTTCCTTTTGAGCTCCTGAAGCGTCAGTCCATTTGTTTGCAGCAATTCTGCCGTCTATTGCAACCAAGCGGCCTTTTTTAACATATTCACCCGCAAATTCAGCTTGTTTATCCCACACATCGATATTAAACCAGTCGGTAACTTCTGATTTGGTTTTATTATCCCATCGGTTTACCGCTAAAGAAAAAGTGGTTTTAACTTTTCCTGATTCAAAATATTTAATTTCAGGATCTTGCCCTGCTCTGCCGACAATTACTGCTGTATTCATATAATATCCCCTTTTTTAATTATTCCTGAATTTTACAATAAACCCGAATAATTTGCCATAAAAAATAATTAATTATGTATAGTAATGTTAATTTTTTTTTAAAATTTTTAAAAAAAATAGCATATTTTTTTATCTTCGATTTTTAAAATACTATCATAAATTGGGTTAAAACATGGTAAATACAGAACAAACTAAAAATCTTAAGAGAATCTTTTTTGAATTTTTCGGAATGAGGGAAAACTGGAAGTGGAAACGAAACATTCTCGGATTACTTATGGTTCACGCACCTGAATACCCTACTTACTTAATCCCTGCCTATACCCAGGCAAAAGCGACAGGTAACGCTAAAGAATTAAAAAAAGGAGAAGGATTACGTGGTTTCTTAACAGGCATGCTTGAAGGTCTTGCTGTCGGGGCATTAGTTTCAGGAGAAAAACTTAAAATAAAAGAAATGATTCCTTTTATTGTACTTGGAGCAGGACTTCAATTTTTTTCCAGCCAATTTTTTCCTTGGGCAGCGGAAAAAGTCGGAAAACACATCTATTTAAAAAATCGAAAAAAATCCATTTCAAAACAAATTACTAATATTTCAAATAATAAAATTAAACCTGTTTTTCAAAACTTTAAAGGACAAAATATATACCCGAAAAATTCAATAAAAATATGATTTAACTAACGGCTTCGGGTATTTTTTCTGCTTCGTTTCCTGTAACAACAAGATTTTCAAATCCCGTTTCATCGCAAATTTGTTTTGCCCATTGTTTTATAATTTCTTCCTCGCTTTGTTTATGTGAAATTGGCGGACAAACTTTTACTCTTACGGTCTGCGCAAAAGGTTTTTTCTTATACCCTTCAAATCCTCCTATTGAAACAGGAATAATATCGGCTTCAAAGTTTTTTGCAATAGTAGCAAATCCTTTATAAACATTTTCAATCCGCTTAAAATCTTTTATCCCGCCTTCGGGAAAAATAACAAGCGGCCAACCTGTCTTAAAAACATCTTTAATGGTTTTAAATGTTGCCAGTTCAGGTTTTTCACGATTGACAGAAAATGCCCCAAGCCTTTTGACCCACCATTCAAGATTATGTCCTTTTTCAAAAAGTTCTCTTTTTGCCATATAAACCATTGGTCTCAAAATTGTGCACGATACAAAAAGCGGATCAAACATTGAAATGTGATTTGGTGCAAAAATATATCTGCCGCTTTTGGGTATATTCTGCCTGCCTTCAGGCTTAAAGTTATAATAAATTTTAAAATACGGATAAGAAATCGAAATAGCAAAAAACTGAAAAAATGCTCTTAAAAAATGGTACTCGTGAGCATATCTTCTTGCATAGTTCTTTTCTTCTTTCTTTTTCATTCTTAACCTCCGAGTATTTTAAAATTTAAACTTCTTCCGGCACATAAGTAAAGCCGGTTAATTCCTCAATTGCTTTAATCCATTTGTTGAACATGTCATCTGTATCATCGCTAAGCTCAATAATAGGACCTATTCTAACGATAATTTTTCCCGTAAAAGGGATTTTTGTAGGCTTATCTGTGCCTGTAATCCCGATAGGCAAAATATTACAGCCGGTTGCTTTAGCAAGCCCGACAAATCCCTTTGTAACCTTGCGAATTTCATTCCCTTTCTCTCTTGTTCCTTGCGGAAAAAGCCCCAATACCCATTTTTTTGTATTCCGAATGGATTTAGCAGTCTTAATCGTTGAAAGCCCTACCTTTTCTCGATCAACTGCAAAAGTCCCGAGCCAATCAAGCATCACTTTTAAAAACGGATGATAAAAAAGCTCTTTTTTCCCCATATAAGCAACAGGATGCGGAAGCACATGGCACACCAGCGGAGGATCAAGCGTTGAAAGGTGGTTTCCCACAACAATGTAGTCATTTGTCTTTGGAATGTTTTCCTGACCATAGACTTCAAGTCTGTAAATAAACCTATAACTCAAACCATACCAAAACTTGGTGACAAGCCACTGCCAAATACGCCTCCAACAGTTGTAATTTTCAACTGTTCTTGTCATATATTTTTTAACAGCTTCGTCTTTATCTGCTTTTTCTCTCACAACAAATCCTCTTTCCTAAATCAATTATATACAAAAGAAAGAAATTTTTCCATATCAAACTGCGCAAAATTTTTAATTTTTCTGCATCTTCTATATAAATCTAGCAGCGTGTAATCATTTTCAGTTTGCCATATTTATCATAATCTTGTATTTCGGGTATTCTTTTTGAATTAAAATCAAAAAACATCACCGAACAGCCGCCGTCTTCTTTAGAGTAAATTGTTTTCATACTCTCCGCATTTGTCCTGGCATAAGCAAAAGCACAACTATAATCTTTAATAATATCTACAGGCTTATTTTCAATTTCTTCATCCCTGTCTTCAATAACAGGATATTTAAAAATTTCTTTAAAAACCAATTTGGAGTTAGCAGCGTCAAAATTATAAATGACACAAGGACTGCCGCCGTCTAAAATTACCAAATGCCTATATGCGTTAACAGAAGCCTTGTCCTCTAAATCGCTCAAATAATCTTTGCCTTCAACTTTCCCGTTATCATTGAGCCTTTCAAGCAGTTGTTCTGCATTAACAATTTCAAGCAATTGACTCTTATTATCAGTTTCAAGCCTTTCACCTTTAAAGTGGATATGAGAAGAATTTTTTACAAATAAATCCTTGCTTAAAGAAGCGCAAACTTGCGGGCTTTTTTTAGCTTGTACATTGTTTGTCTGATAAAAAGAATTGTTAAACGCATTAAATAATATTTTCATTATCTTAACTCCTAAAAAATGACCTATATACTATTAATTTTTAAAGTTGAATTGTATTTATGACTATTTTTCCTGTTTCATCATATTCAAGTATTTCAACGGCTTTTCCGTCTTTATATTTAGTTATGGCATCCAAAGTTCCGTCTTTTCTGTAAGATGCACCTGAAAGAGATTTGTGAGATTTGGAATCAATCATCAAAGTATCGTACGAATCAGTTCCTTCATAAGGATTGCCTCTGTAAAAAGTCTTCATTTCACGCACGGCTTCACGTTCTGCTTTAAAAATAGCTTCACCTACTGACGTTGGAATCGAATTTGAAATATTTTTATTATCGTAGAAATATTTTGTACTAACCTGTAAAGTCCCGTGTCCTTCATTTTCATACATATAAACAGTATCAACCTTGGCCCCGTCAAGCAAAACTATATGCCTTTGAGGATAAACATAAAATAGAGGGTGCTCAACCAAATAATCTTTACCATCTACTTTTTTATTTTTAATCAACTTAAGATATTCAAGATCAAAAACTTTATAAGCACCGTTGGCGTGTCGGTCCGCACTTACAGGTAAATTACCAAAAACGACGGCTTTGCGAGGTGAATTGCACCCCATATTTGAGTTTAATTTAAAATTATTTACCGGGTTAACCGAATATATTTTCATTACAATGTCCTTGCTTTAATAACAATAGAATAAAACGCATAATAAATTCTTTTGCTATTTTGTTAAAAAAATGTTACATATAAAAAGCACTTAACGGTGCTATGAAGGATTTTAAAAACGTATTCTTTATGCTATACTTAGACAAAAAACACGAAGTGAGTCTTAAAAAGGAGTTTTAAATGGAAAAAATGCTGCAAAAATATTCTTGTGAGCTTGAAAAAAAACTGTTTGATAATGTTTTTGAAAAAACACCCGACAGCATCAAAAACCTTAATTTGATTGACCTAAGCAATAAGGATGAATTTGAATTTGTCCTTAAAAAAGAGCATCTGCAGCCTTACGACAAACACGACAACCCTGAAGGACTCAACCTTTGGGACTGGTTTGAAAACTATGAAAAAGAAGCTCAAGTTTCAACAGCAGGAATAAGAGGACCTCAAAACATTTTGTTTCCGCAGGACACAAGGTTCCCAATTAACCTTATAGGAATAACTCTTGCGACATTGGCAAAAGCACTTGTGGCTAAAGAAAAATATCCTAACAAACGACTCGTAAAACTTGCAGGCAGAGAAGTAAGATATAACTCTGAATTTTATTTGGAAGCTATTACAAGAATTCAAGCTGCTCAAGGAATTAAAACTCTGGTTTCAGAAAATAAGCAAACAATTCCTATCTGGCTTGCATCATTTTTGATTTTAAAACTCGGGCTTTTAGGGGGTGAATACATAACCTCAAGTCACGGAATTTCTGTTAAAAATGCGACAAAAGACCTAAATTTTCAAGGCAGCCAATATTTGCCCGAAGAATCCGCAGAATTTGTAGCAAAAATAAAGGAAATTTTTAAACAAACAGAAAAAGAAGGCACTTATAGTATTAAATTTTCAAAAGCAGACGATAAATTAATCGACGAAAAAGCTATGAAAGAAATGAATGACGGAGTTGATTTATATGTTGAATACCTTCAGACGGGTGTTGCAAGAAAGTTCAATATGGAGCTTATTCAAAACTTAAAAAATAAAATAGTGATTGAAAATGTTGGAGGAAGTGCCTATCGTACTTTAAGCAGGGTTTTAGATAAACTTGAAATATCAGAAAAATTTGACTGGCTTAACACGCAAGAAGATCCTTTTTTTCATTCGATAGGGAAATCAGATATCGACAACAAAGGCAACAAAGGATTTTACGATTATTCGGTTGATGCAACAGTTGTTGCAAAAAACAAAGAAGGAAAAAACTTTTTTCCCGTAATTGAAAGTTTAGACTACGACAGCAAATTAAAAAAATATCCTGTAAATACCGTTATTTTGATAACAGACCCCGATCATGACAGGCTGACTATTGTTCAAATTGAAAATTCTGATAAAATTGATATTCTTAAGACAGCGGGCATTGATTACGTAAGGCTTTCTAAAGATAGAGTATTAGCTGTTTATACTGCTAATCAGGCTTTTTTAATGTTAATGGATTTTCGTTTAAAAAAACTTAAAGCAATGGGTGTTTTTCAAAATTACCCGAGATTTATAATTAAGACCACCGCGTCTTCTCTTTCCTGGGATGAATGGGCTTCAAATAACGGCATAAGTGTAATAAATGTACCCGTAGGATTTAAAGAAATTGCCAATATAATGAAAAAAGTCGAACTTCAGATTAAAAACGCCCCTGACAAAGAGGTTATTATATCAGATGTTTTTGCAAATAAAATAAATTTAGGGATAGAACCCCGACTGCTTTTTGCAGGCGAAGAATCCGGCGGAATGATTGTCGGCCCGGGCAAACTAATAGAATCCGCGACCGGCTACGAAGCTGTTGCAATGAGAGAAAAAAGTGCTACAGAAGCCATTATAATAGCTTCTGCCCTGACTTCCCAGCTTGAAAAAGAAAATAAAACTCTTTCCCAACATCTTCTCGATGTTTTTGAAACAAATAAAATTACGGGTAAATATGACACAAGAGCAGATATTTCTTACTACAACGAGTCAGAACCCGACATTAAAAAATTAAAAGAAGCAAAAAAAGAAGGCGAGAAAAAACGTACAAATAACGACCTTTTTTTTCTGACTCTTGCAATCGGTATTGCCTGTAAAGAAATAACTTTTGAACAAGCAAAAGAAATTTTGGCAGATGCTTTCTGTCAACTTGATTTTTCGAATTTAACCAAAATAAAATTTGCAGGTGACGGGACTTATATGGAATTTGAAGACAAATTCATAGAAATAAGACCGTCGGGAACAGATGCAAAAACAAAGGCTTATGCCGCAGGTTTAGACAAAAAAGAACTCGAAATGTACACACAGATTTTAGGGAATTATTCGGGCGACAGAACAAAGATGTACAAAGAGCTTATTCCGGAAGATTTTTATCAAAACTCAAAAGATGAAGCAATGAAATTTTACTTGCATTTTGTAAACAAAGACCTAAATAACGGGGGTTTCACTATACCTGAATATAAAGAATTTTAAAACCTATAGATCGCTGTGGTGAAACTGTTTTAAGCCTTGTGCGTAATCTTTTACGACATGTCCGGTGCCGTAGAGTTTGTATTTATAAATCGTAAGCCCTTCTAAGCCCACAGGACCGCGGGCGTGGGTTTTGTTGGTGGAAATACCCACCTCTGCCCCGAAACCGTATCTGAAACCGTCTGCAAAGCGCGTTGAAACATTGTGATAAACTCCCGCCGAATCAACTTCATTCAAAAATTTTTCAACGCTTTCAAAATTTTCGCTTATGATACAGTCCGTGTGCCCTGAACCGTATTTGTTAATATGTTCAATCGCTTCTGTTACATCCGAAACAAATTTATAGGCAAGGGTTTTGTCGCCGTATTCAAAAGCCCAACTTTCAGGGTTATCAATAAGCTTGATTTCAACATTTTTTAAAGCTTCAAGCAGTTCATCAGAATATTTAAAATCATTATTAATTAAAAGTGTTTCGACGGAATTACAGGCACTGGGATATTGGGTTTTGGCATCAATTACAATGTTTTTTGCCATTTCAAAATCGGCACTTTCATCGACGAAAATGTGGCAAATTCCGTCAGCATGACCGAGCACGGGAATTTTTGTGTTTTCTTGAACAAATTTTACAAGTGAATTTCCGCCACGCGGAATAATTAAATCAATATAACCTTCCATTTCAAGCATTTGGGCAACATCTTCTCTTGAATAAACCTGATTTATAACATTTTTGGGGAAATCTTTTATGCAGTCCAAAGCATCTGTTATGACTTCAAAGATGGCTTTGTTAGTTTTTATTGCTTCTTTTCCGCCTTTTAAGATAACGGCGTTTGAAGACTTTATCGCAAGTGCGCTAATTTGAACTATGACATCGGGTCTTGCCTCAAAAATTACCCCTAAAACCCCGATAGGACAAGAAATTTTATACAGAGTAAGTCCTTCATCAAGGGACCTTGCAAGCAGGCATTTGTTAATCGGATTATCTAATTTGATAACATCTCTGACTCCTGCAATCATATCCCGCATTTTGTTTTCATCAAGTTTAAGGCGGTCAAAAACCGCTTGCGAAATCTCGCCGCTTTCAACAAGTTTTTGAGCTTCCTGCAAATCTTTTTGATTAGCGTCAAAAATTTGTTTTTGGTGCAAGTCAAGCGAGTTTGCAATCATCTCAAGGGCGTAATTTCTTGCTTCAATGGGCAAATTTACAAGCTTTAAGGATGCTTCTTTAGTCTTTTTAACTATATTTTCCATAATTACTCCAAAACAGTTATATTGTCGCGTGTTATAACAGCATCGTAATTTTTGTAGCCCAAAATTTTTGAAATGTCATCCGAGTGTGCGCCTATAAGTTTTTTGCAGTCATCTGAATTGTAATTAACCATTCCGCGTGCGATTTCTTTTTCGTTTTCGTCCAAAATCGAAACTACTTCGCCCTTTTTAAATTCGTTTCTTATTTCAACAACGCCAATGGGCAAAAGGCTTGATTCTTTTTCAAGAATAGCTTTTTTAGCTCCGTAATTTACTATGATTTTACCCAAAATATTTGTCGCGTAACCAATCCAACGTTTTTTGCCCGAAAGAAGCTCTTGATGAGGCAAAAATATTGTCCCGATTTCATTTTCTGAAAAAATTTGGTTAATAACAGAAGGTGTTTTTCCGTTTGCGACCAAAACAGTTCCGCCTGAGCGCGTAACAAGTCTTGCAGCTTCCAATTTTGTTCTCATCCCGCCCCTGCCGCCTGATGAAGCACCTTCGCCCAAGTTCAAAATCTCGTCGGTAACGTTTTCAACAACAGGAATAATTTTAGCATTGCTATTCGTTTTGGGGTTTGAATCGTAAAGTCCTTCCACGTCAGATAAAATCACCAGCAAATCTGCGTCAAGTTCGCTTGCGACAAGCGCTGAAAGCTTGTCGTTATCGGAAAAACAAACTTGCATGTCATCGTATAATTCATCAAGTTCAATGGTTGATACCGTATCATTTTGGTTGATTATCGGAATAACTTTCAACTCAAGAAGCTTATTTAATGTCATTCTTAAACTCAAATATCTTTTTCTTTGAGAAAAATCGTCTTCTGTAAGAAGAATTTGCGCAACAGCAAGCCCGTATTTGTCAAAACCTGCTTCATAAATTGACATCAAACGTCCCTGTCCTACAGCCGCACATGCCTGCTTAAGCGCAGTCGCATCTGTAGATTCAAGTCCCAATTTGCTTTTACCAAGCCCGACAGCGCCTGACGTTACAAGAATAACTTCTTTCCCTTCTTTTCTTAATTTTGAAACATCTTCAATAAAAGAATAAACCCTTGAAAGAGAAACATCACCCTCATCATTGGTTAGAATATTGGTTCCGAATTTTATAACAACTCTGTTTGTATTAGAAATCAAACTTCTGTCCATAGGAGTGATTATACATAAAATCACACTTTCTTTCAAGCCATTAGAATTTAAACTTAAAGGTTAATAATTTTATAAAAACGTATTAAACTCCGCTATTTTCTATAAATAAGTCATATTCATGATAAGATTTCTTTACCTTCTCCGCTATCCGATCTAATTCATTTTTAAGGGCACTTAAATCGCCAGTGTTATTTTCAATTTGCGCTAAAATTTTTGATTTTTTTTCAATTACTTCTTGTATAGCTTCAGACAATTTTTTATATGCGATTTCAGTTTTTGGCTTATCAGTAGCAAAACCTAACCATTTATAAACTGTGGCAATAGAAAGAATTATATTTGGCGAATATTCATGAAGAGATTCTGCCATATCTATCATTTCTTCATGCGTCCGTTCTAAAATCCTCAATCGTCCACATCTTGCATTACGAAGTGCAATCCCGTATCCCCCTGAAGAAAAACTCGGATTATACAAATTTTTATCATTATCTGTCATCAGTGGAGTAGAAATTTTCGTATTTGATTTTTTTCTTCTATTTACTAAATTATGACTTTGTAAACCTATAAATTGTACTTTCATATATCCTCCTATATTTAGTTTTAGAATGTTTTTAAACTTGTTTTTTAAATTTAGAATCGACTTTTCTTGTAATTCTTGCCTCAGGCGGCCACTCCTGCATAACCCCACTTGAATATCCGCAAACCAAAAGTGCAAGAGGAATTATACGGCTAGCCACTTTACTTATAATTGAGTCCTTGCTTGCCTTGGATAAAGCCAGACAAGTATCATCCAAGTGTCCTGATAAATCAGCAAATTTAACTCCTCTATCATCTCTAATATGATAAATTTCTTCATTTATAAAGTTGGTTGTTTTATTTCCGAAAAACATCGCCGCCGAGAGGGTAATTAATGCAACAATTGCACCGGGTATTTCCGCTTTTGGACCAACTAATTTAAACTTCGTCATAACTTTTTGTTTTAAAAACTTATCATATAGCTCACTGCCTCCACCGACACAAGCAAGAGGTATAAGAATATTTCCGCCCATTTGTATTATGCCTTCCCTGCATTTTGCTTTAAAATTTTCTTTTTTATCAAAAATTGCCCCACCGGTAATGCCTCCTAAAATTGAACATCCCGCCATAATAATTACATTTTTCCAATCATAGTCAACTTTCATAAGAGGATTTAAGAATTTTAATTTACCACTAATGAGTTTAGGATCTTTAATACATACTCCCCTCTTAAGTGCTATTGCTACTCCTGTTGCAACCCCAAGAGCAGTTGTTAAAAACACACCGCGTTTTACGTTTTTTGGGGCTTCCGGCTGCTTTATTGCACTTTTAGGATGTTTTTTGCCTTTGTTTACATCAGAAGTATAGCTTAGCGGAACTCCTGCGTACTTATTATTAAAATTTGCCAGTATTTGCATTGACATTTTTACCTTTCACACAAAACATAAGAAGACAATATTAATAAAAAGAAAAGAAAAAAAAATTGCCTGATTGTTAAAAAAAATTAACAAATATTAACGATAAAACTTTGTAATCTCCTCAAAATAACGTTCTAAAGCTTTGTAACCGTCGTAAATTTCTTCCGACACAGCAGAATAATTGCTTGCCACAATAAATTTAAGTTCTTTTGCCCTGATTTGAATTATTTCGTCAGCATCTGAAGCTAATTGTTCGTTTGAAGAAACCGCCCATTTTTTAAGGTAGGCTAATTCTTCATTAATTTGCTTAATCGTTGAATGTTCAAGCAGATTAAAATCGTACTTCTTAAGAAGCGCAATTTCTTGATTTGTTATGCGGCTTTGAACCGCTTGAAATTTATAAATTCTTTTGATAATTACATAATTATCAGCTGCGCGCTTATGAGAATAAGGCACAGAATTTTTAGCCAAAAGCGCAGTAGTTGACAATGAAGTAAACATGTCACTTTCATTTGAAAACGCGCTCATAACCGTAATATTATTTAAATTTAATTTTTTATCAAAAACTGTTTTTTCTGCCATAACATATCCCTCAAGCTTGATGATATAACATACAAAAATAAAAGTCATGCGTTTTTGTCAAATTATTAAGATAATTTGACATTTTCTTTTTTGTTATAGAATGTTATTAATAAAATATTACAGGAATCAGGAATGTTTTTATGAATAAACCACAATCATTTGAAGCTATGGGAGAATTCTTTTCTTCTTCAAAATTTTTAAATCTTTGCGCATTTTTTGGTTTTGCTTTGTTGATGAGTATAATTCTTGCATCACAAAATTTGCTGTTTCAAAACATAATCGAAAACGGGATAAGCAAAAAGGACATAATTGCCCAAAGAACAATTACCGTAATTGACACAAAAAGAACAGAACAGCATAAAAGAGAAATCTCTCAAAAAGTTGAACCAATTTTAGCTCCTGCAGAAGACAGTTTTATTAAAAATAACCTTGAAACTCTTGAAAGCTCAATACTTCAAATAAGAAAAAAAGACGTTCCGATGTCAGTAAAAACAAGCGAATTATCAATTCTTTTCGATATTTCCGAAGGATACAGAAAAGAGTTTGTTATTAACTACTTATTAAAAACAAACGAAAACAGCGTAAGACAAGTATTTGACAAAGCCTCTCTTGTATTGACAAATATACTAAGCGTAGGAATAAGTGAAAAAGATTATGAAAACAATAATATAAGGAAAATAATCCACCGTAATATGGTCTCTAACATTCCAAAAAGTCAATCAACGGTTATTACAGAGCTTTTGGAACAGGTAATTGTCCCGAATTTAATAATAGATGAAGACGCAACAACCACAGCCAAGAAAAATGCCCAAGACGCAGTCAAACCCGTTGAAGTAGTTTTTGAAAAAGGCGATAAGATAGTTTTTGAAGGTGAACCCGTAACTCAGCTTAAGCGTGATGCTTTAAGGAAAGCTGGTTATAATGTTCTGGAAATGAACTTTAAAGGATTCTTAGGAATTTTTATTATTGTTTTATTAACTTCTCTTGCCTTTTTAAAATATTTAAGAACATTTGAAAAACAATATATAGAATCAAGCAGAATAATGATAATGGGAGCATTATCACTAGCATTTGCTTTAATTTCTATCTTAATACCTACGGGATTTTCACCTTATATGTTACCAATGCCTGCATTTATAATAATTCTTTCAATATTTACAACTCCGAGAATAGCAATGATGCTTGCATCTCTTATGTTAATAACTCTTACGCTTACACTGGAGTATAATATACAATTTGTTCTTGCATTTGCATTAATTAATTTAATCTCAATGATTACAATAGCTCAAGTAAAGTTTTCAAGAAGGTTCGATTTAATTAAAACAGGTATAGACATTGCCCTGACATCTGTCGTAATAGTGGTAAGCATATATTTACTTGAAAAATGCCTTATTGAAGTTGACAACGCATTAATAGTAACCGACACAGCCATAACATTTATAAACTGTCTTCTCAGCGGAGTAATCGCACTTGGACTTTTGCCTTTGCTGGAGAGTATTTTTAAAATAATAACCCCCTACGGACTTGCAGAACTTGCCGATCATAACCAACCGCTTATGAAAAGACTTCAATTTGAAGCCCCCGGAACATACCACCACAGCCTTATGGTATCAAATCTGTGTGAAGCAGCCGCCGAATCCGTCGGAGCAAACCCGATTTTAGCAAGAGTCGGAGCCTTCTACCACGATATAGGAAAATTAAAAAGGCCGTTGTTTTTTGTAGAAAATCAATCTTACTTCGGCATCGAAAATCCGCATGCAAAGCTTAATCCCAGATTGAGCAAAATGGTAATAACCGCGCACCCCAAAGACGGTGTAGAATTAGCAAAAGAATACGGACTTCCGCCAATCATTTATAATTTCATCTTGCAGCACCACGGAGAAGGTCTTGCAAGCTATTTTTACACGCAAGCCGTTGCCGAAGAAGGCGCAGAAAACGTAAAAGAAGAACAATTCAGATACACAGGCCCAAAACCAAACATGAAAGAAACGGCGATTCTTATGATAGCAGATGCGGTTGAATCTGCGACAAGGGCACTTAAAAACCCTACTCCTGAGGAAATCGAAACGATTATTGATAAAATTATTATAGAAAGATTAAACGACGGACAGCTTTCTGACAGTCCGCTTACTCTTCGGGATATAAAAACAATCGCTGCTACTTTTAACAGAATTTTAAGAGGCATGCAACATAACAGGATTAAGTATCACGAAGATATTGTCCATGAACTGGATAAAACTAAAATCAATATTCCGATGCCGGATAAAGTTATCGACAAAGAGCTTGATGAAAAAATAAGGCAGCTTGAACAAGGCGGAAATGAAAAAAATGATAAAAAGTAATATTTTTTCAGAAAATATTCATCCGTCTATTAAAATTAACGAAAAATATTTTATTTCGGCTGCAAAAAATATTCTTAAATATTATCTTCAAGACAATAATATTTTTGACAAATCCTGCCTTGCAAAGAAAAAATTTAAAACTTTATCTTTTGATATTCTTTATTGTGACAGCAAAAAAGCTCACGAAATAAATAAAGAATACAGAAAAAAAGATTACCCTGCCGACATAATTACTTTTGCTATTTTTGCCGATTCCAACGAAAAATTTGTATTTGATAATGAAATAAATTTAGGCGAAATAATAATTTCGTTGGATAATGCAACACAAGAAGCACAAAAAAAAGGTACGCCGTTAAAGGAAGAATTAAAGTTTTTAATCAGTCATGGAATAATGCACCTTCTCGGATTTGACCACGAAACCAATGAGAAGTATAATTTTATTGTAACAGCACAGGACAATGCGCTAAAGAATTTAAAGGGATAATATGTCGAAATATAAGTCAAAAGGGGGATTTTCAGGAACTTGCCAAAATGCTTTCAAGGGCATAAGGTTGGCACTCAAAAGCGAAAGAAATATCCGTGTGCATTTTTCTATCGCGCTTTTGGTTACCGCTTTGGGCATAATTTTAAAATTTTCGCCTCTTGAATTCAGTATTTTGCTTTTTACGATTTCGCTTGTAATTATTGCTGAAATGGTAAATTCAGCAATAGAATTTTCACTCGATTCGATATATAAAAATAAATATTCAAAAATGGTGGGAATGGCAAAAGACATAGCAGCAGGTGCAGTTATGATTGCAACTTTCATAAGTATTGCCATAGGAATTTTGTTGTTTGGAAGCAAATTATTTAATTTATTTTAAAATTAAACTTTCAAACTATATTTGCTCAAAAATTTTGCCCTAAATCTTGTAATCGGCAGTGAATGTCTTGCAAAAGCATCAAATTTTGTATCAGGATTGATTTTAACCCTATGATCAATATAATTAATTTTACCTTGAATTTTTCCGCCAATAGTGCTTCTGTCATAAAGATAATATTTAGGTGCAACTATATTTTTAATACCGGCTGTATCATTCACATTTAAACCTTCTTGTTGTACCCAAATATCAGAGGCTTGACCATTATCATGAAGTGTCAATCCTCTTTTCACTTCAGATTTTTGAAGCTTTGCCCAGTCCAAAACGTTTGCACAATCACCAACCTTTACATTAACAGCAACAGAATCCCCTCTCAATGATAAGTCGCCATTAATCAAAGAATTTTCAACCCTTGCACTATCAATAACCTTTAATGTATTAGTTTTCAACTTGGTCGCAAAAGCATTTTGGCCTATTAAAGAAGATTTTTTTACAGTAACATCGGAAACAGAAGCAGAATTACCTGCAACAAGATCACCTTTTGAAATTGAACTTTTTACTATTGATGAATGTCCCGCTCCAATATGTCGAAGCGCAACTACCTTTTGTAATATTGAATTATTATGAGCATAAAAAGAGCCTGCAACTGAATGAGAGACTCTCGATTTATTACAAGTATTTAAAACATGTTCGACACCTGACATTGATAAAACAGCCGAATCATGTAAATCTGCATTATTTTGTATTTTTAATCTTAAAGCCCTTGAATTTTCCCAAGCCGAAAAGTTATTTTTAACAACAACATTATCGGCAAAAGATGCATTATCTAAATACAAATCACCTACGGTTGAATTTCTTACTTTTGATTTTCCATAAAGATCAAGGTCTTCAGATACGCTCATTTTTTTAAGATTTGAAGAATTATAAAATTCTGCATTTTTTACTTCAACGTACGAATCTAATTTACTGTTTCTTGCCTTTAAATCATCTGCAAAGATAAATCTTGACTTAAAATCACCTAAAATACTTACAAATTTAGCCCTAATGCCGACATTTTGTCCGCCTTCGATTTTAATTTTATCAACTTCGATAACTTTATCAAGACTTCCGCCTCTTTGAAAAATAAAAGAAGCATCTTTAAGTATTTCTTCATCAAAATATTCATTTCCGTCAAGTATAGTAATACTTTTGGGCTTAAGACCCACTAAATCGCCTGCTTCATTCAATGCGCCATTACTTTTTAAAAAGCTTTTTATGTCACCGGAAAGTTTACCGACTTTCTGTTCCATTAATTGCAGAATTTCTTGTCCCATTTTTTCAGAATACTTATGATACTTAATCAGCAAACTGCCCGTACCTTCAAATGAAACATTAGAATGACTCTCTTTGTCAACAAACATATAATATCCCTTTCTCTTAAAAAATTAACGATTTATAAAAAAATCAAAATATTTATTTTTGTTATTTTCTTAATAAAAATTTACTTATTAAATTAGACCAAACTTGCTTCAAGTATCTGAGCACCGTTTTCTTCTACTTTGAGAGTTTTGATATCTGTTTTTACGTTTAAATCTGCCCAAGTTTCGCTTACGATGGATTTAATTTTCTCCAAATTGTTTTTCTGTGAAATTATTAAAATAGAAGGTCCCGCACCGCTTAGGACACAACCTAAAACGTTTTCTTCGTGTTTAAGATTTTCAATGATTTCACAAAGTCCGGGAACTAATTTCATCCTGTATTGCTGATGAAGCTTGTCTTGAAGAGCCAGTTTCATTAACTCCGCATCTTTTGAATGAATTGCTTCAACAAACATCGCAAGCCTTCTTGCGTTAAAAGTTGCATCTTGCATTGGAACTTCTTTAGGCAAAACAGAGCGTGCGATTTCAGTTGCAAGTTCAAAATCGGGGATACAAACAGTTATATGCCATTCTTCGGGCCATTTAAGCTTTCTGTAAAGGATACTTCCGTCTTCTTCCTGCGAAGTTAAAACAAGGCCGCCGACTATTGCAGGTGTAACGTTATCGGGATGCCCTTCGACTTCTGTTGCGATAGAAAGCAAAGCCGCCTCATCTGCAGGTTTCCCCAATAATTCGTTTGCCGCGAGAAGTCCGCCCACAATTACTGCAGCCGAGCTTCCAAGCCCTCTTGCTATGGGTATTTGAGATTTTATTGTTATTTTTAATTCTGCAGGATTTTGTCCGATTGAATTATAAAGCAATTCAACTGCCTTATAAACAATGTTATTCTCATCTGTAGGAATGTGCTCCATTGCAAAATCTTCTTCGGTATCACCTTCCGACATTACATTAATTTCTATTCCGGTGCCGGGCAAAACTGTTTCTTCAATAGTTACAGTGTTATAAATAGGCAATGCCATGCCCAAACAATCAAAACCTGAACCTATATTTGCCGTTGTAGCCGGCACTTTAACGCTTATTTTCATATTTCCTCTGTTTCTTGTAATGACATAATATCACAAAAAATTTTTTTCAAACAATGCCAATTCGCGCTTATAGTTTGATATACCATACATATAGAGGGTATTTCAAAAATAAATTTAAGATTTTAAAAATTAAAGCCGATATAACATATATATTAACAAAATGAGGTGTGCGCATGTCAACAGTTGAATATCCTGCAATGATTTACAAAAACAGTCGGAACAATAATTTTAATGCAAATTGTATTGTAAAAAATGTTATAGGTTTCGGTAAGACCGAAGAAGAGGCTCTTAATAATCTCAAAGCCTCTCTGCAAAAAGATACAAACATTGAGATAATTATAAAACCTATGTACGGGCTTTCGATAGCACAATAAATTATTGCCCTATTCATTAAAAATATGCTATTATAAAAGGGTGGGAGAATAATAGTGCAATGATTGACGAAAGTTGCAATAATGCTTTATCAGAAATTAAAAGTCGTGCCAAGCACGTAATTGATTCAACTTCCTTGTACAAATACAAAGGAAGTGTTTCAAAGCTTTTGGGTTTAACGGTTGAAGTAAAATTACCGGGCTTAAAAATAGGTGATTTGTGCTATATCGAAAATATGCATGGCGAAAAAAAAGCCGCAGAGGTCGTTGCCTTCAAGGGTGATGTTGCACAGCTTCTTTTATTATATGACGGAGCAGGAATCGGTCAGGGAAGTCTTGTTCAAAGCACGGGAGGACCTATAATGCTTCCTGTAGGAGAATTTCTGTTGGGAAGATTGATAAACCCTTTGGGTGAACCCATAGACGGGATGCCATTAGACACAACCGAAGCAAAATGGGTATCAGTTGAAAATTCTCCACCGGATGCTTTTAAAAGACCTTTGATTAAAGATATGTTTTCAACAGGAGTAAGAGCTATCGACTCAACACTGACTTTTGGCTGTGGGCAAAGAATGGGGCTTTTTGCAGGCTCAGGGGTAGGTAAAAGTACACTTCTCGGGATGATGGCAAGAAATTCTGACGCCGATGTAAACGTTATGGCACTTATCGGAGAACGCGGAAGAGAAGTCAGAGATTTTATTGAAAATTCACTGGGCGAAGAAGGTATGAAGAAATCTGTTTTAGTTTGCTCAACAGGTGACCAGCCTCCTCTTATTCGTCAAAAATGTCTGCTTTCGGCTACTGCCGTTTGTGAATATTTCAGGGATCAGGGCAAAAAAGTTTTCTTAATGACCGATACAGTAACGCGCTGCGCCATGGCGGGAAGAGAAGTCGGGCTTTCTATCGGGGAGCCGCCTACAATGAAGGGTTATCCGCCTTCGATTTTCTCATGGCTTCAAAAAGCACTGGAAAGAACGGGAAACAGCCCTGAAGGGTCAATCACTGCACTTTATACCGTTTTAATGGAAGGTGATGACATCACAGACCCTGTCGTTGACACAGTAAGAGGGATTGTTGACGGACACGTTTTTTTATCAAGAAAAGTTGCGGAAATGAATCATTATCCTGCGATAGATATTTTAGGAAGTATTTCAAGGCTAGCTACAGAAATCACAACAGAAGAACAGCAGGAAGCTGCGGCAAAAATGCGAAAAATCCTTGCAATCTACAGAGAAAACAAAGATTTGATTGATGTAGGTATGTATCAGCCCGGTACTAACCCGACTCTTGACGTTGCAATAGAAATGATGCCGAA
>Ga0116171_10000906_pt1 | contig 30590 bp, 23 predicted proteins | sample AD_JPNHW2_MetaG_FD_89798 | JGI IMG/M metagenome (GOLD analysis project Ga0116171, IMG submission 89798) | Active sludge microbial communities of municipal wastewater-treating anaerobic digesters from Japan - AD_JPNHW2_MetaG | ecosystem: Engineered > Bioreactor > Anaerobic > Digestate | place...
TCCCATGACTTGGAGTAGCTAATACTTGAAGCTCTTGTAGTAGTTATATGGTCAGCAACATTATAGCTGTTTTTCTTGTCGAATCCGCTTGAAGTCATATTTACACTTGCCGAAAATGTGGAACTAGGAGAAGCTTTCGGACTCTGGGTATAGGTCCACATTACCTTGTAATTGTTTGACTTGGAGTAGTTGGGCAATCCTTTATAACCCGAAATGTTATTGGAATAACTGAAAGAAAAGTTTCCGCTATACTTATATAATTTGTTATAACTGGTCTTTGCTGTACCCATCCATGTACCGTTAGTATACATGTTACCTGTCAAGGAAAGGTCGAAGTAATCGCTTAAAGCAAAATAGTAACCTCCTTCAGTAAGTGAGTAACCCAGTTCATTTGTCTGTCCAATACTGGGAATCAGTATTCCTGATGCAGCTTTTTTAGTCTGAATAGGAAAATATCCGAAAGGGATTACCAGTGGCAGAGGGATTCCCTCTAAAACCAGGTTTCCGGGACCCGATACAATTTTTTCACCAGGATAAACTCTTGCCTTGGGCATGTTTATATAGAAGTGAGGCGTATCGGCATCGCATGTTGAATATGAACTTTTTGAAATATTTGAAGTTCCGTCTTCAAGGAGTTTTGTAAACTGGCTGTGCAGAAGTCCGTCGGCTTGTTTGGTCACAATGTTCTTAACCAGGGCTTTTTTTGTTTTAAAATTGTACATTATTTCTTCTGCCTCAAATTCCTCCGATCCCTGTTTAAAAACAGGAGTTCCTATCTTTTTTCCGGTTGAGTCTGCTCTGCCTTCAGCATGGAGAATGTTCGTGTTCATATTAAAGACCATCGAATCGGCCTTAATCTCAAGATCGTCATAAGTAACCTGTGCAGATTCAACAAGAGTGATCGTTTTTTTTGCAATATCGTTTTTCTTGTAACCGGCGGCGGAAAATGTCACTCTCTTATCAATAGCAGACGGAGATGGCCTGCGCCAATTTCCAAGGGTATCAGCTTTCACTGTATCCTGCTGAACAATTAATGTGTCCACTACTTTTGATTCTTTCTGAGAAAACAAAGAAAGAGACCAGACCATCATCAGGAGCACTATAACTAACCGCTTTTCTGTTAAAAAATACAATTTTCCTGCTATTTTTGTATAATTTTTGTGTGGTATCGAGATGCCAGCGCAAAACTAATTAAAAAACCTTTACATGAAATGAGTATAGAAATTAAAAACGGGAAACTTCATACTTATAATATTTATCTGACAAAATCATTTTACCTTTTTATCACACTTTTTTTCTCATTATCTATTGCATTAACCGCTTCAGTAAGACCAGATAAGAACTGGATAATTGTGATTGACGCAGGTCATGGAGGTAAAGATCCGGGTGCAATTGGATCATTCAGTAAAGAAAAAGACATTACCTTGGCCATAGCTCTCAAAACAGGTGAATACATAGAGAAAAACATTAAAAACGTGACTGTTATCTATACCAGGAAAAATGACACCTTCGTCGATATCAGGGAACGTGCCGATATAGCTAATAAGAATGATGCCAACCTCTTCATATCAATACATGCAAACTGGGCAAAATCAAAAACTATCCAGGGAACAGAAACTTTTATAATGGGTCTCGCAAAAGATCAGCAAAATCTTGAAGTTGCAATGAAAGAGAATGAGGTTATCCTTCTTGAGGATAACTATTCCACCAAGTATGAAGGATTTGACCCTAAATCGGCTGAATCATATGTCATGTTCACCTTTGCACAACATGAATACCGGGGACAGAGCACAGAACTTGCATCGAATATCCAGTCGCAGTTCAGAGATAAGATAAGCAGAATTGACAGAGGAGTCAAGCAGGCCGGATTCTGGGTGTTATTCATGACAACAATGCCCAGTGTACTTACTGAAACCGGTTTTATTACACATCCGGAAGAAGAAAAATTTTTGAATTCAAAACAGGGACAGGATTATCTGGCGTCAGCAATTTTCAGGGCATGCAGGGAATATGTTAATGATATTGACAGGAAAAGCGAAATAGCAACAGCAGATTACGATGATAAATATGATTCAACATCATATAAGGACGATACCGTTACCACTAAGGAAACATTAGTCAGCAAGACAGAAAAGAAATGTGGCGGAGATAATAATACTTCAACATTAAAAGACATTTCAACCGGCAAGGATGCCATTACGGGCAACGGGACAGTTGCCAAAGCTGACACTGCAATTATTATTAATAAAATAAAAGCAAAGGTGAATCCGCCTAAAGTTGAAGAAAAAGAAGGAGAACCTGTATTTATGGTACAGATAGCCTCTTCAATGGTGAAAATTAAAGTCACTCCCGAAAATTTCAAAGGATTTGTTGATGTAGTTGAATTACAGGCTGATAATCGCTTCAAATACGCAACAGGCAGCTTTATGGATCTGTCGTCGGCTATAAAATTCAAAAATAATATTGCGGCAATTTTTCCCGGAGCATTCATTATTGCTGTTAAAGACAGTAAAATATTACCTTTGCAGCAGGTGATTGAACAAAAAAAGATCAAATACTAACAATATAGTATCAGATGAAAAAGATATCGAATGAAGTTAAAGTAGGTTTTACAGCGCTTGTGACAATACTGTTATTTATATGGATGTACAGTTTTCTTAAGGGAAAAGATTTTTTCTCAAATTCAGCTTATTATTACACTGTCTATGATCAGGTAGGCGGATTGTCAGAATCGAGTCCGGTTGAAGTCAACGGTTATAAAGTAGGAGTTGTCCAATCTATTGATTTTATTGATGCTGAGAGCGGTAAACTTCTGGTTGAGTTTTCAGTCGACCGTAATTTTAAACTTCCAAAGAACACTGTTGCTGAAATAACTCCCATATCAATTATGGGTGGCGTTAAAGTTCAGTTTGTTTATGGCAAAGGTCCGGGAACATATTCCGAAGGCGACACCATTCCGGGCAGAGTTGCAGAATCACTGCTTGATAAAGTAGACAATGAGCTGGTTCCTGTTTTTAATAAACTCGAAAATCTCATTACAAACCTCGATTCGGTTATCACTTCCGTAAATGATATTATCGATTCCGATTTTAAAAAGAATCTTGATGGGACCATCGCCAATCTTAACGGCACCACAAAAAGTCTTAATAGTATTCTGGGATCTGAAGAAAAAGATCTTAAAGAAACCCTCAATAATATAAACAGGTTCAGCAAGATGCTTTCTGATAATTCCGGAAAACTTGACAGCACCCTCACCAACCTTGAGTCTATCTCCGATACCCTGGCAGCAGCCGATATATATACCTCTGTTGCAAATCTCAAAACCAGTCTTGAGAATGCTTCCTCTATCCTTGACAAATTAAATAAAGGGAAAGGTACTGCCGGACAGATTCTTACAAATGATACTCTGTACACAAATCTTAGCAGCAGTCTGGAAAGTCTGAATATTCTTTTGCAGGATATTAAAACCAATCCAAAAAGATATGTACATTTTTCCCTTTTTGGTAAAAAAAGTCCATCAGGCGAATAACTTTTCCTAAAATAGTGATTATCTTAACTTTAACGTTGTATTCTTAATTAATGTTAAAATAGTCCTAATTTTGGTCAGTAAGTGTTGAATTTTGAGTAATAATTCATAATGAGTTGTTAAACACCAACAAATCAACGCAAACTTACATATTTATCTGATAATCAGGATGTTAATTAAATAAAAAAAATTCATTGACTTAAGTAACTGATGCCTAAAAACATATACTTTTTTTGAAAAAGTCAAGCAAAAAAAATTTTTTTTATTAGTTTTTTTTTTACAAATATTGCTACGTGAATCGAATGGATTCCAATCAATATTTTTTTAAAAAACCAACCTCAATGAATAAGTCACATAATGACGTTTGGAATAACTGTTTGCAAATAATAAAAGATATTATTCCATCCATCAGTTACAAAACATGGTTTGAACCGATTATCCCGTTAAAACTCGAAAACAATGTTTTGACAATTCAGGTTCCCAGTCCGTTTTTTTATGAGTACCTTGAGGAACAATATATTGATATCCTCAGGAAGACGTTAAGAAGGGAGATCGGTGCTGATGCAAAGCTTGAATATAACGTCGTTATGGAGAATACCAATTATGAGAATGGTAAACCATATACTGTAAGGTATCCGTCAAGAAACAAAACAGATCTTAATAACAGACCTGTTCAGGTTCCATTTGATGCAACCCAACCATCAATTAAAAATCCTTTTGTCATCCCCGGAATTAAAAAAGTTCATTTTGATCCAAAACTAAATCCTGATTATAACTTTAACAATTACGTTGAGGGTGAATGCAACAGACTGGCCAGATCAGCAGGTATTGCTGTAGGAAATAATCCGGGAGGAACGGCTTTCAATCCTTTGATGATATATGGGGATTCAGGGTTGGGGAAAACCCATCTTTCACAGGCTATAGGAATTCTTGTAAAAGAGAAACATCCTGACAAGACTGTGTTATATGTAAATGCAAACAAGTTTCAGACTCAGTTCGTTGAATCGGTACGGAACAATAATAAAAATGATTTTCTCCATTTTTACCAGATGATTGATGTTCTTATCCTGGATGATGTGCATGATTTTGCAGGAAAAGACAAGACGCAGGATACATTCTTCCACATCTTCAACCATCTGCATCAATCAGGAAAACAGCTGATCCTGACATGCGATAAGCCACCGGTGGAACTTCAGGGGATGGAACAGAGGCTTCTTTCCAGGTTTAAATGGGGGCTTCAGGCTGACCTTCAGAGACCTGATTACGAAACCAGGTTGGCAATTCTGAGGAAAAAGGCATACAACGATGGAATTGAATTGCCCGACGAGATATTTGAATATCTGGCGGTTAACATATCAAACAATATTAGGGAACTTGAAGCAGTACTTATATCTCTTTATGCCCAGTCGACCCTTAACAGGAAGGAGATAACACTTGACCTTGCACGGCAGATGGTCGAAAAGCTTATCAGGACTACGAGGCGTGAAATAACAATCGAATTTATACAGAAAGTTGTCTGCGATTACTATAAAATACCTATTGATCAAATACAGGGAAAGACCAGGAAGAGAGAGATAGTCCAGGCCAGGCAGGTATCGATGTATTTTTCAAAAAACCTTACCAAGGCATCCCTTGCCAGCATTGGATCTCACATCGGAGGTAAAGATCATGCTACGGTACTTCATGCATGCAAGACAGTAAACAATCTTATTGATACAGACAAACATTTCAAGAATCAGCTTAACGAAATAGAAAAAAAACTTAAAGTATAAAAATGGATACAAAGAACTTCTTCGAGATATTCTATAATAAATTCAGCAACAGAGATGATAAGCCTCTTCTCTTCTTCTCTCCGGGAAGAGTTAATCTTATTGGTGAACACACTGACTATAACGGAGGATTTGTATTCCCCTGTGCATTAAATTACGGAACCTACCTTCTTATACGTAAAACAGACAGGAATATTCTGAGATTCAGCACAACCAATTTTGCTGACGAGGCAGAAGAAGAACTGAAAGGTTTGTTTGTCAACACAAGCAAAAAATGGATTAATTATCCCCTTGGAGTAATTAACGAATTTCTGAAACAGGGCATTAAAATTTCAGGGCTTGAGTTCCTTTACTCAGGTGATGTTCCAAACGGGGCAGGTCTCTCCTCTTCAGCTTCTATTGAAATGGTAACTGCTGTTGCTATTAATGAACTCTTCAATGCAGGGTTCAGCACACTTGATCTGGTAAAAATGAGCCAGAAGGCTGAAAATGAATTTGTCGGGATGAATTGCGGAATAATGGATCAGTTTGCTGTGGGCTTCGGTAAAAAGGAACATGCTATTTTTCTGAATTGTGATACCTTATCGTACGAGAATGTCCCTGTAATGCTGGGTGACTGCTCCCTTATTATTACAAACACCAATAAAAGACGCGGTTTGACTGATTCAAAGTATAATGAGCGGCGTTCCGAATGTGACAAAGCTGTTGAATTACTTCAGGCATACAAACCCATACGTAATTTAAGTGAACTTAATGTCGGAGAAATCGGACTTCTGGAAAAATATATTAAAGACCCTGTTGTCAGAAAAAGGGCAAAGCATGTCATAAGTGAGAACGGAAGAGCAATAGAAGCAGTAAAGGTGTTGAAAAGTAACAATATAATTCGTTTTGGTGAACTCATGAATTTATCGCATGATTCACTTAAAGATGATTATGAAGTTACCGGTTTCGAGCTTGATACTCTTGTTTATGAAGGAAGAAAACTTCCGGGAGTCATTGGTACCCGTATGACAGGGGCCGGTTTTGGAGGATGTACGGTAAGTATTGTTAAAAAATCCGAATCTGAAAAGTTCATTACCGAACTATCTGTTATCTACAAGAATAAAACAGGACTGACAGCTGATTTTTATCAACCTGAAATAGGTGACGGAGCTGGAAGAAGAGGATAATTCAAAATTCAAAAACATCCCCCTTCCACCTCTCCAGGAGATTAACTCATCCCTTTAATTATTATGATTTTATTATAATAGTTAAAGGGATTCTATTTATTATGAGTGCCGGGAATCATACATAAAAACCCATTGATTTTGACTTCGTCGAGTCCCGCCTTGCGGGGCTACGGTTCTTCGTTTACCCCGGCCCCATGGGGAGCGAAGAACCGAAACCCGCTTGCGGGTGAGCTCGGCGTAGCCAAAATCAATTTACTCCCCTTGGGGTTGGGGTAAATAAATTGATTTTCAAGCGATTTGTAAAATCGTATTCATGATTGCCGATAGTCATTTTATTTATTATTGAAGTGCTTTACATCAACATCCCTTACACATCTGAATCCGACTGCAGGACTTCTGTCGAAGCCCGGTGATGACAACAGGAGCATCTGTGTCCTGTCGAGCGGTTGGGGACCTCCCTGAATATTCCATGGACCAAAATCAGGTCTGTAATAACTTCCTCCCCTTATTATCATGAAATAGTTAGAGCCATTAAAATACATATCATTTGTCATCTGCCAGACATTCCCGACCAGGTCGAATACACCATAAATGCTTTGTCCCTTGGAGAATGCATCGACAGGGGTTGGTCTGTTGAATGAATTATTACAATATGTAGCATGAAATTCATTGCCCCAGGGCCATTTACGGCCATCAGTTCCCTGAGCTGCCAGTTGCCACTCAGCCTGGGTTGGAAGCCTTTTACCCGCCCATTCCGAATAAGCTTTCATATCTTCATAACTTAAATTAACCACCGGGTATTTTTCCTGTCCCTGTCTGAACATGCCCGATTGCCAGTTACTCAGATAACCAGAGGTATCGGCCGGCCAATATCCGGAATTAACCATAAATTCATAATATTGTTCATTGGTAACCGGATATTTATCGATGAGGAAGCTGTCAACTTTTATTGTGTCACCATTAATGGAAGGGTAAGAAATTAAATTTTCACTGGCAGTGATATTCATTACAATCTCAGCACCCGGAACCAGTACCATTCCTTCAGGGATATCTTCAGATCTTTTCGTTGGAACCACCCTGCTGATAATCCATGGTGTTCCGTATTTAACGATGTGAATACTTTCATCTTTCAGCCTTTTATTTTCAACCAGTTGTAAAACAATCTTACCTTCGTAAGAACCAAAAATATCCTTAATACATACCGTTGTGTCTTTTGGGACAATAAATTCCCTGGATTCAGTATGGTACGAAGGGTCTCCTTTCCATATCCTGATACTTCCAGCGCAGTCTACTGTGATTTTCAATGAATCATCCGTCAATTTTGATCTGATCAGTTCGGGCAGTTCTGCAATACAATCTACAGAACCTTCCCGTCTTGTTCCTGAAAAAGACCTTTGCCATCCTTCCATACTTACAGAAATCAAAGCAGTGTCCCTGACAGGCGTTGGTGATACGTTTTCATGGTTCCATAATGAAACATAATGTTTTCCGGAATCAATTCCTGATTTAAAAAGATATCCATTTACCCCATCAGACCTCATATTAAGGATTGTATATACTGTTTTTTCTCCCGATATCCAACGGTTTACAAAAACACTATCATGTGTTGTTTCTATCATCGGAGTCCAATCCTGATCGAGGAAGGCATCATTGTTCTGTCGCAGTATAAATGTTGTACGGGCCAGAAAACCAAGATCATTCTCATATTGTTTATCCCTGCCGCCAGGATTTAACATATTGAGTTCGGTTCCGTAACCATTAAAGAACGACACTGCAATTTCGCGGTGAAGAACATCATCTCCGACATTACATACCCTGAAAACAGAGAAATCGGGACGCATCAGTTTATTCAGGTTAAGTTCCGGACTATTAATAATATCTCCGCCCACACGTCCTGAGATAAACCGTTCCATGTATTTTGGGCAGGGCATGAGTTCAGAACAGACAACTACTCCCTTCCTGTCATTATCAATAACCTTCTGTAATTCAAAACAGGAGCTGTCTCTTGTATCGAGTAATAACCCGTCGGCTTCTGTTTCGATTATCAGATTTTCGATCCCCTTTATCTGATCCCCCTTCTTAAGGTTTTTATTCCATGGAGTGTAGGCAAGAAAGAACCTGGTATTATATTGATGTGACATTCTTATAAAGTTTCGGAGTTGTTCTGTCCCTCCCGGCATACTGCTGTATAAATCCCATTGGTTACGTTCATCAAGTCCATATTGTGGCCACGAGGGCCATATTCCATAAATGTCAATGTTACCAAAAAGTTCAAGGCCTTTTCTAATAACATCACCATAATTGAACTTCCCCGCAATCCTGTCATAAAAGTTTTTATCCCAAACAGCCTGAAGTATAGAGAGGTAACACTCCTTCATCCACACCTGATCGGCTCTTTTATAAAGTGAGTCGTTAAAACTCTTCATGTCGTACAAATACCTGTCCCTGAAAATCTTACGAAGACCATTCTGCCACTCACCTTTGAAAAAATCAATATGAAAAATATAGGACACTTTTGCTTTTGGAGGAAGTATTGTTTTATATTGTTGTATTATACCTCCTTCAGTCGCAGTGCGACGTGCAATCGCACAAACCGACAGATCATTTCCTGTATTAAAAGATGAATAACCTGTTTCCCATGCGTTGTCAGGGAGTATGACACTGACAGGTGCAAAGCCAGGACGGAACAGAGAGGCCTGTGTCAGATTATTGAGTCCATCTCCGGTTATAAATACCGAATTTTTGTCTTCTCCGAATGGTACAACATTGCTCACTGTAACAGTATCAGAGCCTCTGTTTTCGAAGACGACTCTCCCTTCCCATCCCGAGACAAGACTATCCGCGGGAGTAAATGTCACTCTCAGGTTGTTGCCAAAAGTTTGTGAATACTGTTTATCTTTTTTTTCGATATTATTCACTTCTGAGCTATACAGTTTATTTCCAAGATAAAAGCTGTAGAGAGGTCTGACTGAGGGTAATGTGATTGTGCTGCTGTCTGAAAAAAGAAAGTTTTCGACATTTAAGCCGCTTTTATTTGAGATCCCTATATTGATCAGATCCTGCGAATAGCAACAGAATGAAGCTGACAGCAGAATTATATTTAATAATACAGTAATCGGATTCTTAAGAATATGCATTTATGAAATGATAGTTAGTGTTACTGATAAATGAGAATTTTTTCTGCAATTATTGTACCATTTTTAAGTTAATAAGTAATTTTTTCCTGAATATTAAATTACAGATTATCAGAAGATATTCAGAAATAAATATCGACATTTTTTAATAATGAAATAAAAATTAAGAGTAACAAATTAATTATGCAATATTAAGCATAACAAACATCAAAAAAAATCAGAATGAGTAAATGAAAATATCGTCATGTATATAATTATGTTCAGCTCTTTTCCGTTAAAAAAAATAATTGTATTTTTATGGATGATTCAAAACAAGAGGTCTGATGTGGAAGACAATTAAGTTTTTAAAAATTTTCATAATTTTTTTTCTGGCATTAATGTGCACTGTCTGTGCGCCCGCAAAAAAGAATCCCTATTATGAAAAAAGGAAACAGGCTTCACGCGTAAACACCTCACAACTAGGAAGAAACAAATATTATTTTTCCAATGGTTACCAGAAGAAACTGAATAAGAACTATAAAAAGAAATAATCTTTGTCTTCAGTTCTTACTCATTAACACAGATCTTCAATCCATCATAAGCCAGCATTATTTCAGGTGGTAATTCTTTAGACACATCGGCATGGCGGCCCATCTGGTGGCTGATATGAGTTATATATGCTTTTTTGGGTGATATCTCGTGTATCAGGTCAATTGCTTCTCTCAGGCAAAAGTGAGACATGTGTTTTTCTTTTCTCAGTGCATTAACAACCAGATATTTAACACCATATAACTTTTCTTTACTCTCTTCAGGAATATAATTAGCGTCGGTTATATATGCAAAATTACCAATTCTGAATCCATATACAGGAAGACGGTAGTGAAATACTCTGACAGGAATAATCTCGATCCCTTTGATAATGAACCCATTTTCAGGAATAGTAATAAGTCTCATCTTTGGAATTCCCGGATATTGAAATTCCGAAAACACATAAGAATATTCTCGTCTGAGGGCATTCTGAACCCTTACTTCCGAGTAAATATCAATCGCCTCCTTGCTTTTATAGTTAAAGGCCCTTACATCATCCAGACCTGCAATATGATCCTTATGTTCATGGGTCAGAATAATGGAATCAAGTTTTGTAACATGTTCTCTGAGCATCTGCTGACGGAAGTCGGGGCCTGCATCAAAAAGCAATGTTGTTTCATCAGTTTCGAGAAGAACCGAGGTCCTTAGTCGCATATCGTGCGGATCAGCAGAACAACATGTAGAACATTCACAAGCTATTACAGGAACGCCCTGCGATGTACCAGTTCCGAGAAAAGTAATTTTCACAATTAAGGTATTTCATGACAAACCTATATTAAAAATCAATAAAAGGCAACAGATAAGGTTATTTTTGTTATTCCTGTTTTAAGTTGTTTATTTACTATTTTTGAACCACAAAATCGTTAAAGATGAACGGAAAGATTTATCTCGTACCTGTAACGTTAGGTGGAGATGACTATAGTAAAGTGATTCCCGAAAAAGTAGTTGACATTACGCGTCACCTTCGTTTTTTTGTTGTTGAAGATATCAGAAGTGCCAGAAGGTACCTGAGGATGATAGATAAACAGTTTCCAATAGACGAGACTGTGTTTTTTGAACTTAATGAGCATACAGGAGAATCTGATATCTCTCAATATCTTGAACCTGCACTGAATGGATCGGATATAGGAGTTATGAGTGAAGCTGGGCTACCAGGTATTGCCGACCCGGGTGCCCGGATAATTGAATTGGCCCATAAGAGAAACCTTGTTGTGACACCACTGACAGGGCCATCCTCTATAATTCTGGCCCTCATCTCATCGGGGCTTAACGGACAGAATTTCACATTTAACGGCTATCTTCCCGTAAAACCTGCAGAACGTTCATCCAGACTCAGGGAACTTGAAAAGAAAGCTGAAGGAGGATATGCACAGATCTTTATCGAAGCTCCATACCGTGCCCAGAAAATGGTTGAATCAATAATATCAACGTGTCACGATAACACCATGCTTTGTGTTGCTTCAGAGATTACTCTGCAATCTGAATCAATAAAGACAATGAAAATATCGGAGTGGAAAAAGAATATCCCTTCGCTTAATGATAAACGGGTGATCTTTATTTTACAATAATATTATATACGATTACAGATCTTGGAGGTATTTTCTTTCCATCTCCTATAAGACCATAACCTAAAAAAGGCGGTATAATAAAAATTGCTTCAGCTCCCGGGCGCAGCATCCTCAATCCTTCATTCATCCCCGACTCTATCTGAGTTCTTCCCAATACAACCTCCTTTGGTCCAAGTTCTTTTGAAGAATAGCATAAAGTCCCATCGATAAGGGAACAGTCGTACTCAAAAATAACCTTGCTGTTGTCCTTAAAAACATTTCCTTCTCCACCCTTCACTATCTGATACCAAAGTCCTGTAGAAGTCTCCGTCATCCTGAGGTTTTTCCGTTCAATATAGTTCTGAATTCTTTCCCTGTCCTTCTGTATCAGATATCTGTTAAGATCGATCATCGCTTCTTTTCCCGGACCGGAAACGGAAATACTTTTCTCGGAATTGTTCTTACATGAGACAAAAGCAGTTAAAAACAATAAAGTTATTGTTGTGTTCAGAACTTTAAGACATTTATTTTGTCTCTTCAAATCTCCAGACATTCTCTGCAAGTACTTTAAGAAAATAACTGATGGTATTATCAAGAGTATCGTAATATTCTCCTCCTGAAGCGTTCATATGTCCACCCCCTGAAAAATACAACGAAGCAAATTCATTAGTCGGAAATTTTCCTGTCGACCGGAACGAAAGTTTCACAAAGCCATCTTTTTCAATGAACAGTGTTGAGAAATATATTCCTTTAATTGATAAAGGAATATTTACAAATCCTTCAGTATCGCCCTTCACATGATTATATGCTTTCAAATCTTCTTTAGTCAGACTGATATAAGCCGATTTAAATTCAGGAAGTACCACCATCTTTTGATTCAGTGCATATCCCTGGAGCCTGAGACGATCGGATGAGAAATTACTGTATATCAGATTCAGTATCCTGTCCTTTTCAAGTCCTGATTCAAACAAATCGGCCACTATCCTGAATGTTCTTGAAGAATATGATCCATATTCGAAATTTCCTGTATCAGTGACAATCCCTACATAAAGAGCTTCTGCATATGGCTTGTTAAGAAATTGCACACCGTTGATCAGGCTGACAAGTTCATGAAGCAGTTCAGAGGTGGAACATTTCGAAGGATCTGAAATAATAAGGTCAGCAAAGTTTTCCGGATCGAGATGATGGTCAATTACTATCTTCTTCGCATGCGAACCCATAACCAGTTCTTCAGCTTCACCCATGCGGTTCGGATGGTTAAAATCGAGCATGACAATAAGGTCAGCTTTTTCAATAATCTTTTTACATTTTCCCCTGTCGCGGATAAAGACATTTAGAAGTTCTGCCCCATCCATCCATTTAAGATACTCCTGAATATTATTTGGAGTAATCATGGAGACATTCTTTCCTTGTGTTTTAAGATAATGATATAAGGCAAGTTGCGCCCCTATTGCATCGCCGTCGGGATTAATGTGGGAGATTATTAATGTATTCTCAGCGGCTGAAAGAAGTTTCGATAATTCTTTTGTATATTTGGCTAAATCTGTCACTTTTATTATGTTTATTTAAGTGGATAAAGATAAATAAATTCACGAAGACTAAAATGCATCATCGAAGTATTACACCGGGAATAATAAGCAAGAATATATTGGTTTTCAAGTTATTTTTAAGCTTTTGTTTCAGGTTAAAAACAAAACATCAAATAACAGCTTTTTATGAACAGCGATTTTACCTTTTCGATTATTAAACCAAACGCAGTAAAGAGCGGAAAAACAGGACCCATATTAGCAATGATCAACCAGGGCGGATTTGAGATAGCTGCTATGAAAATGACAAAAATGGACATGCAGCAGGCTGAGTCATTTTATGCAATTCACAAAGGCAAATCATTTTATAACGGTCTGATCGAATTTATGATATCAGGCCCTGTTGTAGTCATGATATTAAGACACGAAAATGCGGTTGATGCTTTCAGAAAGCTTATAGGTGCTACCGATCCGGCAAAAGCTGAACATGGTACAATCAGAAATATATTTGGCATATCGATGACAATGAATGCTGTTCACGGATCTGACAGTGCAGAAAATGCAGAAAAGGAGGCTGATTTTTTCTTCTCCGGCTTTGACCGGTACTGAACATTATACAATGAATAATGTTATTAGATTTGAAAAAACTCATTTAAGTTATGGATTTGAATTTCAGAAAAGACTTTACTGATAAAAAAGATCTCGAAAAATACTCATCAGCATTCACACTCTCCGATATGGAGATTTTTATTTTCCCCGACCTGTTCTACCCGCTTGTAATAGCCGACATAATGTCACCTGTTTTATGGACATGGAGAGATGATCCGTGGTTTAAAGATATTGAGAAAAAGAGCTTCATCTATAAGGCAAACAGAATAAAACAGTATATTATCCAGAATTATGTTTTCAACCTCGACCTGTCAACATGGGGACTTACCACAAAAGGCCGTGAGATAGAAAGATTTCGTGATTTCTTCGATATGGAGCTACTGCGACAATCAAATGCATTGTTCGGATACGAAGGAGATAAATATTATTTCGACATAGACATTAGGAAACATTTCGGTCTTGATAAATACAATTCAGACGTCATCCCCTACTGGAAGACAGAGACAATAGAGGCAATGACAGCGTTCAGATATAAAGAGAACTTCACCACAGGGGCTGGTGAGTGTGTATCTCTTTCTGCACTCTATGCAGCTGCCATGTTCGTTGTAGGGAGAATCTCTCTTGAAAAGATATTTCTTATTGCAACACCACTCCATTCACAAAATTTTATTCTTGAGAAAGAAGGATTAATAACAAATAACAGGAGAATTGTAACAAAAAACATGTGGTACAACGGGACCTCTCTTTCAGAAAAGGCCAGAAGAGCCCTGGAAAATGAAAAGGTGACCATAGTTTCGCACATTTCAGGTTACATACACACCTTATATACTGATGCTTCAATCAATAAAGAGGCTTATGATCATTTCTCAATTAAACTCAGGGAATTTCTTAATACAGAACTGACAAATCTTATTTTCATTAACTTCCTCCGTTTCAAATCAAAATACAAATCGTTGTTCCAGTTCGAGTGTGAGTGCTCAGGAAAAAAGAGATATATACCACTCGAAAAGATGTTCGAGTATGAGCATACCAGTAAATTCAACGTATCGTCCGAAACACGGGCATCACTTGTAAAGGAAATTGAAGGTGATGAATTTCATCTCAGTCCGGTTTTTGGGAAGATACTGCTGAACGATGCAGAGGAAATCATCGAGCAGAACCATGAAAAAAATCTGGCCGGGATTGAGAAAGAATTTTCCAGGTTCGGAGAAATTGTTTCACCTGATGTTATAACTGAAATGTTCAGGGACCTGGCTGAATTCATATCGACCGATCCCAAGATTCCGCAAAATAACAAGAATTATATAAAAAGTGTTGTTCCTGTTATATCGACAGATAACAGCAGGGAGGAAATAATCAACGCTGTAACAAGCCTTTCCGGCAAATCAGAATTATCACTTCTGTCTCTGTATACATTCCGGCAGATGGACAAGATAGATTGGCTCCCGTTTGTAAAAGCTGCCATGGAAAGGAATCCTGTATGCTTAAACGATCTTAAAGGGAAAACTGTTTCTGAAGTATACAACATACTTTCCAATCTGCCGGATGCTTCAATTTACGATGGCAAGAGACTGGCTCTGCCAGATGAAGTGTGGAACTTCAAACGTGGCGATGGTATTGAAAAATCGTTGTTACTGGCTGATTTTATTCTTCTTAATGACAGCTCTTCGGTTCTGTCAATTGAAATCGAAAACAAAAAAGTCAGTGTAGACTATAAAGGAAAAAATTTTCTGTTTACATCGGATAAAGGGCTGAAAAAATCTATTCGGATAAGGGAAAAAGAATATGTTGTTTAAAGGATGGAATAATGGAATGATGGAAGAATGGAAGGATGGAAGAATGGAAGAGTGGAAGAGTGGAGGGATGGCAGGTATTATCTAAGGACTATGTCTTTAATGACTTCTGATCCGGCTTTTTCGTTGATTTTTTCCTTCAGTGCCTGTCGCAGCATAAGGAGTTCATTCCTTACAACCGACGAGTTCAGATGTACATAAAGGATATGATCTTTAATATAAATTTTTGAAGTACGTGAAGCAATAGCCTTTCCAACAGTCTCTTCCCATGAATTAATAATGCCAACCTCATCAAGTTTGCCACCAAGGTTCATCTCCCTGATATAATCTTTCATCGCTTCAGCCAGCGACATCGTTTTACTTCTTCTCATTTTAATTTTTCCCCATTTTGTATTACCGCTTCCACTCCATTGCCGGCAATGCTGAAAAGCTTATAATCAGCTTCATTGGAAGATAATATATCTTTCAGCCTGCTATGATGAGTATCGGTAATGAATATCTGTCCAAAACGCTGGTTACCTACAAGTCTGATTATTTGTTCAGCTCGGTCAGCGTCAAACTTATCAAAGATATCATCAAGCAACAGAATAGGTGAGAATCCGGCTTTTGCTTTAATGTAATCAAACTTGGCCAGTTTGAGCGCTACCAGATATGATTTCTGCTGACCCTGGGACCCAATGGATTTTACCGGGAAACCATTCATCTCCAGGATCAGGTCATCTTTATGTACTCCCACAGTTGTATATTCTAAAAATCTGTCCTTATTTATTGAATTGTCAAGGGCTACCTGGAAATCATTATCAGCAAGGTGTGACCGGTACTTAAGTCTCACCTCCTCCCGGCAGGAAGAGATACGCGAATAATATTCCTGAAAAACAGGAATAAGCTCATTGATAAGAATATTTCTCTCATTGAAAATAAAACTTCCGTATTTAACCAGCTGGGCATCCCATATTGAAATAATCTCACCATCAAAATTTCCTGACATTTTGAATTCCTTCAGTAACCTGTTTCTCTGCTGAAGGGCCTTGTTATATCTTATCACAGAGCTAAGATATTCAGGATTATACTGACTTATAATCTTATTAATAAACTTCCTTCGGTCTTCACTCCCTCCTGAAATAAGGGCATTGTCAGCAGGCGATATCATAACCACCGGGTATCTGCCGATATGATCAGAAAGTTTTTGATATTCTTTGCCATTTCGTTTAAGCAGTTTTTGCTTTTGCTTCTGAAATGCGCAATATATAAGATCTTCTTCCTCTTCTCTAAAGAAGGTGCCCTGAATAATAAAATAATCTTCACCATGCCTGATGCTCAGGCTGTCAATGTTGTGAAAAAAGCTCTTGGCCAGCGATAAATAATGTACTGCATCAAGAATATTTGTTTTTCCGACCCCATTATTACCTACGAAGCAATTAATCTTGGGCGAAAACTCCAGCTCATTAAGCTCATAGTTTTTAAAATTGGTCAGAGAAAGCTTTTTAAGATACATTGAAGTTTATGTGATAAGATGAAAGACAAAAGTAAAAAGGAAAAAGGAAAAAGGAAAAAGTTTGTCATTTATCAGCATTGAAGTTACAAAGTTAGAAAAAGACTGATATGGACAGAGCCTTGCATTAATGATAATTTACCACTATTGTCCGGAATAATGATGGTTTATGTTTTAAGAGGCAGATTTCTCACTTCGTTCGAAATGACAAACGACTTTTAAGCTGTGTATTGCAGGGGAAGGCAGCGGCACCGCCGCCGCCTTCCCCTGCATCATCACCCACATGAAGCGGACTGTCATTCCGACCGTGGGGAGGAATCTCCCAGGGATTAAATATCTGTAAGAAGATAAGTAACCCCATTAAAACGAAGTCACGAAGCAAGGGCACAATAAATAATAGCTTTAAATAAACATTAGATATTTTTCCGGACATTAATGATAGTTTGTAAATATTTAACCCGGCGGATACAATATAATTATTGACATTCAGCCTGTTAATAAATATTTTATTTTGCCATAGATAAACATTAAATTAATTGTTTTATAATTACCTGAAAAAAATTACTTTTGCGTTGGAAAAATTTGAAGTATAACACTAAAGACCAATATGGCTAAGAACAAAAAGGATGAAAATCCACAGACTATCTCAAATGTCGAAGAAACTCTGACCAAGACGGAACAATTTCTTGAAGAGAATTATAAAAATATTATTATTGGGTTAATCGTTCTTGTTGCCCTTGTCGGAATAGTCTGGCTCGGCAAGATGTATATGAATAAGAGGAACAAAGATGCCCAGGCACAGATGTACCAGGCAGAGAGATACCTTGAGATGGATTCACTGAAACTTGCATTATACGGTGATGGCAATTACCTTGGATTTCTTGACATAGCCAAGGATTACAAACTTACCAATGCTGGCAACCTTGCAAGATACAGCGCAGGAATATGCTATCTGCATCTGGGTGATTACAAGGAAGCAATCAAGTATCTCGACAAATATTCAAAAAAGGATAAAGTACTCGGATCATTAGCCATAGGCGCAACCGGCGATGCTTACGTTGAATTGGGTGATCTCAACAAAGGGGCAGCAAAATATACTGAAGCTGCTGATTTTGCCAAAAACTCGTTTAACACGCCACTCTTTCTGATGAAAGCTGCAGAGATTTATGAATTGAACGGGAAATACTCTGATGCATTAAAACTATACGAAAGAATAGAAACTGAGTATCCGGAGAGTACAGAAGGAGCAACTATTGAAAAATACATTGCAAGAGTTAAACTCTTAATAAAATAATTGCTATAAGTAAATTCTTTGCAATCATAATATAACGCATCGGGCTCATTTTTCATGAGGCAGATGCGTTTTTTATTTAAAATATAAAATTATGAGTACAGTTAACCTGTCAGCTTACGATGCTGAAAGTGTTCCGGATGCAAGTGATATGCGTTTTGGAATAGTTGTTTCCGATTGGAACAAAGAGATAACATGGTCGTTGCTTAACGGAGCTGTCACCACCCTGAAAAAGCATGGAGTGACTGACGAAAATATTGTTGTGAAGCATGTTCCCGGCAGTTTTGAACTTACACTTGGGGCTCAATGGCTTGCTGAATACGATGATCTTGATGGCATCATCTGTCTTGGATGTGTTATACAGGGCGAAACACCTCATTTTACTTATATCTGTCAGGGTGTAACTCAGGGCATTACCCAGCTGAACATGGAATACAATATACCTTTTATTTTTGGAGTTTTAACAACCAACACACAGCAACAAGCCGTTGACAGGGCCGGAGGAAAACTCGGGAATAAGGGTGATGAAGCTGCAGTTACAGCAATAAAAATGGCAGCTTTGCAGCTGGACGTAGAAGAATAGTATCTACCTCATACATAGACATCTGTAGGGGCAGTATGAACACTTCCCCCTGATATCGTTTGTCATTAGAAAGGGTTCGCCGGAAAAGAAAATATCTTTAATCGTTTTCTTCAGTCCGGTCATAAATTCCTCCCTGATTGTTCTGTAATCATCAACAATAAAAGTGTTTTTATTGTCTGTTTTTATCCTGAGATAATCTGAAGATGAATCACCAGCCAGCTTTCTGACCTTGTATACTGATGGCCTCACCAACCTGTCCTGAACACTTTGTATGAAGGCTTCGCAATATAACAAAGTCTGCAGCCAGCCATCAATATCTTTTTTCCTGTCGACTGCAAAAAGATCGTCAACTGAACCAATTGAGTCTGCAACTGTACCTGTCTTGTAATCGACAATCCTGAACACTCCATTGACTTCATCAATGCGGTCAACTGTTCCTCCTACAGGTATCTCAATCTGGCATCCACCGGGTTCCATAGATAACCTGAAACCAAACGTATCCTCGAGATGCCAAACAGTAAACGGTGCAACTGATTTATCAAAATTGAGTATCCTTAACAGATATTCCTTCAATACATCCCTTATTATCAGTTCATTTCCGCTCACCGTATTGTCGATCCCATGGTTTAGCTTTTCCCTGATTGCTTCATCTATAGACTTTTCAAGCTGCTGCCTGTTCCTGATAACCGAATCAAGTATTCCGGAAGCAAGAACCTGACCTTTATATCCATTATACAGGTTTTTCATGATAGTATGCAGAATATTCCCAAACATAGCCGGATCAATTTCTGAAGAGACCTTTTCCGGCTCTTTTAATCCATTTACATAGTGGTAATAAAACTTCATCCTGCAGTTCAGCCAGGTATTTATTGCAGAAGGGGAAATCCCGTTCCTGCTTTTATCAATGAAACAAGAGTTGAGTCTGTTAACATGCTCTTCTGTTCTCTCAATTCTATCTTTTATTGAACCATGTGTTTTTATTTCAAAGCTAAGGTCAGTAAAATCGGGACACAACTTTTTCTCATACTTCATCTGCATAAGGAACCTGCTCATCTCTCCGCTTCTTAAACCTTCAGAGTTTGAATTATATGCAAACGTAACATTCTCAGCTCTCTGGAGAAGACGATAAAAATGATAGGCATATATTGATTCCTGATGGTTAATTGAAGGCAAACCAAACGCATCCCTCAGGCTAAACGGGATGAAAGAAGAAGAGGTTGACTGGGAAGGCAGGAGGCCTTCATTTACAGAAAGAATAATCAGATTTTTAAAATCAAGAGCCCTTGTTTCAAGAATGCCCATTATCTGGACTCCTGAAAGAGGCTCTCCCGAAAAGGGAACAGACTGGGTCTTTAACATCTTGTCAAGGATCCTTGCATATGTATCGGTGGTAAAAGTGACATCACTATTACCGGTAATTGCTTCAAGCCTGTTTATCGACAATACCACCCTGTAGATGAATTCATTCCTTATATTCTTCTGAACATCGTTACCTGATTCCTCATTGTTAGCCTCATCGTTCAGGGCAATCAACGAGAGAATATCTTTAAGATAATCAGAGAGCAATGATGGCGTTGTAGGTTTAATAAAGATTCTCCGAAGATTCTCTGACTTATCAAAACAGGCAGAGGGGATCCATGCAAGATTATTTTTGGTTATTTCTGCTATAATCTGATTATCAGATCCTGTCAATAATCCATAAACCAGTGAGTGTTTGAGAACCCTGTCTGCTTCTTTGAAACCAAAACGGATAGTATTGTCTTCGGAGACAGCTGTTCTCTGAAGATCCATCAGGTCTTTTATTAGAGTATATATAAGTGTCTGCCTCAGAGGATACCCCATAGTAATATTGATATCTCCAATATTTGCAGGGAGACTGGTCAGGACAGGCACCAGCAGGTTTTCGTCAGCAAGTACAACGGCAGTATGATGAGCATTTCCCGGAAAAAGGTCAGGTATCTCTTCAAGTAGTTTTGGGATAAGTTTTACCTGTGCTATGTCAGAGGATGTGTCTATTACCCGATGACGGACCTCTGGTGCGCCGGAGGTGACCAAAGTATCATAACTCCAGTCAGATGGCATATCATTTCCAAAGAGCACCAGGTTATTACGTAAGAAAAAACCTGCAGAATTCAACTTGCTTTTGCTTAGATAAGAGTTGTCGTAATCCCAGTAAAAGCGTGCTTTACCTGCCTCTTTGAACCTGGTCATAATAGTTTTTTCACATTCGTTCAACGCATTGAATCCGATAAAATGGACCATGTCCCAGCGATTACCCGGACAGAAATTCTTATCTTTGTTTTCAGCAAGTCCCCTGAAGATCATTCCTTCGTAAGCCAGATTCTGCTCTTTAAGAGAATTTCTGAACCCCGAATAAAGATCATTCAGGACAGACCATATGCTTATAAATCCCGACTTCTCCCTTGTCGGCTTTCCCGGATCAAAATTCACCCAGAACTTTTTAATGATCTCAACCTGGGTGTCTGAAAGGGTTCCGAATTGCTGATCAATATCCTTTATGTCATTAATACTTTTGAACAGAAGTGATGCATTTACAAGATATTTGTCAACATCATCAAAATCATTTAACAGCATATCGCCCCAATAGTAGAAGTCATCGAAGCTTTCAGGTGACTTTTTCACCTTCAGGTAAACTTTATAGAGTTCAAAAAGAAGCATTTCACTTCCTGCTGTCTGTAAAGATGAATATGAACGGAACAGTTCGTTTATTGTCAGGATTGATGGCGAAAAAACCGGCTTCTCAATCCTGGCGGCCAGATATTTAAGAAAATAGAGACCTGCCCTTCTGTTTGGAAAAACAAGGCATTGCCTCTCCGGATGATCAAGGTATTCATCGTGTATCAGGGCAGCTATTCTTTCGAGAAAGTAGGTCATTGGTATCTGGTTGTCGTATTGTATTCTGATTTATTCTATTTTACTAAACCACAGTTATTCAGGTAGTTTAGTACAATATTTCATAAAACTTTTTATCTCCGGTCTCCGGTCTCCGGTCTCCGGTCTCCGGTCTCCCTTCTCCTATGTACATCCTTTCCCTTTATATAACCTTCCCTGCCATGTATCCCGTTCATCAAGAAGTTTTTCAACACAGGTAACGATCTGATCGGTACGAACCTTACCCCACCCCTTCCCTGCCTGGAACCGCGGAGGAGCCTCTCCTGTGAAACGCTCAACAACAAAAGAAGGATTTAACCTTTCAAGGAAACTGACAAAAAAATCGAGATATTCCTCAAGAGTAAACAGTTCAAAATCTTCGGGACTATCAACAAATTCCTTTTCCATCGTAGTTCCTTTAAAGATCTGGAGTTGATGAAATTTAATTGTCGTAAGAGGTAATTCTGATATTATTTCTGCTTCATTCAACATAGATTCCCTTGATTCGCCCGGCAAGCCAAAAATTATATGAGCGCCCGTATTTATTCCCAGAGAAGCAGTTTTCTCAATTGCCCGAACAGCATCCTCAAAAGAGTGTCCGCGGTTTATCCTTTTCAGGGTGGCGTTGTAACATGACTCAATGCCATATTCAACCATGACATACCATTTTTCCGACAGCTCTTTAAGATATGCAATCTTTTCATCGTCGATGCAATCGGGCCTGGTGCCAATAACGATACCAATTACTCCGGGATAATTTAAAGCCTCTTCGTAAAGTTGTTTTAATCTTTCCAATGGAGCATATGTATTAGAATATGCCTGAAAATAAGCAAGATAGGATACTGATCTCCGGTAACGCCATTTATGAAATTCAACTCCCTCCCTGATCTGCTGAGATACAGGTTTTGTTGCGATACAATAAGATGGGTTAAATGCATCATTATTGCAATAAGTACAACCACCCGATCCTTTTGAGCCATCCCGGTTAGGACATGTAAAGCCTGCATCTATTGACACCTTCTGCACCCTTCCTCCATAAATATTTCTGAAGTAGCCCGAATAGGCATTAAACCTGCGTCCATCCCCCCACGGGTATACCCTTTTCTCAATATTACCGGTTGACATCTGCAGATATTATTTTGTTCTTATCAACATACCAGATGTAAGCCTCTGTACTTTTATGACCCATATCGCTTAACAGGTTTTTGTATAGATCTACCTGTTCAAAGTAACGCGGATTCTCTTCCCCGAATTTAAAATCAATGATAATAGTTTTATCATCTTTGAATATTATCCTGTCAGGTCGTTTTGTGCTCCCTGAAGGCAATAATATTGTTGCTTCGGTCAGGACTCTGTTTCCTGGTAAAAACCAGCCGGCAACCTGAGGAGAGCTGATCAATGAATTGACTCTGTTTTCAATTTCGGAATATTCTTCTTTCGGCAGTTTTCCTTCCAAAACCAGTCTTCCGACGGCTGAGTGTACATCATCAGGAACATAAACATTTTCAAATATTTCGTGCATGAGTTTCCCGTAATTGATCTTTTCCCTAACCTCAGTCAGTCCTGATGAAAAATAATTTATACCATGAAGCTTGAGTTTCAGGGATTCCAGATCTTTACTTACTGAATAACCTGACGGAACAAGGTGAAGACTATCTCTCTTTTCATCCTTGTTTTCAGGAATTTCACCATACTCAAACAGACCGTTTTCCTTGTTATAAAAACTGTTAAGGTCAAGCAATGATTTATCCTGATCGCTCATTCCGGAAGAAACAGCGTTTTTTAAAACTGTTGCGACAGTACCATTTGATTTAGGATTCCCGGACGAAAAAGAATAGATGGCATCTTTTGCCCTGGTAAAAGCCACATATAATAAATTTATATTGTCGATATATACAGAATGCCTCTCTGCATTAAAATCAGAAGCAAATATTGTCCCTGTCAATTCCTTTCCATATTTAACAGGGACAATCCCCAATTCATTAAATGGAGCCGAATCAGGTCTGACCCATAAAAAAGGTTGTCTGGTTGAAGGGTAATCGAGTGTCCATGACAGGAATGGTAAAATAACCACTTTAAATTCGAGGCCTTTCGATTTATGGATTGTCAGAATGCGCATGGCATCCTGATTTCCGGGAAGTACAACAGATTTCTTTATTCCTGTTATTTTCCACCATTCAAGGAAAGACTGAATATCAGGATTCTTATTACCGGCAAAGCTCATAACATAATCCTGGAAAGTATTCAGATAAGCCACATTCCATTGATTTTTCCCAATGCCAAAAAAACCAATAATACTTTCTACAACTTCAAAAAGAGGAACCTGTTTAATATTTTCAAGCAGAGATTCGTATCCTTCAGGAAAATATTCTCTGGATCTTTCGACAAGTTTATCGTTAAAAAGAGGAACCTCTTCAATATCTTCACTGCCTTTTGCCAGTAAAAAGAATCTCAGCATTGCTGCCCTGCTTATCATATCGGAGGGATCGTTAAGCACTGTAATCACAGAAATTATAAAATTGATTGCAGGCGAGTTTGAAAGAAGCAATGAATCGTTTGATACTACGTTGTAGTTATAAATGTTTTGCTTTTCATATGAGGAATTATTTCCATAGTCAATCAATGTCTTCAGAACCAGGGAGCCTTCTTTTCCATCGCGGACAATAATGCCTATATCGGAAGCATTATAGCCTTTATCCTGAAAAGACTCAATTACAGCCGGGAGCTTTCCTAGGACTTTCTCAATCCACTTCAGTTCTGTATTATCTTCAACAAATTCCAGTCTTACATATCCGCCTTTTCTCTTTCCCGGATCAGTCTGTATCGCTTCAGAATAGAGATCACTGAGGCTTAAAGAAAGATTGCCGTCATCTAGCTCTTTATCCACCAACTGAGGGACAACAGAAAAAAGTGAATTGTTAAATTTAATGATGTTTGAGCGGCTTCTCCAGTTAGTTGTCAGTGATTTCCCTACATACCGCTCATTGTCTATCTGTTCCGGCAATACTTTTCCAAGAATCTGCCAATCCCCGTTTCTCCACCTGTAAATTGACTGTTTTACATCACCAACAACAAGATTATCGAATCCTTCAGACATACTGTTTTCAATCAGCGGACGAAAGTCGTTCCATTGTATTGATGATGTATCCTGAAACTCATCGATCATAAAATTTTCAAACCTATTCCCTGTCTTTTCATATATAAAAGGAGTCTGATCATCTTTTATCAACAGGTTAAGAAACTCACCGGCATCAGAGAGGAGAAAAGTGTTTTCAGAATTTGTTATTAGATGTATGTTGTGCAAAACATCCGACAGGATGCCGAGAGCATAAATATTTTTTTGAATTGCCCTGGCAGTTTTATATTCAGATATTTTCTGATCATAGAAAGCAAATGCAGCTCTCAGTATATCTTCCAGTCCGCCGCTGATTGCTTCCCTGAGCTGAGGACTAATAGTGCCGGTTGACCAACGCGAAGGGTTGCTTTCTATTTCACGAACATACTTGTTCGGCTCCTTTACAATACCGAAAGAGAGAGTTTTAATGAATCCAGGGACACCCTGGCCTTTCCGGTAAAACATATCTTCGGTAAGTCCGAATTTTTCATATATCTCACCGGATTTCTTTCCAAAGTCAAGCAACTTATTTTCGAAAGAAGATGATATTGTTTTTAATTTATTGATATAGTCTGACAGGAATTTTTTGTTTTCAAGATTTGATCTGTCACCGGCTGACAGAATCTTAAATTTTTCTTTAAACAGTTCTTCTGACAAGCTGACGATCCCATCTTTCAGATTCCAGCTTTTTTCTTCATCAATATTATGATTGACATAAGTGAGCAACCAATCCTTAAGCTGAGTATCGTTTGCTGCTGAAGCAATCATTTCATCAACGGAAGCTGAGAGTGTTGCACTATGATCAAGTTCTATATTAAACCCTGAATGAAGCCCGACCTCTCTTGTAAAAGCACGAAGTATTTTTTGAAAAAAACTATCAATTGTTGTCACAGAAAACCTGGAAAAATCGTGAAGAATTGAATTCAGTATCTCTTTTGCTTCATCCCTTATCCATCCTTCCGTTTTTTGGGTAGTAGCAATCAGTTCGTTCAGATATTCTGAATCTTCTCCTATAGCCAGTTTGTAAAGGTTGTCCAGTATTCTGGACTTCATTTCCGCAGTAGCTTTATTGGTAAATGTCACTGCAAGGATTCTCCTGTAACTATATCTCGATTTGAAAAGGTACTCAAGATAAATACCTGTCAGCCTGTATGTTTTTCCTGATCCGGCTGAAGCATTGTAAATTGTCAGTGTTCCTTTTCCCATGATTGGATAAAGTTATAAAAAATTCTATTCATCACTTGACCGCATTTTCTATACCTTTGCACCGTGAAGAAAAAAGTAGTAATCGGATTATCGGGCGGAGTCGACTCAAGTGTTGCGGCATGGGCTCTTAAGGAGCAGGGATATGATGTAGCCGGTCTTTTCATGCGTAACTGGAACGACACAACTGGTCTGTTGCAAAGTGACTGCCATTGGGAGGATGACCTTATGTTTGCTGAAATGGTCGCAAAAAAACTGGACATACCATTTACCATGGTTGATCTCAGTGTGCCATACAGGAAGAGGGTTATCGATTATATGTTCGCAGAATATGCAAAGGGACGTACTCCAAACCCTGATGTCTTATGCAACAGGGAGATAAAATTTGATTCGTTTGCCGAAGAAGCCCGTAAACTTGGAGGCGATTATGTTGCTACAGGTCACTATTGCAGGAAGGATGAAATAAACCAGGGAGATAAAACCATTTACAGACTGTTGTCGGGTAAGGACAATAATAAAGATCAGAGTTATTTTCTTTGTCAGGTCAGTCAGGAGCAACTGACCACTGCACTCTTTCCAATCGGAGATCTCATAAAACCGGAAGTCAGGAGAATAGCAGACAGGCTAGGGCTGGCAACCGCAACACGGAAAGACTCACAAGGAATCTGTTTTGTCGGGAAGGTAGATCTGCCTACTTTCCTTCAGCAAAAACTAAAAGCTAAGGAAGGTGATATTATTGAGATAGCTGACACTTCTGTTTTTCCTGAAACAGAGAAAGGGATACCTGACGGGAATGCCCAGGAAGAAATATTATTTTCAATGACGCAGCCATTCAGTTATCACCCATCCCAGGGCAGAAACATAGGAACACACAGAGGTGCCCATTTCTTTACAATAGGACAACGCAAAGGGATGAATGTTGGCGGGCATAAAGAACCTCTTTTTGTTATCAGTACAGATGTTGAAGAGAATGTTGTTTATGTCGGGGAAGGCCACTCCCACCCGGGGTTAAACCGGAAAGGACTGTTTGTAAGAAAAGATGAGATTCACTGGATCAGAACCGACCTGAAAATGTCAGAGGGTGAAAGCCGGGATTACATGGTAAGGATAAGATACCGCCAACCTTTGCAGAAAGCCCGTCTGTACTACAGGGAAAGAGGGATTTACATCATCTTTGACGATCTTCAGAGAGGCATAGCCCCCGGGCAATTTGCAGCCTGGTACGATGAGGATGAAGTTATAGGTTCGGGAGTTATTGACAAATAAGCAATATCATTTAATCAATCTGAAAAGCAGGTTTACTCCCGGATCAGGAATTATTACAGCTTCAGTCCCTGCAGGAATAACAATCTTTGTAATTCTTTCACTGACAGGAATATTCTTTATTTTTTCACCTCTCTTTTCTTTTACTGATATTTCAAGATTAAAATCAAACAGGTTCTTTTGTTTTTGCTCAACAATCACCTCAATTGTTCCTTTTTCTTTTCCAACATTATGGCTGATCGATAGTTCGGGCTGTCCTGGTGTAAAGAGCCACTGGTAAAAGAATTTATCCAGATCCTTTCCGCTTACCTCTTCCATCACATTCTTAAAGTCTTTAGTCAGTGCATTTGAATTATAAAAACGTTTATAATACAACCTCAGTCCTTTAAAGAAATCTTCATCACCCAGTTTGTGTCTAAGCATATGAAGTACCCATGCTCCTTTCTGGTACGAATTGACACTAAGAAGATCTATCAGGTTTGTAATGGTAGTGTCAATAACAGGATCCGGATTCTTTTCGTAATCTTTAAGTATCATTCTTCGTGTTGATGCCATATTCGATTTAAGGCTGTCATTTCCCCATTTAGATTCGAAATATAAAGATGTCATATAGGTAGCAAATCCTTCACTTAACCAGATATGATGCCAGTCGGCTTCAGTAACACAGTTACCGAACCACTGGTGTGCTATTTCATGAGCAATAAGTCCCTCTGCCCTTCCAAGGCCGGTCACTGAGTTCTGAAAATAAAAGATGGTACCCGCATTTTCCAGTCCGCCGAAAATTGTTTTAGACTGTACATTTGCCAGTTTTTCATACGGGTATGATCCTACTATGCTACTATAATAATCAAGAGGCTTCACTGCTATTGAATAATCGCGGAAACCATTATCCCTGTTTTCAGGAAAGACCCAGGAGGTGACCGGAATACTATTCATGGTACCTGCCAGTTGAACGGCAAACTGAGCAGCTCCAAAAGTCATAACCTTCGTAGCAAGCGGAACAGCTTCATGCCAATGGGTAAGTGTCATATCTCCAACAAGATCAGACTCTTCAATTAAAACTCCCGATGCTACTACCTTATACCTGTCGGGAGCTGTAATGATAAAGTCAACAGATGCCTTATCGTACGGATGATCGATGCATGGCAGATAATTATGAGCCCTGTCAGGCCAGTGATCGGCAAAAAAAGTACGGTTGCCAAATTTGTTTTTGGATATTATGAGTCCGTCAGAAGGAATTCCATTATATTCTACTGTAAAATCCACAGTATCATTCTTTCGGACCTTATCAGAAAAGAACACTGTCAGTTTTTCACTTCTTTGTGTCCAACTGAGATTTTCGGCATCTGATGACACTTTTGTAACTGTCATTCCCTTTCCGTCGCTGTTTAAACCGTTCAGATCAAGAGATAGTGAATCAGCATCATTTAGGAACCTGGCAATAATTATAGTATTGCCATCAATCCTGTCGGTTGAATCATTTAATGACAGAGCAAACTGATAATGAAGTATATCGACATTCAGATTCCTTGTATACCCATCGTGGGCCAAAACAACCGGCATAAGGATGGAAATGATGCAAAAACAAAAAATATCTCTCTTAACCATAATCAAAAATTGTTTTGCAATAATACTAAAAGCCATAAGAAATTACTGTCGTATATATTTATTTTTAAAGGTCCCTTTAAAAACATGAGAACCGCACATCATAAGCAGATATCACAAAGACTGATTCAGAAATAATAGATATATTTGAAAAAAAACGAATATGAAAAAGATATCGGTAATAAGTGGAGGAACAAGTGGTCTCGGATTGGAAATTGCAGACTTGCTTGTCAGAGCAGGCAAAAATGTACTTGTCCTCGGGCGCAGCACTGAGAAGCTTGCCAAAGCTTCTGAAAAGCTTAAAAAATCGGCTGACAATAACAGGGTTGAATCGCTTAGTTGTAATATCGGCGATGAGAAAGACATTCTGAAGGTTGCAGAATTTCTGACGAAAGATGGATATTCAGTGGAGTATCTTTTCAATAATGCAGGCAGGGGACTTTTTCAGAAAGCTGATGTTGCCACATCAGAGCTTATCGATAAGGTTTTTGAATCAAGCCTGAAAGGCATGATACTTCTTACTTCCAAAATATTGCACCTTACACCTTCATCGGAAGAACTTACAATAATCAATATTATGTCAACGTCTGCTCTCTACGGAAGAGATGAGGAGACTATCTATTGTGCAGCTAAATGGGGCGCAAGAGGCTATACAGAAGCCCTCAGGACCGAACTTAAGGGAACTAAAAGAAACATAATAGCAGTATATCCGGGCGGTATGAGAACAGATTTCTGGAAAGTACCCGGGCAAAGCAGGGATGTTTCTGCGTTTATGGATCCTGCAGAAGTGGCAAAACAGGTTGTTGATGCTGTACTTGTTTCAGGAAAACTGCTTGTTACTGATATTACAATAAACAGGAAAAAGTAGAAGACTTAATGGAATGATGGAGCGATGGAATTAAGAGACGAAGGGATAAAGAGACTTAGAGACTGAGCGACTTAGAGACAGAGCGACTAAGAGACGAAGAGGTTTACCAGAGGAGGTAAACAGGTTTTATGATAACCTGTTTTTATAGTCTTCGTATCCGAACTGCCTTATTAATCTGAAACTACCATCTTTTTCCCATATTCCTATTGAAGGGTGGTGCACACCGTTAAAGGTGGTGGTTTTAACCATTGTATAATGGATCATATCCCAGAAGATTATTCTGTCGCCGGGTTTAAGTTCTTTTTCGAACGACCATTCCCCCATTACATCCCCTGACAGACATGAGTTCCCTCCTATTCTGTAGGTTGGCTTCCCGGGAACCGGATCAGTTGCTCCTATTATCTTCGGTTTATATGGCATTTCAAGACAGTCGGGCATGTGTGCAGTGAATGAGACATCGAGAATTGCCGTTTTTATTCCCTGATTTTCAACAACATCTTCAACAGTTGACACTAACTCACCAGTCTCCCATCCAAAAGCACTTCCGGGTTCCAGAATAACATGAAGCCCGGTCTTTTCCCTGAATCTCTTAAGAATACTAATCAGGTGTTCAACATCATAGTCTTTTCTGGTCATAA
>Ga0116171_10000907_pt1 | contig 30586 bp, 24 predicted proteins | sample AD_JPNHW2_MetaG_FD_89798 | JGI IMG/M metagenome (GOLD analysis project Ga0116171, IMG submission 89798) | Active sludge microbial communities of municipal wastewater-treating anaerobic digesters from Japan - AD_JPNHW2_MetaG | ecosystem: Engineered > Bioreactor > Anaerobic > Digestate | place...
GGCCTTACCTGCATATTTTTGCCGGTTACGTCATTTACAAAATCGGCCAGGTAATTATGTTCATCGTCCCAAAAAGTATCTATAAATGATTTGCTGATGAGCTCAGGCATATCTTTCCATTCTTTAACGAAAGCTTTATCGCCTGCAGCCCTGGCACACTCCAGTGCAAAACAGACAGCATTGTACCAAAGAGCATTTATCTCAACAGCATAGCCATTGCGCGGAGTAACAGGCACCTCGTCAATGACTGCATCCATCCACGTAAGGGCCTTCCCTGCAGCTTCAGCATAAATAAGGCCGTTCTCGCGCATATGAATACCAAAGGAGGTGCCGGTACGATAGGCACTTAAAACATCCCTCATAGGTGAACCATACTTTCTCCACTTTTCAGCAACATCTGCATCAAGGTATTGCAGTGCATGGAAGAACCATAAAGGGGCGTCAACACTGTTAAAGGCAGGATTGTCATCATTGCCCATATTGGGAAAGAGTCCTCCATTCATTCGCCTTACCTGGGTGTCAAGCACATCACCTGCAAGATTATCCCAACTGCGTGCAATAGCCAGTCCGGGCAGGGATATGAAAGTATCCCGCCCCCATGGCCCAAACCATGGATACCCTGCTATGATCCTGGTGTCCTGCCCTCTCTTTTCAATAAACTGTATGGCTGCATTGCGCAGACAGTTTTCAAAGTCTTTTCGCGGTGTCTTGGTTTTAGTCTCCCTTGTAAACTTGGCCTTTAATCCTCCTGTATTCTCTTCACTGGTTGAAGCAGAAAAGATGATCACATCTCCCTTTTTTGCAATCACTTCAAAGAAACCAGGGACGAACAGATCTTCGCTGTAATCATATCCCCGTGCCTGCTCCTCGGCATATTCAACACCTATATACCAATCCGGAACAGGTATGAACTCATTCTTGCATGACAGCTGCATGTTTAGCCACGGGAAGCCATCATACATCCTTATCTTTATTCCGTTCTTAACAGGATGAACTTTGGTATCTGCCCACATGTTTGCATGGGTCAGCTGATGTATATTACGAAATGCAAGGAATGGTCTGAACTGAAGCCTGATCTCTTCATCTGCATCCAGAACCGTAAACCGTATCAATGTCTGCTCCTCATAATGAACCAGGATTCTTTCCTGTTTGAGCCAGACATTGCCAACACGATAGGTCATCCCGGGAACGTCCAGAATATCAAAATCTTCAATGTACTTATGACCTTTCGGAACAAAATAATCTCCATGATATTTTCTGATACCTGTGTTAAAACTCTGTCCATTGTTAACAACGGTAGTGTCAAGTGAGGAGAGTAACACGTGCCGCTCTCCGCCAAAATTGTCCACCGGACACACAAGAAGGCCATGATACTTCCTGGTGTTACATCCAATAATTGTTGTACAGGTATAGCTCCCTGCCCTGTTTGTCCTGAGTATCTCCCGTGAAAGAGAAAATTCCAGATTGACAACCTGCGCCTTATCAAACTTAATATATCCCATAATTATTTATGTTTCGGCAGAAAAAATTAAGACCATTAAGTTACCACATAAATGTTACATTTCAATTAAAATTCTTTCATTCAGGTTCCCTTACGCATTGTAAACAACGGCGTACTGCATGTTGAAAAATCAATATCTTTGCTCCCGTGAAAAACGAAATTTGAAATGAAACTCAGGTGGTTGTTAATTCCGGTACTCCTGTCAGCAATAACAGGCTGTACTGACAAAAAGTTTTCAGTTACTGGAAATATTTCAGGTCCGGAAGGACGTTTATTACATTTGCAGGAGATCAGACCCGGTTTTCTGGTCCCGGTTGACTCTGTCGTTACAGGCAATGATGGTTCTTTCAGCTTTGAGGCAAAAATCACAACACCTGGTTATTATATGCTCTCTTTCTCAAAGCAGAACTTTATCACACTATTGGCAAAACCCGGTGAAAAGATAAATGTGCTTGCAAAAGGTGACACGCTGTCGGCCGATCCGGAAATAACAGGATCAGAAGGCACTACACTGCTGCTTGAGTTCCAGAAGAAACACGAAATTCTTATTAAAGAGCTGAGCCTGCTCACAAAATTGTATAATGACAGTATCAACAGCCGTCGCCTGCCGCTTATAATGGACAGCCTTGACAGACGCGCCACAACACTTGTCACCGATTTTCAGGATTACTCAAGGAAATATCTCGAAGAGAACATAGGATCAATGGCTTCTATATATCTTCTTAACCAGCAGTCTGTCCCGGGCAAGGCACTGTTTGACCCGATGAAAGAGCCTGAGCTCTACTTCAGGACTGACTCTGCCCTTTATGCAAAATATCCTGCATCGGATCTCGTCATTGACCTCCATAATTATGTCTCAAGGCTTCGCAGTCATCAGCGTACAGAAAAGAAAGAGTCAGGCATTATTATGGCAGGCTCCGTTGTTCCTGATATAGCATTGCCAAACCCGGCAGGAGACACTTTAAGACTATCATCAACAAGAGGATCAGTGGTGCTGCTGGATTTCTGGGCTTCATGGTGCCCGTCATGCCGCGATGAAAACCCAAATATTGTAAACATGTATAACACCTACAGACAAAAAGGATTTACAGTATTTCAGGTATCTCTTGATCTCAAAAAAGAAGACTGGATTGAAGCAATAAAAACCGACAAGCTTGGGAAATGGTATCATGTAAGTGATCTTAAATATAAGGATTCAGAGGTGGTCAGAGATTTCAATCTGGGAGCCATTCCTGCAAACTTTCTTCTCGACAGGGACGGAAAGGTTATTGGAATAAATCTGCAGGGCGGGGAATTACAGAAAAAACTCGCAGAAGTTTTTGCCAATCAATAGGCAATCTCTTTTTTTTACTTTATTTGTACATGAATAATCTTTGGGATTAAAACAGAGAATGATGAAAAAACTTTTAGTACTCCTGCTCATTGTGGCAGTAGCTGCCGGTTGTAAAAACAAAAACGATATTACAATAAGAGGCACCTTCACGGGGAAAGCCCCCGCAAAAATTATACTTGAGCGTAACGATCTTGACAGGTATGTCATAATTGATACCGCAAAAGTGAAGAAAAACCATTTTTCATTTAAGACCACAATTACCGAGCCTGAGTTTTTCCAGCTTAGAACAGGGAAAAATGACTTCGTTTCCATACTTGCCCTTCCGGGAGAAAATATCACATTAACATTTAACGGCACTCCGCTGGTGAACAATTATACTGTCTCCGGATCAAAAGGATCGGAGCAGGTCAGAAACCTTGATCTCAGGCTTATTCAGACACATAACAGCCTTGATTCAATCAGAAAGGCATATCAGGCTCTTTCCGGTGCTGAACTGACAACCATGGGCCCATCGCTGGAGAAAAAATACACAGCAGCTATTGACAGACAGAGAATGTTCAACATCAGGTTCATCCTCGATAATTTCAAATCAATGGCTTCAATAAAAGCCCTATATCAGAGAATAGATGATAACACATATGTCCTGTACCAAACCAGAGACCTTCAGTATCTTAAGATAGTATCAGACTCTCTCAGGACAGTTTACCCTGAATCAAAACACGTTAAGGCACTTGTTAATGATGTAAAGAACGAGCTGAACCAAATGTATATGGATAAACTCAACAGGATGGCTGAAGGGAAAAGTGTAGCCAGGCTGGATCCCAATCTCTTCAGCATCAAAGGTGAGAGAGTAAGACTCAGTTCACTGCGTGGAAAATATGTTCTTCTTACATTCTTCTCATCCGCTTCGCAGGATTGCCTGAAAGAAAACGAGCAGCTGCGTACTCTCTGGAACAAATATCACAGTAAAGGATTGGAGATATACCAGATCAGCCTTGATAATGACATCAACAGGTGGGCGGGTTACGTCAGGTACGAGGAGATACCATGGATAAGCGTTATTGAAGATAATCCGGCCGATCCGGCAGTAGCAAAAGCACTTGCAATAACAGCCGTCCCTGAGAACTTTCTCATCGACAAGGAAGGGAATATCATCAACTCAAGCCTGCATGGCAGGAACCTTAGCATCATGATGGATCAGCTATTTAATAAATAAAACATTTGGGAAAGAGTAAAACATATTTTGCCTCCGATTTTCATCTGGGACTTTCAGCCGGTACCGACCCACGGGAGAGAGAAAAAAGGGTAACCGCCTGGCTGAAGCAAATATCAGCAGACGCCTCAGCTGTTTATCTCCTGGGCGATATTTTTGACTTCTGGTGGGAATACCGGAAGGTTGTTCCAAAAGGATTTACAAGATTTCTTGGTACGCTGTCAGAAATGACTGACAGCGGCATAAAGGTTTTCATCTTTACAGGTAATCACGACATGTGGATGAAGGATTACCTGAAGAAAGAGTGCGGAGTGGAGATAATTACCAGGCCACTGCTCACTGCCCTTGACGGCAAGCGGTTTTATCTGGCGCATGGCGAAGGTCTGGGGACAAACAACATTGGATTTAAACTGCTGCTTGCCTTCTTTAGATGGCGTTTTGCCCAGAGGGTATTCAGTGCCATCAATCCGAGGTTTGGCATCGGTTTCGGCCATGCCTGGTCACATAGCAGCCGCCTAGCAAAAGGTATCTCCATACCGTTCATGGGTGAAGAAAAAGAAGATCTGGTGAAATACACAAAGCAAATCATTGATGAAGGTTGCGATGCCGATTTCTTTATATACGGTCACAGGCATCTTCCGATAACCCTTGATATCAAAGGGAAAAAGATGATTATTCTTGGCGACTGGTTTAAGAGCAACAGTTATGCATCATGGGATGGTGATAAACTGGAGTTTAAATCCATACCTGTTTAGCTTTAGGCCTGATCCTTGCCTCAACAACATAATAGGAAAACTCATCATTTACATCTTCAAAAGAGTATTCAAGCTTCTCTCCGGAATGTCTTGCTATCTCCAGCAATCCAAGGTATCCTGTTGATTTTACATTAATATCCTGGTTCTCCAACGCTTTTCTCAGAAGCTCCTTCTTGCCCTCTACCCCTTCACTGTTAACAAGATCGAGCTTCTCTTTGAGATGCTCAACATCGTCTTTCCTAATCAGGTTGCCAGAGGTAATGATGAAAAAGTCGCCATCGTTTTTTATCATAGCCACAGGCATCCCAAATTTCTCCTCTGCCTTTATCCCCGTACTGTATTCCGCCATATTCTGAAGGAGCTCTATCAGAACTGTGAAGACCCTTTTCTGAAGGTTGTTTTCTATCTCTGCTTCGTGAAGCCTGGTCTCATTAAAGCTAAGTACCTCTTTACCCAGATCGTGTGACAGATGGCCTGTCCAGATGAAGTAGACACCATTGTCATTCATCTGCTTCTCCAGGTCTATGACCAGGTCAGGGTTATAACTGGGTGTCTTTCCTGCGACATGCTCTCCTTTGCCACCTGAGTCAACTGTTTTGCTCAGTATGAAGTAATCGTGTTCTTTATCCAGTGGCGAAAAGTTAAAATCGAGTCTGTTGCCTGTCTTGCGTGCCATCTCAAGCAACCCCAGCCCGGCTCCACCCTTTTCGGTCAGATCGGTGACCTGTAACACGGTGCGATAAACCTCTTTTATCTGTTCCGGGTCCATCCGGTTAATATCCTCAAGTCTTTTACGCAGGTCAGGAACCTCATTCCTGTTTATTGCATTTCCGGTAGATACAGTGTATCCGTCATTGGTTTTAGAATACACAACAACCGATCCTACTTCATGTCCGGTCTTAAGTGTATGACGGGTAATATTCTGGAGGTCCTCCAGCATAAAAACAAAAAGTCTCTTTCGTCCTATAAAACTAAAGCCAGACAGTTCCATCTCCTTATCCAGCAGAGAAAGCAAAAAGGCCGAGTTATCGTTTGTTACAAGACCTCTGTAGGCGAACATAAGCCGGTCATGAGCCATTTTGTCCCTCACTGCCATAGTCAGAACCATATTTTCTGTCATTTATCTGTCTCGATTTAACGCAAAATACTAAAAATTTTTAGTCTCCTGTAATATTACTGATATATTTAACCGGCCCAGCCTTCGCGATCAAGGTTACGGTAATTTATTGCTTCTGAAATATGATCTGATCTGATGCTCTCTTCTTCATCTAAATCTGCTATTGTCCTTGATACTTTTAGTATTCGGTCGTAAGCCCGGGCCGAAAGGCCCCTCTTTTCCATGGCTGCCTTGAGCAGTCTTTCGCTGGCAGAGTCCAGATGACAATATTGTCTTATCAACGCCGGCGTCATCTGGGCATTACAGTAAATGCCGTCCATTCCGGCATATCGTTCACTCTGCCGGTTCCTGGCACGGACCACCCTGGCGCGGACAATGGAAGAACTTTCGTTCTGTGTTGTGTTGGCCAGTTTTTCATAATCTACAGGTACCACTTCAATATGTATGTCAATCCTGTCGAGCAGCGGGCCTGAGATTCGATTAAGATATTTCTGAACCATCCCGGCGGTGCAAAGGCACTCTTTGTCGGGATGATTATGGAAGCCACATGGGCATGGGTTCATTGAGGCAATGAGCATAAAGCTTGCCGGGTAGTCAACAGTAAACCTCGCCCTGGAGATAGTAATGACCCTGTCTTCAAGAGGCTGACGGAGCACCTCCAATACCTGACGGCGAAACTCAGGCAGCTCGTCAAGGAACAATACCCCATTATGTGAAAGGCTTATCTCTCCCGGTTGCGGAACCGTTCCTCCTCCCACCAGGGCAATATCCGAAATTGTATGATGGGGACTGCGGAAAGGACGTCGTGTCATCAGTGAGACATGATCATCTATCTTTCCTGCCACAGAGTGTATTTTAGTGGTCTCAAGAGCTTCAGCCAGGGTGAGCGGTGGAATTATTGAAGGCAGTCTGCGTGCCAGCATAGTCTTTCCTGATCCGGGAGGCCCAATCATAATAAGGTTGTGCCCGCCGGCAGCAGCCACCTCCAGGGCCCTCTTCACACTCTCCTGTCCCTTTACATCGGCAAAATCAGCATCATACTTATTCCCCTCTGTCTCAAAGAGAGCGTTTACATCAACCCTGACCGGCTCAGCGGTTTTTACTCCCCTGAGATAATCAAGAAGTTCAGAGAGGCACTTCACTCCTATCACATCAATGCCATCCACAACAGCTGCTTCTGTCGCATTGGCTTCCGGAACAATAAATGTGCGAAATCCCTCCGCTTTTGCCTGCAGAGCCATTGGCAAAACACCAGTCACCGGCTTGACCATTCCATCGAGAGACAACTCGCCTGTTATCATCATCGAACCAAGGTTTTCAGGCTTCACCTGTTCGCTGGCAGCCAATATCCCCAAAGCAAGCGGCAGGTCATATGATGAACCCTCCTTTCGTATGTCGGCCGGAGCCATATTAATAACCACCTGCCATCCCGGCCATTTTAAGCCTATGGCCCTGAAGGCTGATTCAATGCGCTGCTGACTCTCCTTGACAGCAGCATCGGGCAGTCCTACAAGCATATAACGCACTCCGCGCGAAATATCCACCTCAATGGTCACCGTAACCGCCTCAATACCAAAGACAGCGCCGGCATAGGTCTTTACCAGCATGAGTCATAATTTTTGTTCCACAATAGAAAGGAAATGCACCATAAATTTATGAAAAAGAGAGTCTTGATGCAAAAGTTTATGACATAATTGACACTGATTACATAAAAGAAAAAATTATGTGAAAGAGCAGTTAAACAAAAACTTGACTTTGCCTGAATCAAGGTTTAAATTTGTTTTAAATTACTGTTTGAGAACACTTTATCTCGGGTGAATGTGATGAGTTAACAAGGGACTGAAGAGATAACCTGTTTCCTGTCATTCCGTCTTATGCAGAAAAATCTTTTTGGTACTAAACAATAAATTGACCATCATGAAAAAGATTCTTTCCTTAAGCAATTTGTTCAAGGTTTCTACAGCTTTTTGTCTTTGCCTGCTTTGTATCACATGTAGCAAAGACAAAGAGGAATCAGATACTGCAAGTGTCATAACCAAAGATGTTTCTGAGCTGACAGTTACGGTAGCTATTTCCGGAGGAGAAGTGACAGATGAAGGAGCATTTCCCGTTGTCGCCCGTGGTGTAGTATGGGGATTAACAAAAAATCCGACCATTGAAGATCATGCAGGCATCTCATCCGACGGATTGGGAATAGGCACATTCTTGAGTGAAATAGAGGGATTGACCCCAAATACCAAATACTTCATACGCGCATATGCCATTAACAACTCAGGGACAGGCTATGGGCAGAATGTCTCTTTCACTACTCCTGACGGGGTGTTTGATGTGGATGGGAATGTATATAATGTGATTGTGATAGGCACCCAGACATGGATGCGTGAGAACCTTAAAACCACAAAATACAACGATCAATCGGCAATTCCTCCAGTTACCGGCGCAAGCACATGGGCAGGACTGACTACTCCGGCTTACTGCTGGTATAATAACTCCACTGATTATAAAGATCCTTATGGCGCATTATATAACTGGTATGCAGTTAATACCGGGAAGCTTTGTCCGACAGGCTGGCATGTTCCAACAATGGCCGAAAATAATGTGCTGTTTAGTTACCTGGGAGGTACAGAAACAGCAGCTTACAAACTAAAGGAAGCAGGGACAGACCATTGGCCCGCACCTAATACCGGTGCTACAAATTCTTCAGGATTTACAGCCTTACCTGCAGGAGCCAGGGAAACCAACGGAACATTTTACTATATGGGGCTGAATGTTGCATACTGGGCATCAGATGTGGTTTCCAGTAGTTCTGCAGATTACTGGTGGCTGGCTCCTAATGGAGGAAATGTTAATACTAATACCTATTCAGTTAAAGCGGGCTTATCCGTACGGTGTTTAAAAGATCAGTAACAGGCTTTAAGGAAATATCTTTAAAAAATGGATTTTGATGCATGGCACCGACAGGTGCCGTATATGAATAGCCAGTGTTATTCACATTAAGCCGCTGTCCGCGGCTGGGCAATTTCAATTATAAGAATAGATGCCGGGTTAAGGTACATTGATTTTATCCACTGTCTGCATTTATTTTAATTAATATTCCCGGGAATGGTTGCTTTAACATTTCTTATGATAGCATTCATTGCTCATTGGTTAAGGTATGATTAACTTTATCCCTATGCTCCGAAACAAAACATACCAAGATCATGAATAAAAAAAATACCTTACGGTTCAGGGCTGCACTTACTGCTTCCTGCGGCGCAATATTAATTGCAACGATCTCATCATGCAGTAACAGCTCACAGAAAAAATTGGCATATCCTGAGACAAGGAAATGTGATGTTGTTGATACAATTTTTGGCACACCCGTGGCGGATCCCTACCGCTGGCTTGAGGACGATATGTCGGACGAAACAGCCGCATGGGTAAACGCACAAAACAGCATTACCTTCAGCTATCTTGAGAAGATCCCTTACAGAACCAGGATAAAGGACGAACTCACAAAAATGTGGAACTACGAGAAATTTGGGCTGCCTTACAGAGAAGGTGACTATACTTACTTTGAAAAAAATGACGGACTGCAAAACCAATATGTAATCTACAGGCAGAAAGAGGGAGGTGAACCGGAGGTGTTTCTTGACCCAAATACCTTTTCCAAAGACGGTACCATATCTATTGGAGAGATGGGTTTTTCAAAAGACGGAAGCATACTTGCATACTCTGTCTCTGAGGGTGGCTCCGACTGGCGTAAGGTTGTTGTTATGGATGCCGCCTCAAAGTCAATAATAGGAGACACTCTGATTGATATAAAATTTTCAGGGATATCGTGGATGGGTAACGAAGGGTTTTATTACTCAAGCTATGACAGGCCAAAGGGCAATATTCTATCTGCAAAAACCGACCAGCATAAACTTTATTACCACAGACTAGGAACAAAACAGTCTGAAGACAAGGTGATCTTTGGCGCCGATAAGAAAATCAGATATGTCGGAGGTGGTGTTACTGAGGATAACCGGTACCTTGTCATCACAGCTTCTGTTTCTACCACAGGAAATGAATTGTATATAAAAGATCTTTCAAAAAAGACGGGTGATATAAAACAGGTGGTCAACAACTTCAATAATACCAACTATATAATAGATAATGAAGGTTCAAAACTTTACATATATACGGACCTTAATGCACCAAACGGTAAAATAGTGACAGTTGACGCTGCCAATCCCGGACCTGATAACTGGGTTGATTTCATCCCGGAGACTGAAAATGTACTTCAGCCTGCAACAGGGTCAGGATACATTTTTGCCAATTATCTGAAGGATGCTGTGTCACTTGTAAAACAGTATGATAAGGAGGGTAAACTGGTAAGGGAAATCACACTGCCCGGCCCCGGATCGGCAGCCGGCTTCAGCAGCAAGAAAGAAGACAAGGAAATTTACTACTCATTCCAGAATTATATTACTCCGGGAACTATTTATAAGATGAATCCTGTAACAGGGGAAGCTGTTGAGTATAAAAAGCCGAAAGTTCAGTTTAACTCTGACGATTTTGTTTCGGAACAGGTTTTTTACAACTCTAAAGATGGTACCAAAGTCCCAATGATTATTACTCACCGGAAGGATATCAGCCTTAATGGTAAAAACCCGACAATTATTTATGGCTATGGAGGATTTTCAGTAAGTCTGTCTCCGTTTTTTGCTACCTCAGTGGCCTTATGGCTTAAGATGGGAGGCGTTTACGCTGTTCCAAATATCCGTGGTGGCGGTGAATATGGAGAGAAATGGCATCTTGCCGGAACAAAAATGAATAAGCAAAATGTTTTTGATGATTTTATTGCTGCATCTGAGTTCCTTATCAAGAACAAGTATACATCGCCTGAGTATCTTGCTGCTGACGGTGGCTCTAACGGTGGCCTGCTCGTTGGTGCAGTAATGACTCAGAGACCTGATTTGTATAAGGTGGCGGTCCCTGAGGTAGGCGTGATGGATATGCTCAGGTATCATAAGTTTACTGCCGGTGCCGGATGGGCATATGACTATGGTACTGCCGATGACAGCAAAGAGATGTTCGAATACATATTAAAATATTCGCCTGTACAAAACGTAAAAGCCGGGGTTTCATACCCGGCCACACTGGTCATGACAGCTGATCATGATGACAGGGTAGTGCCTGCTCATTCATTTAAGTTTGCGGCTCAGCTTCAGGATAAAAATGCAGGGCCAAACCCGGAACTTATAAGGATTGAGACCAGCGCAGGACATGGAGGCGGAACACCGGCAAGCAAGTCCATTGATGAGAGAACGGATGTTTTCAGTTTCATGCTTTGGAATTTTGGAATTAAACATCTGCCGGAATAATCTTAAAAAAAACAGAGCCCCTTTTTACGGGGCTCTGTCTAACCAAAAATTCAAATTTTAGATCAGTCATTCTGATCCGACTCATCCATATTTGGATTTGCATCTATTTCGCTTTGAGGTATCTGGTAGTTCCACAATACAGACTCGGGCTCTGCTGTCATGTACAGGCACAGAGCCTGATCGTGGTCGCTGCCGGTACGGTCAAGAGCGATCTTCAGACGTTTAATATCTCTCCCTCTGAAACCTTCGCCCCAGAGTTCAAACCGTCTCTCAAGAAGTATAGAATCAAGCAATGCGGTGCCGGTGGAGGTCACAGGTACGGGTGTCACCTGACGGACAGCATGCAGATCATTGAGCAAAGCCTGGGCGTCAGTATCCCTTCCTCCCTGCCGTGCAATAGCTTCAGCCTGGATAAGAAGCATCTCTTCCGGACGCATCAACACCTGGTCCGCAGCAAAACTCTTCCCTGAAAGAGATGCATTAAACTTGTAATTGATATAATGAATAGCGGAGCCATCGTCATAAGCTTCGCAAAGCTGTTTGCGGATGTCATCATCAGCCATCATATTATAGAGAGCAATACTTATATATTTAGGCATCGACCCGCTTCCGGCATAACCGTTTATAGTCATATCCATATGTGAAGGGAAAGAGCCATAACCGGTTGACTGTTCGTTGTTGATCTCCATACCCCACATCCATACAGAACGCGAATAGACTGAGAAACCTGATGCAAAATCACTCCTTGTATTAAGTGAATAGCTCTGTCTGGCCGTTGCGGCCTCCGTCTCGGCCCTGGCCCAGTTTCCCATCTGCAGGGCAACACGTGCATAGATACCATGTGCCACGCTGAGGTCTATGTCTGATATATGTCTGCGCGGAGAAGGATTTTCCGTCATCAGGTCAATAGCCTCACCGAGGTCGGCGGTGATGCGATCGTAGACATTTTGTACGGTTCCCCTGCCATTGCCGGAAGTGGTGGGCTCGGTGTAAACCGGAACACCGGGAGCAGACTCATGACCTATGTAGGTGAACTGGTAGATATTTACAAGGTTGAAGTAGGCCCATGCCCTGTATGCAAGAGCCTGTCCAAGGATTCCAGCTCTCTGGGAATCGGATTCAAAGGGTATGGTCTCTGCATGCGCAAGGATATTGTTGGCATTATTTATCACCTGATAATAAAGTGTCCATGGATACGAACACCGTGCCCAGTAAGCCATCCTGTAATCAAGCTGGTAGTCATAAATGAACCATCCCTGCTGTGTACATACTATATCATCTCCCATCAGATCCCACATTATGTCAAAGGATTTTACCCCAAACCAGTCATCCCTGGATGCAATAGGTGCTACCCTGAGACTGCGTGATATACCATCCAGAACAGTCTGTGCCCCCGCTGCGGTTTTGAATACCTCATTAGCATCAATCTGATCGGTAGGCTTTGTCTCAAGAAAATCATCGGAGCAGGAGAAACATAAACCTGCAAGCAGTACTATTATTATACTTATTCGTTTCATAATGCTTCATTTAAAAGTTCATTGAAAAATTGACGGAGGTGGTCCTCAGAGGTGTATAGGAATCGTCGGTTGTACCGCTGAAAGACTGCTGAGGATCAAGCCCCTTCCGGGCTGAGAAGAGATGAAGGTTTGTTACCATCATACTCAGACGGGCATCGGAGATGTGGAGTGCGGATACCCATTTTTCAGGCAGATTGTAACCTACCGTCAGGCTCCGGATGTTAAGAAAGCTCATTGATGTAAGCCACCTGTCTGACGTCTCGTTAGAGTTGATATCATAGTCAAGTATTGGAACATCAGTGTCAGTATTGGTTGGCGTCCATCTTTTGAGCATATCTTTATGCATTGCATAGCCCGGGCTGTTGCCCATAAGCTCCTGATAACTTCCATCCATGATCTTTCCGCCAAGTCCAAAAGTGACCAGGAATGAAAGATCAATATTTCCATAACGGAATGTATTGGTCAACCCGCCCTGCAGATCAGGTATAGAAGATGATCCGGTGTAGAATTTGTCGGCATAGCTGTAGTTTTCAGTAGTGATAATGCTGCCGTCGGCATCGGTGGTATTCCATATTGCCTTGCCATTTTCAGGATCGACACCCACATATTTCTGAATGTAGTAATCATAGATTGAGTGTCCCACCATCCATTTTTTTGAGCCATTTATTATCTGCTCCTGATCCTTCGGCATCTTTGTTATCTCGTTTTTATAATGAGACAGGTTGAGATCTGTGGTCCATTTAAACCTGGCTTTATTAAATATGACAAAGCTGGCATCCAGGTCGAATCCGGTGTTTTTCATTGCTCCCACATTTGCATCATAGGAACCATAGCCTGTTGAAGAAGGGAGGGGTACCGGGAAAAGCAGGTCAACACTACGGCGGTTATAGAGTTCAAAGTTCACCGTAAGCCTGTCCAGAATAGTGAATTCCACTCCTGCATTCATGGTAATGTTCTTCTCCCAAAGCAGGTCCGGCGTTGGTAGTCTCGAAGCAAAGATGCCAGGGTAGTTCACATTATTATAGCCAAAGTCATAAAGTCCGAGATAAGCATAAAAAGTTCCGAGATTGTCGTTACCCTGGGACCCATAACTTGCCTTCAGTTTAAGATCATTAAGCCATGTTAAGCCCGACATGAAGCTTTCCTGAGATATTCGCCACGATGCACCGGCCGACCAGAATTTACCCCAACGGCTATCCCTTGCGAACCGTGAGGAGCCGTCGGTACGGGCACTTAAAGAGAGATAATAACGATCGTTGTAGTTATAGTTCAATCGTGAGAAGTAACTCTCCATGGTGAAGGTGTCTTCATATGAGCCTGCCCCTTCAAGAACTGCAGCAGCATCAAGCTCATATTGCCCCGGGAAAGGGAACCCGCTTCGTGAAGCAGAGAGATAGTTGTATTTAAAGTCGTAGCTCTCGTGTCCTGCCAGAAAATCAAAGCTATGCGACTTTACTGTTTTGTTCCAGTTCAGGAGTTCATTGGCCGAAACTGTTATCCTTCGTGATGATGTTCTTTTGCAGAATCCTTTATAGGCTTCTCCGTCACCAAATTCGGGATTCAGATATTCAAGGTTTGAATGTCCTTCGTAATCGGCATTAAGGTTGACTGTAAACCTGAAATCTCTGAGGAAGGATACTTCAACAAAACCTTTTGACTGGACATTGTCTTTTTTAAACAGGTTTTTGTCGAGCATTATTGTACCAAGAGGGTTTTCAAGTGCTCCGAATGATCTTGACCTTCCGAATTCATTGCCATAGTCATACATTTTGTGCCCTTCTTCGTCGCGCTATAAGCCCCCATTGAGATCAAATAGAAAAACAGGATAGATGGGGGCTATAATCCTTGACCACATGAACGAGTTGACAAAAGCAGTACCCGCCGATACCGGATAATTCTGATCTGAGGTTGAGACGGAAGAATTAATTCCCAGTCTTAACCAGTCCTTTGCCTGAGTGTCGGCATTGACTCTGAGGGTGAAACGTGTATAGTCAGATGACTTAACAATTCCCTCGTCCTTAAGATAATTACCTGATATGAAATAGGTTGATTTTTCCTTACCCCCGCTTGCAGATAATGTGTAATCCCTCCTTATCCCTGTACGATGCATAGCATTAAACCAGTTATCAGTCCACAAAAGTTTTGCATCAGGGTTTATTTTGCCGTCGGTTCCTACAACTTCGCCATCAGGGACATTGTAAGCATTGTAGTTACCCAGCTGAGAGACAAGGTAATAAGAGGAATAATCAGCTGCCTCCTCTCTTCCCATTCCATAATAGGTTATAAACAGGTTTTGCAGGTTTTCCCACTGAAGTTCATAATACTGTGGGACATTTACCCTTTCATATTCAGGGATGCCTCTCACATTGAACCCGACATTGGCAATAAAGCTCAGCCTGTTTTCATTCTGCCTTCCCTTCTTTGTTGTTATTACTATTACTCCGTTGGCCGCTCTTGATCCGTACAATGCTGTAGCAGAAGCATCTTTAAGCACGGTGAGGGTTGCAATGTCGTTCTGAGGGATAGAGTTCAGGTCTCCGTCAAAAGGGAAGCCATCAACAACATAAAGAGGTGAGGTGGAGGCATATATTGAACCTATACCACGTATTCTCACAGCTGTTGTTGTGCCAGGCTGCCCGCTTCCGCTGGTAACCTGAATCCCTGAAGAGAGTCCGTCGAGAGCCTTTGTCACATTGGATGTCTGAATCTCGGCGAGCTTGTCAACTTTGACTGAGCTGGCCGAGCCCGTAAAGGCATCCTTTTTTGTTGTGCCATAAGCCACAACCATCACTTCGTCTATCATAAGAACATCAGTCTCAAGCACCACGTCAATGACAGATCTGCCACCGACGGGTACCTCCTGTGTCTTGAAGCCGACAAAGCTGAATACCAGGACGCTGGAACCCGGGGGTACATCAAGCGCATAAGACCCATCGCTTTCAGACATGGTGCCCATTGTTGTACCTTTAATTGAAATTGTAACACCTGGTAAAACAGAACCATCGTCCTTACCGGTAACTTTTCCCGTTACTCGCACTGATTGGCCCTGACTTAGGTGTATAGAAAGAGCAACCAGTATAAAAAGGATAAAAATCTTCTTCATACTAAAAAGTTTTAGGTTAATACTAAAATCTGGTATGAAATGAATTGGGACTGTCCATTTTCCTCATTCTTTTCAAAATAAAGACCGTTAAGCAATTGATGCGCTGCAATGTATTTTTGTTAATTTTTGTACTGTTTTATTAAATTTTGTTAATTTATATGGTTGTTTTGATTGGTTTTTGCAAACAAGAAGACCCTTCGCGCAATTTTGTGCTGCGGAAATTAAACAGAAGGCCGGAAAGGAAGATTTTCCTGTCAGAAACCGGGATATAGCAACAATAAAAAAATGAAAATTACGGGATCATGTACCGGTTATTGGGTTGAAAAAAAATGACTACTTACTGTTCCCGTTATTGGATAAATTTGTTTTCCTTAAGCCAGTGTAGACACAATTCAGGCCATTCACTCTCATCCTTCTTCCCTTTTGCCAGTCCATAGCCATGACCACCTGACTGGAATATATGCATTTCAGCAATAACATTGTTCTTAACAAGGGACTCATAAAAATCGATACTGTTTTTAACCGGAACGGTTTTATCATCTGATGAATGAACAATAAAAGCAGGAGGAGTATTTGCTGTGACATGAAGCTGATTTGAGAACCTCAGCACCTGTGTTGTATCAGGAGAGGCACCAAGCAGGTTTATCCGTGATCCCGGGTGCGTTTCCGGCTTCATCATTGAAATTACCGGGTAAACAAGTATTTCAAAGTCAGGCCTTGCGCTGGTTTTGTCGTTAGTGTTATATACCTTTTCATTATAGTGAGTGGCAAGGGTAGACGCAAGGTGCCCTCCGGCTGAGAAACCGAGTATGCCTACCTTTGCGGTATCAATGCCCAGCTCCTTTGCATTCCGTCTTATAATTCTTATGGCTTCCATGGCATCCTGCAATGGTGCAATGGATTTATCTGTCATAATACTGTCAGACGGTAAACGATATTTCAAAACAACGGCAGTAATGCCATTCCTGTTTAACCATGCTGCAACATCAGCACCTTCAGAGGTTACAGCAAGGCGGGTATATGCTCCACCCGGACAGATTATAACTACCGTGCCATTTGACTTTTCTTCCGGTGCTTTATAGATAGTGATATCAGGATTTGTAACAGATCCATAATAGGTCTTGCCAGGAACATACCAGATCCTCTCCTTGTACATTCTGTTTGCGATAGCTCCCGGAATACCCTGTGGCCACAATTTTATAACTGCGGGCTGAGCATGACATATAAGACCTATGTTAATCAGAAAGAAAATATTCAGCAATTTTATTTTCACAGAATAGCACCCTTTCATAATCCTTAAATATGTATTTGTTTTAATACAGATGTTTTTCTCCTGTCATCAATAAAAAGATGTTGTATTGGACCTGTATTCTTTCGATTTGTTATTCTTTGGTGCCCGGTTTGTTGAGTTTTACTTTCACCTGTTCCATGGTAACCAGGCATCCCTTTGGCATTCTTTCAATGTCAGGCTTGATAATACTGAAGAAAGTTTCCAGCTTATCCGTCTCATCTACCATTTCAATCACAACAGGCAGCTTTTCTGTCAGGTCCCAGAACCTGGAAGTATGTATAGGACTGCTCAGCCCGTATCCCATAATTCCCCTGTAAACGGTTACCCCTGCAATACCCTTCTCCTTTGCCAGGTAAACGATATGCTCATAGAACAACTTAGACCCCAGCATGTCAGTATTACTGGCATAAATCTTCATAATACTTTCGGTTTTGCTTTCCATGGTTATAACAAGTTAGTTGTTGAAAATCCAAGCCATACGGCCAAAAATCCCAGAAAAATGCTTAATCCGGTATAAAGCAGTAACGAGAGTATCTGTCCGTTATGCAATAAGACAAGATTCTCACTGGCAAAAGATGAAAATGTTGTAAATCCCCCGCACAAACCCGTCATAAGGAAAAGGCGCCATTCTGTTGTAAGAATAGTACTTCTTTCAGCTATTCCGTACAAGAAACCAATAACAAAACTTCCGGCAACATTTACAGTCAATGTTCCCACCGGTATTGAGAAAAAATGCACTGAGAGGTTAAGCAGTGAAACAAAGTATCGGGCCACACTGCCTATAAAACCACCACATCCTATTAAAATAATGTTCCTTATCATATCAAAAACTTCTCAAAAATAAAGATTTTTACAGAGCTGCAAACCTGATGAGCAATTGTTTATGAATCCGTTGATAATAATAATTATTTACCCTTACACCGGTACCGGTCCTCTATGCCGTTATACCATTCCCCGGCCCTGAATTCTTTTGTCTTTATTATCAAATAATTAATCACATTTATTATTTGAAATCGTTTTAAATAAGGGATCCGTCAAAAAAATATCCATTTTCATAAAACGAATTTGAAATTTGGTTTATATTTGCCTACCGTAGAGAGTTTGTTTTTTTTGGTAATGAATGATTTGAAGTTTACGGGATTTTTGATGTTGATTGCATTTGTGGCGGGCATTTTGGGGTTCATCAATTCTTCGTCGACTGATGCCAACGCCCTGCCTCCTTCCTCTCAGATTCAAATTAAAGAACTCAGTATCAAAACTATATCTCAGTCTTGCCGTGCAAATTATGCCGGCAGGTTGGACAATGAAAGTAAAAAGCTGTTTCCTGATCCGGGATTTCATTTAAAAGAGATAGAATCACAGATATTATCACATACCTGCACCAGGTTGATTAAGACTGAAGAGAACTTCCGGATGCAACAGGTGTCGGGAAATCGTTTATACAGGCCACTCCATAACAGGGCTTTTTACTGCGTATATCAGACGTAATCTTTCGTTTTTGCCCTGTTTTTGTTCATTATCTTTCTTTATAACTATTCAGAGGCAGTTAATATACAAGTAACCCGGTTTGGTAAAATGACCCGGGACAGGGGAAAATTGTACTTGTCAGATCGAAAATTCTTTTTTACTAAATATAACTAAATCAATATGAAATCTTTAAAGCGTTTATGCACAGTGCTGGGGTTGTTACTGATCAGTGTGGTCCCCGCCTTAGCCTCTGATGCCGATCTGGCAGTGCCGGATCTTCACCAGGGATTTTTTGCCAGATTTGGACTTGACGCCTGGCATCTTTTATTCTACGGTTCAATAGTGATACTCTTCACTTTGTCTGTCAGTATAACCTTATTCAGGTCAATCAAAAAACTGCCTGCACACAAGTCAATGCTTAATGTTGCGGCAACCATTTATGAGACCTGCAAAACCTACCTTATTCAGCAGGGTAAATTTTTATTGATCCTCTTTGCAATCATTGGTACCGCAATGGCATACTATTATTTTGCACTGGTAGGCTCATCAATTTCAGTAGTGTTCCTGGTTCTTATGTTTTCTGTCATTGGTATGGCAGGATCATACAGTGTTGCATGGTATGGCATAAGGGTTAACACCTTTGCAAATGCACGCACTGCTTTTGCATCGCTCAAAGGCAAACCATGGGATGTGGTTTCTATTCCCCTTAGGGCTGGCATGAGTATTGGACTGTTCCTCATCAGCCTTGAGCTTGTGATGATGATCACCATCCTTCTCTTTGTGCCTCGTGAAATAGTTGGATACTGCTTCATGGGTTTTGCAATCGGTGAATCACTTGGTGCAAGTGCACTCAGAATCGCCGGCGGTATCTTCACAAAGATTGCCGATATCGGTTCTGACCTGATGAAGATAGTTTTCAAAATTAAGGAAGATGACCCACGTAACCCTGGTGTTATTGCTGACTGTACCGGTGACAATGCTGGTGACAGCGTTGGCCCGACAGCTGACGGATTTGAAACATACGGTGTAACCGGTGTGGCACTTATCTCTTTCATCACTCTTGCTGTAAAAGAGCCTATGATACAGGCCTCTCTCATAGTATGGATATTTGCAATGCGTTTCCTCATGGACTTCATGTCAGCTGTATCATTCAGCATTAACCAGGCTATAAGCAAAAGGAAATATGCAAACGTCAGGAATTTCAACTTTGAAGAGCCCCTTACACGTCTTATATGGATTGCCAGTATAATGTCAATTGCCACAACCTTCTTCATGAGCTATATGCTTATCGGTACACTCAATATTGACGGTGTTGCTTATCCGACAATCTGGTGGAAACTTGCCATGATCATCAGCTGCGGTACTCTTGCTGCTGTTTTGATACCTGAGTTTACAAAAATATTTACCAGCTCTCAGAGTAAACATGTTCACGAAGTTGTTAATGCTTCCAAAGAAGGAGGAGCATCACTCACTATCCTGTCAGGTATAGTTGCCGGTAACTTCAGTGCATTCTGGAAAGGTATCCTCATCGCTGCCCTTATGACAGGTGCATACCTTGTAAGCACCATGGGTCTTGGAGATATCATTGGTTATCCTTCAATATTTGCATTTGGCCTTGTTGCCTTTGGCTTCCTCTGTATGGGTCCTGTAACCATTGCCGTTGACAGCTATGGTCCTGTTACCGACAACGCTCAGTCTGTATTTGAACTTGCTCAGACAGAAAGCATCCCTGGCATCAAAGAAGAAATTGAGAAAGACTTCGGTTTTACTCCCGACTTTGAACAGGGCAAACTTTATCTCGAAGAAAACGACTCAGCAGGCAATACCTTCAAGGCAACTGCCAAACCGGTACTTATCGGTACGGCAGTTATCGGTGCAACAACAATGATCTTCTCAATCATACTTCTTCTTAACAAGCTTGGACTTCTTGCCCTTGAGCTCACACAGGCTCCGGTTATTATCGGATTTGTCTGCGGTGGTGCAGTGGTTTACTGGTTCTCAGGCGCATCAATACAGGCTGTATCTGCAGGTGCATACCGTGCCGTTGAATTCATTAAAAAGAATATCAACCTCAACAAGAGAGAAGCAGATATAGAAGACTCAAAGACAGTTGTAAAAATCTGTACCCAATATGCACAGAAGGGTATGTGGAACATCTTCGCAGTGCTCATGGCAATAACACTTGCATTTGCATTTATTGATCCTAACTTCTTTGTTTCTTACCTTATCTCTATAGCAGTGTTCGGCCTGTTCCAGGCTATCTACATGGCTAACGCCGGCGGCGCATGGGACAATGCCAAGAAATATGTTGAAGTTGACATGAGAGAGAAAAATACCCAGTTGCACGCTGCAACAGTAGTAGGTGACACAGTAGGTGACCCGTTCAAGGATACCACATCAGTGGCTCTTAACCCGATCATCAAGTTCTCTTCTCTCTTCGGACTGCTTGCAGTTGAGATCGCCATCAAAATGAAGATGACTGCACAGGCTGCAGGAACATTCGATTATACCGCAATTATTGGTGGTATCCTTCTGGCAATTGCTCTTGTATTTGTCTACAGATCATTCTACGGAATGAGAATTACTGACGAATCAGCAAATAACCAGAATAATCAGAAAGATTCAGATCAGAACCACGAATCATCTGAAAAAGTTATTGAAGAAAAAGCTCCGGCTTACAACTAAGAAAGAGTTTTATCATTTAATTATAGAAGAGGAAGGCTGCTGGTCTTCCTCTTTTTTTTGAAAAGATGACAACACCGGGAAACATAAAGGAATGCCACCCGGAACCCGGAGCCAGAAACCTCTTTTTTTTAATTCCTCCATTTTTGTCGTTTTTTTCAGCTGCTTTTCCGAAGATTTTTTCATAAATTGTTACGGTAAGAACAGTAGAAAAACATGTAATTTTTACAGGAGGGTGATATTGAGGAAGAGATAGTACAGTAAAGCAAGTAATAACTTATAGAATAATTGCTATGGAAATTGTTGTTATTTTATCAATAGTGCTTATTTACCTTCTTCTGACTATTAATAAAGGAATAGCTCCCGAAAAAATTCCGGGTGGCATAGATGATGCTGTGGACCTGGAGAAAAAAATTCAACCCGGGAAATTTATCTTCTCCCCCGACTGGCACCTTGTTCTAAAAGCTAAAGAATCAATGGTGGGAAGACTCAAAGGTAATTCAATGAAAGCCAGGGGACTATGCAGAAACGATCTAGTAATTGCAAAGCCCGTTGAGGACAAATTACAGTATTTAAAGAAAGGAGACCTGATCCTTGTGGAGACCAGTGATGAGAAAAACCCGGGGTCAGTTAAGCTTGCTCTGAGAGAATTTGATGGTGAACTGGAAAACGGTATAATAAAAACAATTGTATATAATCGCTTCTGCCCTATCAAATCTGCAAAACACCATAAAAAAGATATAGTGGCTGTTGTTGAAAAAATCATTAAACAGGAACAATTGCTGCGAAATCCACTGGCAGTGAACTGAATCAGTCAGTGGGTCAATTCAAAGATTCCCCGCATATTCTCTTTATTACTTTTTATCGTCATTTAAATTTTTCTGCTCATTTTCTTGCAGTTTAATTTTTTTGTTGTACTTTTGACCAGTTGGTTAAACTCAATAGTTAATCTTATTGGTTAAACAAAATGGTTAAAAACGAATCAGAAAAACAGACCGAGGAGAAGATCTTTGAAGCTGCACTGGCAGTATTCGAAGAGAAAGGTTTTGCTGCTGCACGAATGCAGGAGATAGCCGATCGTGCAGGTATAAACAAAGCCCTCCTCCATTACTACTTCCGTTCAAAAGACCACCTCTTTGATGCAGTCTTTGACAAACGGCTGGGCGACATGTTCTCAAAGATCATTGGGATCTTCATGACAGATAAACCTTTTGAAGAAAAAATAAGGGAGTACTACAGGGAACATATTAGCTTCTTTGAGAAAAATCCCAGGTTGCCAAACTTTATACTGAGTGAAATTGCCCACAATCCTGAGGCGCTTGCAAAGAGATTTTCAAATGTAAACTATTCAGTTCTTAAGGAAAATCTTTTGAGAGAGAGCCGTAAAGAGTCGGCTGAGTATAACATTAAACCGGAAGACTGGCCTCAGCTGATGATCACAATAGTTTCTCTCACTGTCTTTCCCTTTGCTGCACAGGAAGTAATAAAGATGGTCCTTGCCAAAACAGGTGGAGGCGACTTCAACAAATTTATGGATGACCGGAAGACTTATGCTGCAAACTTTGTTATGAACTCATTAAAATACAGGGAACAGAAATGAACAGGTTAATCATTACTTTATCGTTGATGGCGGTTGCATTTTTGCCAATAAACGGTCAGAAGGTGGTAACACTGAGGCAATGTTACGATTCGGTAGCTGTTAATGCGCCTCAGGCATCTGAAAAAGATCTTCTCAGCCAGATAAGCCATCTGAAGGATAAGAACATTAGTTCCAATTATCTCCCCTCAGTTGATCTTAGTGGCAGTTATATGTATAATTCCGATGTTGTTGATCTGAGTAATATAATGGGGTTTCTATCTACCATTAATCCTAATGTCTCAATCCCGGAGATACCTCACGATACATATCGCGGAACTATTGATGTCAGTCAGCTTATCTGGGACGGCGGGGTCACACGCAGCGCGCGTGAAGTTGAACAGACGGTACTTGATCTAAATCTTCAACAGAATGAGGCTGACGTCTACAAGCTCAGGGAACAGGTAAACAATTACTATTTTTCAGTTCTCCTTACTGACAAGCAGGCGGAGATAGCCGCGGTGCTTCTTTCTGAGCTTGATGCCCGTATCAATGCAGCAAACTCAGCAGTTACCAACGGGGTTATGCTGAAGACTAACCTTGATGTGCTGGTAGCTGAGAAACTTAAGACTGAGCAGTCTCTTTCAGATCTTAAACTCAGGCGGGAGGCGCTTATTTATGCCCTTGCGTCGCTGACAGGAGACGATGGTATAAATAATGCAACACTCCAGCTACCTCAGCCTGTCATAAACTATGATAATCCCATTGACAATCCCGACATGAAACTCTTTGATCTTCGCAAGAGTCAGTTTGAGGCAAATAAAAACCTTCTGAAGGCCCAGCGTATGCCGCGTATCTTCAGTACAGCAACCGTAGGTTATGGCCGTCCGCAGGGAAATAATATGTTATCGGCTGATGCCGGCAGTTATTATTCTTTTGGAGTGGGCCTCAGGTGGAACATCTTCGACTGGCATAAAAGCAGCAACGACAGGCAGTCGCTGACGCTCCAGCAGCAGATCACTGACACAAAACGCGCTGCCACAGAAGAGGGTTTACAGCGGGTGCTGAGGATCAAGAGAGCAGAAATTGAATCGCTTATTCTTGCAGAAGCTACTGATAGCAAACTTATTGAGATCCGAACCTCGGTTTCTGCTTCGGCAGCTTCACAGTTTGAAAATGGTACAATCACTGCCACAGATTATCTCACTGAGCTTAATGCCGAGAAGCAGGTAAGACTTAATGCGGAGTTGCATCGCATAAATCTCATCCGTACAAGGATAGAGTATATGAATATTACAGGTCAGGAAATAGAATAAAAATTATATCATGAAAAAGTATCTCATCCCATTATTGATTATTTCTGTTATTGCCGGTTGCGGACGCAATAAGAGTGAGGCTGATGCCTGGGGCAACTTTGAATCCGATGAAGTCATCATTTCATCAGAGTCATCCGGTCGTCTTATCCTGATGCCTGTTGAAGAGGGCATGACGGTTACTACCGGATCAATTATCTCTGTCACCGATACAGTGATGCTGCAGCTTCAGCGCGCTGAAATGAAGGCAGCAATTGCCTCGGCTCAGTCACGGCTGGCCACTATCTCTTCACAGAATGCCGTGCTGAAGCAGCAGATGGACAACCTGCAGATAAATATAGACCGCACAAAGCGAATGCTTGCCGATAATGCAGCCACCCAGAAACAGCTCGATGACCTCACAGGTCAGATGGATGTGCTGAAGCTGCAGGTGGCAACCAACAATACGCAAAAGAACACTGTCGCGGCTGAGATTGAATCGGTAAATGCCAAAGCAGCAATTCTTGATGAACAGATCAGCAGAAGCACTGTGAAAGCTCCGTTTGATGGTACCATCATTGAAAAATATGTAATGTGCCATGAGCTGACCGCACCAGGAAAACCGCTGGTAAAAATGTCGGATATGAGGATTATGAAGCTGAAAGTGTGGGTCAGTGGTGCACAGCTTGCCAATGTTAAGAATGGAGCAGCATGTACCGTCCGTATTGACGATGGTGTAAAAGGCTACAAGAGTTTCCCTGGGACCATCAGCCATATTGCTGATAAGGCTGAATTCACTCCTAAGATCATACAGACAAAGGAAGAGAGGGTTGCTCTCGTATATGCCGTTACCATTGATGTCCCTAACGACGGAAGTATTAAATCAGGCATGCCTGGTGAGGCAATCTTTAAACTGTAAGATATGAACACAGCTGTTGAGGCATCGCATATCACTCACCGGTTCGGCAGCACAGTAGCGCTGGATGATATTTCCTTTAAGATAGGTGAGCACGAGCTCTTTGGTTTCATCGGACCCGATGGCAGTGGTAAGACTACTCTCTTTCGTATCATCACCACCCTGCTGGTACCTGATAAAGGCTCGATGACCGTTATGGGTCGAGATACAATAAAAGAATTCCGTAGCCTGCGCAGTGAGATCGGTTATATGCCCGGACGTTTCAGCCTCTACCAGGATCTTACCGTTGAGGAGAATCTGAACTTTTATGCCACAATTTTCGGGACGACCATTAAGGAGAATTATCATCTTATTGAAGCCATATACAGCCAGATAGAACCTTTCCGAAAGAGACGGGCAGGTGCATTGTCGGGAGGAATGAAACAAAAGCTTGCGTTATCCTGCGCCCTCATTCACAAGCCTTCGTTGCTTGTCCTTGATGAGCCGTCTACAGGTGTGGATGCCGTCTCAAGAGCTGAGTTCTGGGAGATGTTATATAAGCTGCGCGACGAGGGGATTACCATCGTGGTTTCAACTCCATACATGGATGAAGCGATGCGATGTGACAGGATTGCACTGATCCGGAACGGGAAAACACTTGGCATTGATACTCCCGATAATGTCAGGAAGAAATTCACACAAAAGCTCTTTGCCGTAAGCAGCCCGGATATTTACTCTCTTCTTCTGGCCTTGCGTTCAATGCCGGCAGTTAACAGCGCATTTACCTTCGGGGAAAATATTCATGTTACCATTGCTCCCGGTAAGACCATTGACGAGGTTGAAAGGTCTCTTGCAGAAAAGGGGTTTACTGATGCAAAAATTAACGGGATCATTCCCGGTGTTGAAGACACCTTCCTTGAACTGACACAAAAATGATGAAAGATAAAGTCATAGAGGTACAGGACATGGTGAAACGTTTTGGCAGTTTTGTTGCCAATGATCACCTTACCTTTGATGTTTACCGTGGTGAGATCTTCGGGTTTCTTGGGGCTAACGGAGCCGGCAAGACAACGGCAATCAAGATATTATGCGGACTATCCCGCCCAACCTCAGGCAAGGTCATTGTTGCCGGGACAGATGCATTCCGTTCACCGGAAGAGATAAAGAAAAAGATCGGATATATGTCGCAGCGATTCTCTCTTTACGAGGATCTGACCGTGTCAGAAAATATTGAGTTTTACGGCGGTATTTATGGCATGACCCGTAAGGAGATCTTCCCTCGTATGGACCTCCTTATCAGGAAACTCGATTTTGAGTCTTACCGTAACACACTTATCCATGATATGCCTCTTGGACTAAAGCAAAAGCTTGCTTTCTCCATTGCTGTCTTCCACGGTCCGGAGATTGTCTTTCTTGATGAACCGACAAGTGGTGTGGACCCCATCACACGCCGGCAGTTCTGGGAGATGATCTATGAGACTGCAAGAAATGGCATCACTGTCTTTGTAACCACTCATTATATGGATGAAGCCGAGTATTGCAACAGGGTCACCATAATGAACGAAGGGCGCATTGAGGCATTGGACACACCCACGCGTCTTAAAGAGATATATGGAGTATCCAACATGGAGGAGCTCTTCTTAAAGATAACCCGCCCACAAAACAATAAAGCATGAAACGGTTCATGGCATTTGTAAAAAAGGAGTTCCTGCATATTCTCAGGGACTATCGTACCCTCATTATTATGTTCGGGTTACCGGTGGCACAGATACTTATCTTTGGCTTTGTTGTAAGAACAGATATACATAATGCGGGCATTGCTATACTCGATTTATCAAAAGATGAGGTAACACGAAGCCTCACCGACAAACTTGCCTCATCAGATTTTTTCAGGATAACGGCAAACCTTGACAGCTATAACGACATTGACGCAATCCTGAAAAAGGGAAAGACAAAAGAGGTGATTGTCTTTGAAGATAATTTCTCGGCAAAAATGATACACCAGGGTTCTGCCATGGTATCAATAATTGCTGACGGTTCAGAACCCAATGTGGCAAACCTGGTTACAAACTATACCAGGTCTATAATAAGCTCCTTCTCAGCCTCGCTGGCCAAAGGACAATCGGGCACCAGCGGGCTTATAACCACAGAGGTGCGAATGTTCTTTAACCCCCGCATTGAGAGCCAGTTTATGTTTGTTCCAGGTGTTATCACTCTCATTCTTATACTTATATGTGCACTGATGACTTCGGTTACCATCACCCGGGAGAAAGAGTTCGGCACCATGGAAGTATTACTCGTCTCGCCTCTTAAACCATGGCAGATTATCATTGGGAAAGTAGCCCCCTACTTTTTCCTGTCAATAGTGAATGTAACTGTGATTCTGCTGATGGCATGGTCTGTCTTCAGGATGCCTGTGGCAGGAAGCATTGCTCTTTTGTTCGGAGAGTGTATGCTTTATATTCTCATGGCTCTGTCGCTGGGGATACTGATCTCAACTGTTGCAAAAGACATGCAGAGCGCGATCTTCATCTCATTCATCGGACTCATGCTCCCGAGCCTGCTCCTGTCAGGCTTTATCTACCCCATAGAGAACATGCCCAAAATATATGATTATGTAAGTATGATAATGCCTCCACGCTGGTTTGTAACAATCATAAGGAGTGTCATGGTCAAAGGTGTTGGGCTGGCATATGTCTGGAAGGAGACGCTGATTATGGCAGCCATGACAGTATTTTTTATCGTGTTGAGTGCAAAGAGGTTTAAAGAACGACTTTAGGAAAGAGTGTTATGAGAAAGGTATTATTTCTGATACAAAAAGAATTCAGACAAATATTAAGGAATAAATTCCTTGTTCGTGCCATCCTTTTGGTCCCGGTAATTCAGATGCTTGTGCTTGTTCCGGCTGTCACCTTTGAAATCAAGAGTGTTGATCTTGGTGTCAGGGATAATGATCATTCCCCGGAGTCCAGAGAGCTGATTTCGCGGCTCACCGGCTCTTCCTTCTTTCGCATCACTGCTACTCCACTGAATGATGATCAGGATGAGTCTCTTCTCCTATCGGGCAAAAGTGATCTTGTCATGATTATTCCTGATGGCTTTGCCAAAGCTATCAAAGGCCGGGAAACACCAAAAATTGAAGTCCTGGCCGATGCTGTCAATGCCACATCGGCAGAGATGGGATGGGTTTATCTGTACAATATTATTATGGACTATAACCGGGATATTCTGGTTGAGTCCGGTAATGGTCAGTCATCGCCTCAGGGTATTACCATTACCAACAGATTCTGGTATAACCAGGACCTGAACTATAAGTTCTACATGCTTCCCGGTATTCTTGTAATACTGATAACTGCAATAGGTATAATGCTCGCCGGACTTAACCTGGTTAAGGAAAAAGAGTCGGGTACCATAGAACAGATCAACGTCACACCAATAAAAAAATGGCAGCTGATCATTTCCAAGGTTATCCCCTTCTTCATTATTGGTCTTATTGACCTGGCATTTGGACTTCTGATTGGCAAACTGGCCTTTAATATTCCATTTGCAGGCAGCATATTGCTTCTTTTTGCCTGCTCAGCGGTATTCCTTGTTGCAGTGCTGGGCCTGGCACTCTTTTTCTCAACCTTTGCGTCAACGCAGCAGCAGTATATGTTTATCGCCTTTTTCTTTATACTTATATTCGTATTGATGAGCGGCATCTTCACTCCTACGGAAAGTATGCCTCTCTGGGCGCAGAAGGTGGATATAGCCAATCCTGTATGTTACCTGATGAGGATTAACAGGATGATTATGCTGAAAGGTTCAACATTCAGCGATATTTCAGGGGATTTAGCCGGGTTGTCAATACTGTCCTTACTCTTTATCACTTTTGCAGTAAGATCGTACCGTAAAAGAAGCTAAGGCAGCAGCTGGTGGACCTCTATCAACCGGGATAGGTCGTAGCCCATCCGGCGGGCACTGTCAAGAAGCTGGTTATAAATCGTTCGGTCCATCTGTGGAGTGCGTGACAGTATCCACAGATATTTGTCCGATTTGCTTCCTATCAATGCCCACTGGTAATTGTCGTCAAGCGACATGATAAAGTAGTCGGCATAAAAAAACAGGAAAAAGGAGACCTTAAGGTGACCGTTCTTTTCTTTGCCGGCAAACTTTGCTTTCCCCTCTGCTGTCTTCATCTTTCCCCCCAGTGTAAGATAATGACCGGCATTTGTAACCTTCACGGTTCCATCGTTATTCAGTGAATAGGTGGCAGTGGTTCCGACCAGGTTTTTCTCAAATTTGTGAGGAAAACGTGCAATCTCGTACCAGGTACCCATGTAACGCTGAATGTCCAAACTTTTTACAAATTCTCTCTGTGACATAGCCTGTTGAGATATTAGTGTTCCTATGAATAAAACGGATGTTATAATTTTAACTAATTGGCTCATCTGTCGGTTTTATATACAACAAAGGAGCAATGAGTCTGTTCACTGATCATTCAGCTATTGTGGCAATTACGGGCCAATGGTCAGAAATGAAAACACCATCTTCCTTAACCTTCTTTATATTCCATGTCCTGACTTTCATTCCATTTCTGACAAAGATGTAGTCTATTCTTTCGCTGAGGTCTTTGTCGCTGAAAAAATTAAAGCTGCTCTTTTCGCCTTCAGGTGGCGTTTGGGCAATTGCATTGGAATCCTTAATCAGTCCGTCTGATATAATGTTTTGTATTGCCATGCTTTCTGGAAGTGCATTAAAGTCGCCTGTTATGATAAACCTGTTGTTTTTAGCCAGTTTGTCAAGCCGTTGTCTTAGCATAATTGCAGCCATGACTCTTGCGGAGTCACTTATGTGGTCAAAGTGTGTATTCATAAAAAGAATGGTATCTCCACTGCTTTTATCAGTGAGCCTGACCCATGTGGCAATTCTTGTACATGCTGCGCCCCAGCCTTTTGAGCCCGGCACATCGGGTGTCTCTGAGAGCCAGAAGGTGCCATTGCCATGCGCCTTGTACCGGTCTGTTCGGTAAAAAACAGGAACCGCTTCTCCCAAATGCCTGCCGTCGTCGCGACAAACAACGACAGAAGCATAGCCTGTAAGGGCTGAATCGAGATATTCATACTGATGCCATAGGACTTCCTGCATGCCCAGCAGGTCAGGCTTTTCAGCATTGATAAATGATGATACAATATGAGCACGGTGAGGCCAGGCATTATTACTGTCGGCCGGATTATCATACCTGATGTTCAGTGTAATAACTTTTATGTCATGATGTTTTGTGCTGCAGCCTGAAAGAAAGATAACTGTAAGTAAAAAGAGTGATATTAATTGATTTTTCATGGTAAAACGCCATTAATTATAATAAAACTGTTAAAGGTGAGTAAAATTCGGTATATTTGTCCCGCTATCCAACCTTTTCAAAAGAAAAGTTTTGGTTTATAGAGAAGAGGGGAGAGAATAGGCTCTGAGAACCTCTAGCAACCGCAGGGTGCAATGCTCTGAAAGGTGCTAACA
>Ga0116171_10000909_pt1 | contig 30553 bp, 21 predicted proteins | sample AD_JPNHW2_MetaG_FD_89798 | JGI IMG/M metagenome (GOLD analysis project Ga0116171, IMG submission 89798) | Active sludge microbial communities of municipal wastewater-treating anaerobic digesters from Japan - AD_JPNHW2_MetaG | ecosystem: Engineered > Bioreactor > Anaerobic > Digestate | place...
GAGTACACCGCGTGCTTCGGGTTCTCAGCCGGCGCACCGGCAATCCAGCGCCTCGAGCTGCATGGCGCCGGGAGAACGTTCGTTGCCACAAGACAAACCAAGGGCGGGTATCTGCTCGAGGCGCCTGGCTACTCACCGCGCCAGATCGGCGCGCGGAAGGACGCCAGGCGCACCTTCCAGCCAGAGCGTTCAGTTGCCTTCTCGCCCGACGCCATCGCTGAGCTTGGAACCCTGGGACCGGACATTCAGGACCTGTCGCTGAAGTTCCGGCAAGCCATCGGCCAGATTGCATACCTCGGACCTCTCCGGGAACGTCCAGAACGCACCTATTTGTGGAGCAATGTTGAGCCTGGCGACATTGGGAAACGCGGAGAGTTTGCCGTGCATGCCCTGCTTGCCAGCGACAACTCGCGACGGCGCCAGAAGGCTGGCCGAGAAGGGGGGCAGCACTGGCTTGTTGAGCAGGTATCAACCTGGCTCAATCGGTTAGGTGTGGCCGACGAGCTGAAACTGGAACGACAGGGGCGGTCCCGACATTACGAGGTGGTGGTCGTGCGTGGCAGGCAGCGAGCGAACATCATGGATGTCGGGTTTGGGGTTTCCCAGGTCCTGCCGATGATTGTGTTGGCGCACCTTGTCGATCCTGGTACGGCGATCATTGCGGAGCAGCCAGAGATCCACCTGCACCCTCGTGCCCAGGTGGGTCTGGCGGAGCTCATGGCCACGGTCGCAAGGACACGGAGAGTACAGTTCCTCGTGGAAACCCATTCGGAGCACCTGTTCCGTCGGCTGCAGACGCTCGTCGCTGAGGAGAAGCTGAACGAGGATGAATGCCGACTGTATTTCGTCGACCAGCCCGATGGTCTTAGCGCTAGTCTCAGCCGACTGGAAATGGACAAATACGGGAGGATCGCCAATTGGCCCAAGCAGTTCTTTGGCGACACGATCGGCGAGACCGAGCGCCAGACCCGGAGCATGCTTGAGCGTATCCAGCGACGACTGGGGTTCGGGAAGTGACGATGGACCACGTGGTCGACACGAACGTACTCCTCGTGGCCAGTGCCGCACACCCATTCTCCCCCTTTGGTGACTCGCACGTCCCAGTCATCGAACAGAGAGCGGTCTTCGACTGGCTGGTCGCCTTCCGGTCGGACTCTGGGCGGCGGATTGTCATGGACGACATGTTCAAGATCTACTGTGAGTACCGCAACAAGCTGACAGACCAGGATTATGGCCTGCAAGTCGTCATCGAGAAACTCCAGCATCCCCGATTCGTTCCCTTGAAGTGGAATGGCGACACAGCGGTGGTCCCGCATGCGTTTGAGCACTTCGACCCTCCTGACCGCAAGTTCCTTGCCGCGGTCCTGGTCGATCCGACAACGATCTCTCTCGTCAACGCTACCGATTCCGACTGGCTGGAAATCGAGGCCGAGCTTGGAGCTGTCGGGGTCCAGGTCGTCCACGTCATCGAGGGGTGGCTCAGAGCCTCGGCAGGCTACCCGTGCTAGGGGAATTCTTCCGCTTCCCGCAGACACCGCACCTGGCTTGGTTAGGGCAAGGGGAGCCGCGGGACGACAAGGTCCTGGCTCCTGAGGAGGCGCGAGAGCTCCTTACTCACGAGGTCGTGGTCGAAGAGAAGGTCGATGGCGCTAATGTCGGTCTGTCCATCGACGAGAATGGCGAGCTCCAGGTGCAGAACCGCGGCTCGTACCTCTTGGCAAGCGCCTGCCCACCGCAGTTCAAGAGCTTCTTTCGCTGGCTCCAGGCCCGTCGCGACCTGCTTGCCGAGGCGCTATTCCCCAACCTCATGCTGTTCGGCGAATGGTGCTATGCGGTCCACAGCGTCTGCTACACGAGGCTCCCCGACTGGTTCCTGGCTTTTGACGTGTTCGACCGCGCGCAGGGCGAGTTCTGGAGCGTCGGACGCCGGGACGAGCTAGCTCGCCGGCTGGGCATCGCGTTCGTCCCCAGGGTCGCACGCGGCCGGTTCGACCTGGCGGGCATCGAGCGGCTCCTGGGTCCCTCGATGCTCACCGAGGGACCTGCCGAGGGCATCTACGTGCGCCGCGATGAGGGCGATTGGTTGCTCACGCGCGCCAAGCTCGTGCGGCCCGAGTTCACGCAGGCGATGGGCGAGCACTGGTCCCGGCAGGCACTACGGGTCAACTCGCTGGATGGAGCGTCAAATGCTGCAATGCAGCCTTTCTAGCTCCGCCGGGCCAGCAGTCGAGGCCACCGGTGGGCCACAGGCGCGGCCCAAGACAAGAGACCTCTTCCCGCCAAAGGCGCCCCATTCGCAGCCCGGCCCAAGGCTGTTATCCTGGGTTGGGGCGAGATTGCGGTGACAGGATGAGCGCCAAGGACAGCGGTTTGCAGTGGTTCCGTTTGCTCTGCTCGTTCCGCTCTCGGCGGTGGGTATCCGAATGAGCACGGGGGGCAGCATTCTGGGTGACGGAGAGGTCCGGACCGCGCTGCGGTCGCGCCTCTTGGCGGTGCATGCCGAGGAACCCGACACTCTGATCCTCGATGAGCTGGGGCTTTGCCGTGGTCTGCGCCGAGCGGACATGGCCGTTGTGAACGGCTTCCTTCATGGGTATGAGATCAAGTCGGAGCGCGATAGCTTGCGCCGTCTTGCCGCCCAGGCCGACCTCTACAACAAGGTCTTCGATCGCGTCACCCTGGTTGTCGCCGAGCGTCATCTTCCTGACGCCCTCGACGTCATTCCCGGCTGGTGGGCTGTTCTCGGTGTTCGCCCCTCAGCCGGCGGACCGCGATTTTCGGTTCATCGCCGCGGACGCCGGAACTCCCGGCGCGACGCGCGAGCGCTCGTCGAGCTGCTTTGGCTTGACGATGCCCTCGGCCTACTGGCGCAGCGCAATGCCGCACGAGGGGTTCGTGGCCGGCCCCGCCAGATCGTGTGGGACCGGGTGTGTGGGCACTTCAGCGTGGACGAGATTGCGGCAGCCGTCCGCGCTGGCCTCAAGGCCAGGGCAACGAGTCCAAGCCGCCAATCGTCGTCGTGAGGTGGTGGATCGTACCGAGCCGCCGCCATGCCTCTGCCGAGCCGAGTCGAGGCGCCCCATCCGCAGCATCCTTCATCAACCGGCAGCCTTCACAGTGGGCTGGACCAGTGAAGTGCATCCGGAGGTCCCGTAGACGAGCTTCGTGGCAAGCTGAGGGAACTGCACACTTGGCGCCGTTCTTCTTGTGCTCTCTCCCTTGACGAGCAGCCATCTATCTCGCAAGGCGTAGCGGATGGAAGCGGAAACCGGCATCGTGCGAGGGTCGTAGCCTTCGACACCCTTCGAGTGCTGGATTGCGCAATCACTGAAAGTTGGCAGGCGCGCCAGGCTCCCTCGCTGCCCATGGAGTGCGTCTTGCCATGCCACCCACTCCACCCGCTCGACGAGGTCAAACGAGTGCTTTTCAACGCCTCCCATGCTTGACGGGAAGGCGCAGGCTGAGATCGTGAACGTCCGCCACGACCCATGGTCGGGGACCCCGGCCAGAAACGCGTCCATCATGGCAACGACGCCGTCGGCAACCATGTCGTCCACAGGGCCGAGATCCATGATGAGATCCGTCTGCCCTGGGTCCAGTGAGTGATTGCTCATGAAGGCCCGAAGACATATTGCCAGGCCACCCGCTTCCATTTCCGCACGGGTCAGCCGTATCGCGATGCCGTGGGTCTGGTAGGCGAGAGCTGCCGCGACGTCCGCAGTCCGAGAGATCCCGGTCACCGGCGTGAAGAGGATGTTTGCTGCCGACGCCTGTGCAAACAGCTCTGCGGCGACGGTGGGGCCGTCTGGAGCAAGCTCGCGAGTGTCGAGGAAACACCTCGGGTACGGCCGTACGCTGTCGGCAAGGTCCTTGAGAGCCGTTGCCAGGTGCGCATCAATCGTGGGCGCCGGGTCGCCCTTTCGCTCGACGATTTCCAGCAGGGGTGTGATGCGTTGCTGAAAGCTGGGCGCAATCGAGCGAAGCGCCCTTTTCTCACCGCGTTTCACTTTCAGCACGGGTACGTAGTGCTGAGGACCGAAGTTCATGTTCCACCTCCCGCACTGGGGTCCCAAAGAACCAGCGGCTGAAGCTCGGTGACGAGGCTACGGTAGTAGGACCAGAGCGCACCCACCGGGTCAGCGGTGCCGGGCGAGAAGCAGACCTGGACCACCGTGTCGAGTCGAGTCAGGGGTTCAACGCGCTGGCACAGCTCGCCAGCCCCGAGGTGGCAGCAGAGTGCAATGAGAATTGCTTCGAGCACAACAATTCGCCCGGCAAGCGCTTCAGGAAACCCGTCCACGTCCTTGAGCGCTCGGAGGGCGCGCTTGTCGCCTGACACGACTGTCAGTCCTGCTTCCGCGGCCGCCGCAAAGATCTGAGCTTCACCTGGGTCAATGGCCGGAATGTGCGCCAGTCTGTCGAGCCAGGCGTCGCTGGCCTGGACAACAACAGGTACCTCCCCGGTGAAAGGGATCAGAGCGTCACAGGCAACTTCCCCAAACGCCTTCCGGAGCCTTCCCCGGCGGAGCATGTGTGGCAGCGCCGGCAACCTTCCGCACTCCGCGAGACCAGAACCCAGAACTCGGGCGGCATCAACGAGTACCCCACAAATTGCGAGCTTGCAGAAGGCGTCGGTGTCAAGCAGCAGTCGCATCGCGATCGGGGTCACCGTACACGCAGCGAAGCAAAGCGCGGTCGCTCTCAGTTGCCCCGTCGACATCGACGTGGTGGTCGAAGCACTGGCGGAGCTGCCTCCTCGCGCCCGATCCGCGGTACAGGGCTTTCACCGCCATGGTGGCGTTGGCGTAGTCGGCCGTGCGCCGAGCCCAGCCGAGGATGATCGTTGTGGCATCGGCGCCGATCGAGCGCTCCAACTGAAGAGCCTTGGTAGCGAGCTCCTTGTGGCTCCGAACCTGTACCTCCGGGATGGTGTCAGCACCAACCAGCACGCGGGTGGCGAAGCGATCAGCCCTCCGTTCCAAGTCCGTGTCGTCGGCGATCATCTCATCCGCATCGACTACTGGTTGATCTGCTGCGCAGTCACCCGCGGCGATATGTCCCGCCTCGTGTGCGACAAGGAAAGCGACCCGCCCGGGCTCGTCATGCTTGTGCCCGAGCAAGACCACAGGCCGACCTTCGACGGTGCAAGCCAGCCCCTGGAAGCTCGGGGCTGGAAGCACATCCAAAGGCACGACGGGTATTCCCCGCAGCCACAGGTCGTCAAGAACATCGGCGAGCACCACTGCAGGATGGGGCCGGACGATCTGGCTTCGCCAGTCCACGCCATTTTCAGGTGGCAGCGTCAGTTTGCGGCCAGGGTCCCGCATGCTGCGGACCACCGCTGCAGCAATCTGAATAGCAGAGTGGATCGCGGGTGCAAGCCGATCGCGGTCAATGTCCCGCACGCGCCGAAGCTGGGCGTCCGGGTACCCGGGCGACGCCAAGTCAGTGCTCGGGTCCCCGACAACTGATAGCGGCATACCCAGGAAACGGGCCACCCGGATTTCAACTTCTGTCAGGGCCGCGGGATCATCTCCGCAGGAGTCGTCCCACCAGTCGGGGAGAATGGCTGGCTGCACGAAGTCCTTCCGGAACCCGGCCGAAGCCAAGCGTCGCATCAGTGTCGTGAAGTCGCGCCTCCTCACTCGGTAGCTCCGTCAACCCTGGGGGCTCGGGAACGACAAGTGGTCCCGTAGGTAACACTCATCGCACCGTCCGGCCCACTGGTCGCATGATAGCAAGGGGTCGAGTCTGCGGCGGTTCCTGCTTGCGGACGGGTGTCGGGGTGGCTTTGGGACCGCGTCATTTCCTCTTGGCCGAAGCTTGCCGACTCCCGCAGAAATCACTATCGTCTGTGGTAATGACTGCTCGCGCGAGCAATTGATGCGGCCCGCCGACGACTCCTTGCTGGCGCGTTGCTGTGAACAGCGCGGGGGCGCAGTGATCACGTACCCTGGTCTCCTCTGGAGGGCTCAGATCGTCGCGAAGCGCTTCAACAACCTCTCACGGCCCGAGCCGGGTCCGCCGACTGATGGGCCTCTGGGGAGATAAGCATGGCCCTCAACCCGATCGTCTTTACCGAGAAGGTCGTGCGCAGCTTCCTGCGATATCAACTCACGGCCTACCCCTTCGCCGACGAGCGGCTTCACAGCCAAATGCGCCGTTTGCTCTCTCTCGACGAGACGCGTCAGTCGCCGCTGCTCAAGGGACCGTATGTGAGCTTGTCGCGGCCCTTCCGGCAGGGGGCGAGTGTCGACGATCTGGTTCGGGAGGGTCTGTTCCATCCCCACATGCGCCAGCGCATCCCTGCAGCGATTACCCACATCTATGGTCATCAGGAAGAGGCCATCCGCGCCATCCACGCCGGCCGGACGACGTTGGTCTCGACCGGGACTGGCTCGGGAAAGACCGAGTGCTTCCTCTATCCGATTGTCAGCAGGTGCCTGGAGCTTCGCGATACCAGTGCACTGGCCGGCATGAGCGCCGTGATCGTGTATCCCATGAATGCACTGGCCGAGGACCAGCTTGGCCGGCTGCGCTCGCTGCTCGCGGGGACCGGGATTTCGTTCGGCATGTACGTTGGCAAGACGCCGGAGCGCGAGGCCGAGGTGGTCGGCATCCGCCTGCCGGCGGGGGCCTCGCGGGCGGACTACGAGGCGACACTCGCCGAGGTGCGGCGGGAGAAACGCGCCGACACGGTCTACCCGCCAGAGGAGGTTTGCTCTCGCGAGGTGATGCGGACGCCCGGTCGCCAGCCGCGGATTCTGCTGACCAACGTCAACCAGCTTGAGCTGTTGCTGACGCGCCAGCGCGATGTCGAGCTGTTCAGCGGCGCGCGGCTGGACTTCCTGGTCTTTGACGAGGCGCACACCTTTGCCGGCGCGCAGGGCGCCGAGACCGCCTGTCTCGTCCGCCGGTTGCGGGCGTTCTGTGGTCGTGGGGTTCAGGACACGGTGTGCGTCGCCACCTCGGCGACGATCGTCGACGCAAGTGCTCCCGACGCTGCGCGCGACTTCGCGTCACGCTTCTTTGGTGTGCCGAAGGAGGAAGTGGCAACGGTCGGTGAGGCCTACGAGCGGGCAATCTGGGCTGACGAACGATCGGTCCCGCCCCATCCGGCGAAGGACCCTGGCGAGCTACTCGGCGCGTGTGTGCATGCCATCGAGGATGAAAGCGGCGCCGGCGACGCGGTGCGGGCGGTGTTCCGGAGCCTGGCCGGGTGCGAGTTGCCTGGCGGCGACTGGCCCGAGGCGCTCCACGGCAGCTTGCAGTGTAACGAGATTGTCTTCCAGCTCAGCGAGTTGCTCGCCGTGCCGCATCCACTGCACGAGCTGCCGGACGAGCTTGCGCGTCAGGTCGGCCGTTCCGTGAGCGAGGAGGAAATTCTGGCGTGGCTCACCCTCGGCGCGGCAGCACGCCGCGAGGGTCGGCCATTGCTGCGCCCAGTGGTTCACGGTTTCGTCCGCGGTATCAGCGGCGCAGTGGTCAGCTTCCCGGCGGCCGACCCCGGACCTACGCTGTGGCTCGCCGCCGAGGACGAGATCGAGGCTGCCGGCGGCGAGGCACAGCACGCCCACTTCCAGGTCACCACGTGCACCACCTGCGGCCAGCACTACTTCGTCGCGCACCTCAAGGACTTCGACTTCTCCGGCAAGGCGCCAGGAGGCGGGGAGGCCGCGCACGAGACCTCGTTCTGGGAACCGTTGGAGTCTACACAGGGCGGCTGTCGCCTCGTGCTTCTCGACCGGATCGTCGGGGGAAGCGACGACGAGGATCTCGACGACCACGACCGGGTAGCGCCGTTGTACTTCTGTCGCCATTGCGGCGCAGCGCATCCCGGGGCCGTGGGGCGCTGCCTGCACTGCGGTGCGTCGAGCGAATTTGTCGTGCTTTACGCCGTCCGGCAGAAAAAGGACAACCCCGGAGTGCTCACCAGTTGCCTTTCGTGCGGCGCCAACGGCCGCCGCATCGGCAGCACCTACCGCGAGCCGGCACGCCCCGTGCGGGCCACAAACGTGGCGGATGTCCATGTGCTTGCGCAGGACATGGTCCACAACTCCGAGCGGCCACGGCTGCTGGTGTTCTGCGACAACCGCCAGGACGCCGCGTTCCAGGCGGGATGGATGAAGGACCACGCCCGCCGCTTCCGGCTGCGAGCGTTGATGGCGGAGGGAATGGGCGGCGGGGTACTGTCGGTGGGTGATTTGACCCTCCACCTCGATGATGTCCTGGAGCACGACGAGTCGCTGTCGCGAGCGCTGGTCCCCGAGGTGTGGCAGGTCGTGCGCAAGGAAGGTGGCGGCGGGCGTCACGAGCAGGAACGGCGCAAGTTCCTTCGGATCCAGGTGCTGCGCGAGGTGACTCTGTCCGCCCGGCAGGCGATCGGCCTCGAGCCGTGGGGCCGCATGAAAGTCGAATACGAAGGACTCGACACCTCGCTGGGCTGGATCCAGCGGGAGGCCCGAGCCCTGGGCATGCCTCCAGAGGACCTTCGCGAGGGGGTGGCCAGCCTGCTCGACTACCTGCGACGCAGGCGCGTCCTTCACGACCCCGAGCGCGAGATCTTCACCAAGTACTGGCAGGACGGGGATCTCGAGGTGCAGCAGGGGTACCTCCCTCAAATTGGCAGCCCCATCGGCACGAAGCTCCACCGAGCCAATGACGAAAAGGCAGAGTTGGTGACGCAGTGGCTGAGCGAGCGCGGAGATACCACGATCCGCCAAATCGGCAAGAAGTGGGGCGTTCCGACCGACACCGCTGAGGCCTTCCTGGAGGGGTTGTTCACGTTTCTCACTGAGCAAGGCTTGCTCGTGCCAGTGCGACTGAAGGGTTCGAAGGGCAATCCACTACCCGGGGTCACAGGACTCTACCAAGTTGACGCCGATCACCTGCGCCTGCACCAGAACCATGGGGTCTGGCGTTGTACGACGTGCCGGCGTCGTACCACGCGACGGACCCCACACCAGGCGTGCCCGGCATGGCGCTGCAACGGCCACCTCGAGTTTGTACGTGAAGATCCCGATAACTACGACCTGCAGCTCCTCGACCAGGGGTACTCGATGGTCCGCCCCGAGGAGCACACGGCGATGGTTCCGCGCGAAGAGCGGGAGCGACTGGAGAACCTCTTCAAGGGTGAGTCTGACGCGGTCAACGCCTTCGTTTGCACGCCGACGCTTGAGCTCGGTGTGGACATCGGCCAGCTTGATGCCGTGCTCATGCGAAACGTGCCACCCCTGCCGGCCAACTACTGGCAGCGAGCGGGCCGCGCCGGCCGACGTCACCGCATGGCCGTCGACCTGACGTACTGCCGGCCCGTGTCGCACGACCGGGCGTACTTCGCGGATCCGATCAAGCTGCTGGCCGGTCGGGTGGACCCACCGGCGTTCAATCTGCGCAACGAGCTGATGATCGCCAAGCATGTGCATGCAACCGTGATCACGCGACTTCATCAGTACACGCGGGATCGGACTCGGCCGGAGGCCGACCGGCGGCGGGTCGAGGAGACGCTGCGGACCTGCCTGCCCGATCGCGTTTCGTCCTACCTCTTCCAAAGCGGCATCATTCGCGAGCAACCGCCCGATCTTTCCCCACTCCAGGGCCTCATCGACACCAACGCCGCCGATCTGGCTTCGTATGTGGAAGCCGCGTTCCTCCAGGGTTGGCCGGCGGCGGATCAGGACGTCACAAGCCCCGAGGCGCTGCGTGCCCATGTCGATCGCATGGTGCAAGGCCTGGAGGAACTCATTGTTCGACTGCGACGGCGTCTGGGGTGGGCAATGGAGCAGATCAAGAGGCTCAACGCCCTCCGTGAGCGCCAGGGTGACCTGGAACCCGAGGACGAGGCGCTATTCCGTCGGTGCGATGCACTCGTGAAGCGGTTGAAGGGCACGGTGCGTCGCTCTCGTCGCGAGGCCGAGGGCTACGACGACGTCAACACCTTCGCCGTGCTTGCCGCGGAGGGCTTCCTCCCCGGGTACGGCCTTGAGGTCGGCTCGATCCTGGGCACGGCGGAGATCCCCTTCTGGCGCCTCGGGGCGATGGAGTTCGTGTTGCCGCGGCCGCCGAGCGTCGCTCTGCGCGAGTACGTGCCCGGCAACCTCATCTACGCGAACGGCAACCGCTTCGTAGCTCGCCGCTTTCACCGCGACATCGACGAGCAGCGCCAAGAGGTGCCCTTCTTCGAGGTCTCCACCCAGCGGCAGGCGGTCAAGCCGACAAACCTCGGCTCCACTCCTTCGTCGCTCGGCGTGACGGTCGTGCCTGCCATCGCTGTGTGCGATGTCGACCTCGTGCACCAGTCCCACATCTCGGACGAGGAAGAGTTGCGGTTCCAGATGGGCGTTGCCGTCTATGGCATCGAGCGCGACCAGCATAACGGCGGTCGCGCGTACCGTTGGGGGGAGCAGGCACTGCACCATTGTCGAGGCGTACGGCTGCGACTGGTCAACGTCGGCTCGTCCCTGGCCATCGACCGTTTCGATCGCTTTGGCTATCCGGTGTGCACGGTGTGCGGCCAGAGTGTTTCGCCGTTGTCCTCGGACAAGCAACGTGAGCATTTCGAGCAGAGCCACCTCGAACGGTGCGGGCGCCCGGTGACACCGGTCGGTTTCTATGCCGACGTGGTGGCCGACGCGCTGTCTTTGCCGGCGTGTCCCGACCAGGCAACGGCATACAGCGTGATCGAAGCCCTCCGCATCGGCGCCACCCGGGTGCTGGACATGCACATGGAGGACCTCCAGATCCTGGTGATCGGCCACGTCGACCGAGACGAGGTCGACGGCTTGCTCTGGGACCCCATGCCGGGCGGTTCGGGCCTGCTCGATCAGTTGTGCGCCCGGTTTGACGAGGTCGTCGCCGTCGCCCGTGAAGTTGTCGAGGGTTGTCCCTCGGCATGCGCGACATCGTGTATCGACTGCCTGCAGAGCTTCCGCAACGGCTACTACCACAAGCACCTTCAAAGGAGCCTGGCGCAGGAGCGACTGCAAGCCTGGGGAACCTCGCTGAGCGTCTCCCATGGGATCCCGGCGAAGCACCCCTCGCAGGAGCCTGCCGACGGGAGCCACCCAGTGAACGAGGCAGAGCGCCGGCTACGGCACCTCCTGCTGGCCGCGGGTTTCGAGGAGGGAATCAGAGGCCAGCAGCTCCACCTCGACCGCGCGATCGGCACGACCACTCCCGATGTGATCTACCGTGCCGCGGGTCATGGCGACGACGAAGGCGTCTGCATCTACCTCGACGGCCTGAGCCGCCACATTCACGGAAACCCCGCGACCGCGGAGCAGGACCAACGCATTCGCTCATGGCTGCGGAACCACGGCTGGGAAGTAATCGAGATCGCCGCCAACGACCTCGCCGACGAGGACGCGATGGTCCGCCATTTCCGAAAGCTAGCTGGATACCTGAACGACAGTGCGCTCCGGGAGAGACTGCGAGGGGACCGGACCTGGTTCGTGTCCGACGTCGAGGCTACCGACCGAAGTTCTCGGCCGCGACTCCGGGTCGTGCGTCCAACCGACGCGGCGAAGTACGTCTCGTGCGTGCCACTGGTCCCGCTGCGTGCGGCGGCAGGTTTCTTCAGCGATCCCAGGCGCGTCGAGGAGCCCGAGGCCGACTGGGTTGAGGTCGAGACGAGCCACAAGCTGCGACCAGGGATGTTCGTCACACAGGTTTGTGGCGAATCGATGCAGCCCCTGATCCCGGATGGCTCCTATTGCCTCTTCGCCAGCCCTATTGGCGGCAAGGCCGGTGAGTCGCTCTCGGGAACGCGCCAGGGTCAGACCGTCTTGGTCGAGCTGAAGGGCGGGGTTGATCCAGAAACCGGCCATCGCTTCACGGTGAAGCGATACGAGAGCGAGAAGGTCACCGAACCTGATGGCACCTGGAGGCACACAAGAATCACCCTCCGGCCTCTCAACCACCAGTTCGAGTCGATCATCGTCGAGAACGCCAATGAGGATGAGCTTTCAGTTGTTGCGACGTTCCTCGAAGTCCTCTGAGGGTGAGACTGGGAGGGTGGGGCTGGTGCGTCTCGGCCGCAAAGCCCGAGCAGGCCAGCTAGGGAGGGAACTCGCCATGTTTGGTTGTCCGCAAGACTGGACACGATGACGCTCAACTTGCCGTCCCTGACAACCTACGACCCGCCTGGAACGAGCGAGGGAACACTCGACCCACTTGGCCTGTACCAGATCGCCGATCAGTTGGCGGTGCAGTTGGTGCCGGCGGTGCGGGAGAGGATGCAGCGGATCCGGTACCTCACAGCGATGGCGGTGAGCGCGCTGGTGACCGAGGGACTGGAAGACGATCCAAGCAATAGGGATGCATCGCCGTACCTCGTCTGGGAGTGGCTTGTCGCCGAAGCCTTCGTCCGTCAAGTGAGCAACGACTCGACGATGTGGGGCGCCCCTGGCACGCAAATGGCGAGGCGGGCGATCGACCGACAAGACTATCTCGACGCCCGAAGCTACCTGAAGACACCGCGGATCTTCGGCTTTCACGGTGTCTACAAGCGGCTCGCCACACATCTTGGCGTGGTGGACGTCCACCTCGCGGAGGGGCCGGCGGCAGAGGCGCTTCTCGATGCGTGGGCCCGCGATCTGGGGTTCGACGGTCTCAGAGGCGCCAGGTCAGTTCTCCAGCGTTGGTCGGAGGCGGTCCGGCGCAGCCTGGCCGAGAAACCACCGCGGACAAGAACCGGCTGGGCCGGGGGGGCGTGGGCCGAACTTGGTGGCGCCCTCGCGCCCTCGCGTTGCGCAGCGCGGGAGAAGCGATGTCTGCGGGGGCTTCTCCTCGGCGGGGAGGCGCATCGTCTTGGGGCACTACCGGCGATCTGGGAGCTTCAGCCCGGGTTCGGTGAAGACGACTACCGCGAAGAACCCCTGCACAAGAAACTCGAGCAGAGGGAACCTGGCTACATTCCGCTCCTTGGAGCCATTCGTGCCTATGAGGTGTTCGCGCGCAGCCTACAGGACGCCTTCGACGTGCTGAGAGCCGAGGCGGCTGGTCCTGACGCCCGGGGCTTCTCGGTCCCCGAAATAGCCAAGGACACGGACTTCCAGACGAGCATAGCTGGGCTCCACGAGCAATTCGAGGCGGCGCACCTGGCCCTCGGCGAGGTCACCGTGATGGGCACTTCTCTGCAGAACGCCCTTCTCGATCGGTTCAGCGCCCTCGCCGATCCCATGGATGCCGCGGCCTGCGCGCTGACGCTGTGTAGACATCATGAGGCAGTGCAGCGAGCCAAGTCGGCCGACGGCAAGCGACCGTGGTTCGACCGGTTAGGTCAGGACAGGATCTATATCCGGCACGCCTATCGTGCGCCACGCCCTGAGATCCAACCCGGCCGTTACGTCCATGACTACCGTGGATGGCCGATTCGGCGGTTCTGGAGGGACCTGTCGTGAGCAGCCGCTCGAAGACGCCGAAGAGCGGAGCGATGCTCGATCTGTGGCGACCGCCGCGGGATACCGGCGAGCCCGTTGGTTGCCTCTCGACCACCTACACGTTCGCGCCGGGACTCTTCGATGAGCAGTGTCTCGCCCGATTCCTGGCGATCGAGTCGGAGCCCAACCGGGAGGATCTCGCATTTCTGCTCGAACGCGAGAGCCGACTCGGCTCCGTCTATGCGGGTGTCCTGGTGGACCACACGCAGGCAGGTGTCGAGCACTCGCTCCGCTGGGACGTGCTACCCGTGCGCATCCCTGAGGGCAAGCAACACGCCAAGCTCAGCCTGCTTTCATGGGGTCGCCACGTGCGGGTCATCGTTGCCTCCGCAAATCTCACCGAACCGGGTTATCGAACGAATCATGAGGTGGCAGTGGCCGTCGAGCTGACGCCTGAGGAGGGCGACGTTGGCGTGCTGACTGAGGCGGTCGCCTTCCTCCGGGCTCTCGTGGCGTTGGTGCCCGGCGCCTCTAAGCGTCCGGCTGGGGTCCGGCGCGCGGAAGCATTCCTGGACCAGATCGAACGACAGGTCCAGGGATGGGAGCAGAGAAGCCGACGGAGAGTACCAGTCAGCCAGCACCTGATCGTCACACTGCCAGCCGACGGAGCGGGCCGCCCTGCGCGAAGCAGTCTCGAACAAGCTGTCGAGGTGTGTCGCAAACGCTGGGGGTCACCTGACAGGGCTTGGGTGGCCTCGCCATTCTTCGACGCCGACGGCAAAGTCGATCAGACAACTGCCGCGCTGTGCAAGTTCATGTCGCGGGGCGGGCGGCGAGAGCTGCGTTTCTGCGTGCCCGCTGTTCGGGGTGACAAAGCCACGGGCTTGCCGCGGCTCTCCGCCCCCAAGGCTCTTCTCCTCACACCGGCCCTCTACCAGGGCAAGGTGACCATCGCGACCCTACCCGAGGAGGACAGGGACAGGAACCTCCGCCTGTGGCACGCGAAGATGCTGGCATTATCCTCGGCTCAGTACTCCGCCCTGATGACGGGCTCATCCAACTTCACCTGCGCCGGGATGGGTGTGGGGCGAAGCAGGAACGCCGAGGCTAACCTCCTCACCATCGTCGACCGCGTGGCGTACAACCGCGACGCGGGGCGCCTGGAAGCGGTCTGGCCCGAATTAGAGGTGGTTTCCGACCCGGACGCAGCCGAGTGGCTTGGCAGGCCGGAAACCGACGAGGAGGAGCAGGCGGCAGCTCCGCGGTTGCCTCAAGGGTTTCTCTCGGCGACATATCGCGCCGGCGACCTGCGGCAGGTCGTCTTACAGCTTGATCCTCCAGCGCTTCCCGAGGATTGGCGGGTCTGCTCGTGCGGGAGAGTTGGGGTGGAGCTGCTGACCGTTACCGCGTGGCACGAGTCCGGAAGTCCGCACCTCGCCGTGATTACTTGGGCATCCGCGCAGCCACCGGAGAAGCTCCTCGTGCGGTGGCCGAGCGGCGAGGCCTTCCTGTCTCTGAATGTCGAAGACAGCCGTGAGCTGCCAGCCCCGGCGCAGCTAGAGCAGATGTCTGCTGAGGACCTACTCTGGATCCTTGCGGCAACGGATCCTGGGGCGGCATTTCGGGTGTGGGCAAGGCGGCAGCAACCGTCGGAGACCTTTGACCCGGACCTCGACGCTGCCACGCCGCTCGACCTTGATCCGCTCAGGCGGTATGACCTGCAGGCCACCTTCCTACACCGGGTCCGCCGGCGTGCGCGAATCCTTGCGCAGCTCCGCGCGAATCTGGAGCGCCCGGTCTGGGGCCGAGCGGCGCTCGAGTGGAGGCTGCGAGGCTTGATCGGCATCGAGCTGCTCGCGGATCGTCTCGCGAGGGAGTGCTTTGGCAAAGGCAACGCGGTCAATGAGGCAGTGCTCACTCTTGCCGACCTCCTCATCGTGTTGCGTGAGGTTAACTACCAGCCAACCGGCGGTGCGCTGTCCAAGCCCGAGTTCGAGGAGGTCTTTCGACCGTTCCTCCGGGAACTGGCCGAGAGGCTTGGCCGACAGCTCCGCACGCTCAGCGCTTGCGCATCCAACGAAGTGGTGTGGTTCTGGGCCCGCGTGGTGGACCGATGCCGAGAGTGAATGACAGCTACAGCCCGCTCGCGGAGTTGGTGCTTGGCACCCGGCTGAATGAGAGAGTGCCGGAGGCCGATCAGAAGCGTCAGCGAATGGAGGTCGTGGAGATTCTGCGTCGTCTTCGGCACCAGCCCGGTGTCATCCTCGCTGACGAGGTCGGCATGGGGAAGACATATGTTGCGCTGGCGATCGCCTGCAGTGTTGCCATTCGCAACCCTCGTGGTCCCGTGATCGTGATGGTCCCTGCTAACTTGGTTGACAAGTGGGTGCAGGACCTCAGGGCTTTCTGTGAGCTCTACCTTGAGTGCCGCCAAGCCGTACCACGGGCTTGCGCCACGCGAAAGGAGCTGGTGGACCAGGCAGCCCTTCGCTTCGGCGTGGCCAGGCACAGCATCGAGTTGTTGAGGCTACTCGATGATCCGCCTCGAGAGCGGTGCCACATCATCTTCTTGGCCCAAGGGGCCATGAACCGCCGCCAGACCGACAAATGGGTGCGGCTAGCACTGATCGCGGAGACCCTGCGGCGACACGGGACAGGCAAAGCGACCCGGCTCATCCAGGTCAAGCGCCAGATCCACCGGTTCCTCGCGGAGCTCTTGTGGGCGGTCGGCGAAGAGCGAGCTCATGACTGGGGGGACAAGCTCTGGCAGCAGTTGCTGCGGACCGGTCCCGAAGTCTGGAAGGAGACGTACAACCAGGCCGTCCGCGATGAACGGCGCCGGCTGAAGGACGACCCGGTCCCCAAGTCGGTGACGCGGGCTCTGTACCGGCGAGACCTCAAGCCGCTTGCCGAGGCACTGAAGGAGATGCCCGTGCGGGTCCGCGGAGGGGCGGGTCGCGTGAAAGAGCGTCTGGATGAAGCGCGCAAGGCTCTGCGGCAGGTCGAGGAGGAGCTCTGGAAGGACCTATTGGTTTACGCCCAGTGGCGATCACCCCTTCTCGTGATGGATGAGGCCCACCACCTCAAGAACCCCGGTACGTCGCTGGCCAGGCAACTGCAGTCCGCGAATGTGGAGCAGGAACTGCACACAGGCGATGGCTCTATGGCGGAAGCCTTCGATCGGATGCTGTTTCTCACTGCCACGCCTTTCCAGCTCGGGCATCGTGAGCTGGTGAGCGTACTGGAGCGCTTCGGCGACATCAGGTGGGATGAAGAGTCGTTGGGCACTGCGGAGGCTTTCAAGAAGACCTTGTCGAGCCTTCGCGATCAGCTCGACGAGAGTCAGCGCACGGCCGTCGCACTCCAGCAGCGCTGGGCCAAGCTGCGCCCAGAGGATTGCGGGGCGGAAGCAGAGGCGTGGTGGGACCGGCTCCTGCAGGCACCACACGAGTCGCTCACCAACCATCAGCGTGCAGTTATCGACGCCTACGGCGCCGCCAAACGGTCTCGGGACGTCGCGGCGAAGGCTCTGCAACCTTGGATCGTGCGCCACAACAAGGGCTCACGCTGGGCAGGAACCGATGTCACGCGCCGCCAACGTGTGGACGGCGCAGGCATCGCCGGTCACCAGGAGCCGGGTGGGCTGCCAATACACCCGCAAGAGCTGTTGCCCTTCTTCTTGGCCGCCCGCAGCGCCGTCAATGCAGGCCAGGACCTGCTTGGCGAGGCACTCTCGTCGTCGTATGAGGCGTTCCGTTCCACGCGGGAGGGGCGTGCAGCCGAGAAGGACGAACAGGACGTGCCGGCGGCGAGCGTCGTCGATCTGTCCTTTGCCCGGTGGTATCTGGCCGAGTTCGACGTCGCGATGGAACACCGTGGCGGGTCGGCCCATCCCAAGGTCAAGGCAACGGTTCGGAAAGTGGTCGACCTGTGGGAGGCAGGCGAGAAGGTGCTCGTGTTTGCGTTCTACCGACTGACCTGCCGGGCACTGCGCATCCACATCAGCCGTGAGTTGGACGAGCGCCGCGCTCTGGCGGGGCAGCGCGAGCTTCGCAAAGCAGGTCGCGACGATAGTCCTCAGGAGGTGGAACGACTGATCGAGCGTATCCAGAACCGCTATTTCGATGACCTTGACTCCCCCGGGCGACGAGCGATCGATGCCGCGATCGAGGTGATAATGCTTGGGCACCAGCACGGCCTCGTGGCGGCCAAGGTGTCGGACGCCGAGCGGGACGACCTCGCGGCAGTAATGCGCCGGTTCCTGCGGGTCCCGACCACGCTGGTCCGATGTTTCCCGATCGCGGAACTGGACTTGGTGCAGCCCGACAAGGCAGTTCGGAGGATGCTCGACCGAACCGATGGATCGGGCGTGTCTTGGCGCCAGAAATTCGACACTTTCATCAGGTTCCTCACCGTTCGGTGCTCCGCCCACGAGCGTGCGCTCTTCCTCGACGCCGCGAAGGGGACCAGAACCGGCGGCATCCGAGTGGAAGGTGCCGATGACGAAGACCCGGATGCAGCCTCGGGCACCGTGACGCTGGCCAACGTGCAGGTGGCCACGGGTGAAACGCGCCGGGACACTCGCGCCCGCCTGATGCGAGCCTTCAACACTCCGTTCTTCCCCGACATACTAGTCTGCAGCGAGGTGATGGGCGAGGGAGTCGACCTCCAGCAGTATTGCCGTCACGTCATCCATCACGACCTCGCCTGGAACCCGAGTACCATCGAGCAGCGCACCGGCCGAATCGACCGCCTCGGCTGCAAGGCCGAGGGCCGCCAACCCATCGTCGTGTATGTTCCGTACCTAGCAGGTACCGCCGACGAGCGTCAATACCGCGTGATGACAGATCGTGAACAGTGGTTCCGTGTCGTAATGGGACAGGAGAAGGTCGCTGAACTCGTCACTCCGGACTCCGACAGTCTGGTCCCTCTCCCGCCCGCCCTTTCAGACTCGCTGAGCTTTAGGTTGGGGTTGGATTCGTCATTGTCCTAGTCATGCTCCAGCCCGGGAAGGGTCAGTTCAGAAGGGCTCTGGCTCTGTCATTGCAGGAGACCCAGCGCCTCCTCGGTCACGGGGTACGGGTAGCCCGGCGGGAGCGGGTCGGGACCTAGCCACGGCGCAGTCGGCGGGATCGGCGTCGTCTCTGGGCACATGGCAGCACCGCGGTTCGCATAGCAGTAGATGCAGCCGTGCTGGCAGCGGTTCAGCGCCCCGATGTCCCGAGACTCGTGGCAGAGGCAGTGCTCGCGGGTCGGCTTCAGCGGCAGGGTCTGGAGGTCGGGGCGCGTCTGGCGCAGGAACGACATGCTGATGCACGCGGCCTGGGTGCAGCCGCGCGCCATTGCCCCGGCGCTGAGCTGCGGGTGGCAGCAGACGCCGAGGGCGATACCTTCGCTCGCGCAGACGGCACTGAGGCGGGCGAGGAGGTCTTCCATCTCGGCTGGGGACGCGGCGTGATATGGCATCCCACGCTGCGCCAGCTCTGCGGTGAATGACGCCTCGATCTCTTTGTACATACCGGTGACCTGGACAAACGAGGTCACGGCTTCGGTCACAGTGCCCGCCAGCTCCCCTGCGAGGCGGCGGACGTTCTCGACGTGCCAGGCCGCGTCGAGCCCACGGGCGAGGAACACGGGGTCGTACCGCCACTTGATCGCTACGCCGTAGTCGCGGTGCATGCGCTGGAGCGCCGCCACCGCGGCGTCGGGGCGCGGTACCCCCGGCTCGACGAACTCCGGGTAGCCGGTGATCGTACAGAAGACCGAGACCGGCAGGCCCCGCTCCTGGTACCGGGGAATCCACGGGGCCAGGGCGACTGGGTCCTTCGTCCACGGCTGAAAGACGCGCACGAGCCGCGGATCAAGGGAGCAGTACGCGATTTGCGTCTTGTTGCACGGGTTCTGATAGTAGGCGCCGCCACGGACGATCTTGTCCCAGACCCAGTCCAGGTGAAGGGCGATGTCCGTCCGCCGGCTCATCGTCACCACCCACGGGCGGAAGCCGTTGCGGATCGCCGAGGCGGCTTTCGGGTCCAGGGTCATGTGTTACATCCTCGTCCGACTCAGTAAGAGTCTACCCCGAGCCTCGACGGGGGAGATCTACGCGGCGCCAACGGTCGACCCTCGTCCGACGGCCAGATTCCTGCTTCCGCCCTTGTCAGTCGCCACGGCTTGGGTGTCTACTTGTCCCGCACCGGTCGTTCCTTCACGCGCCTCCGGACCCATAGCAGCTAAGCTAAGGTCCTCCTGACGCCCCCCGGAAACGCGATTTCCCGCTTCCTGGAGCTGTTGCGTGCACCCGGCTGGGCTCGAACCAGCGGCCTCAAGCTCCGCAAGCTCAGGCCCGGAAGAGACACTCCCCTCGTCGTCGGTAAGCGCAGCGGCAAGCCACAATCGTCGCCATCGCGTTCGGTCGGACCTCACCGAAAGGACACAAGCTTCTGTGAAGCTCAGGCCCGCTGGACCTCGGGCTTCGATGGGCTGTGGAGGGCGTGGGAACGCCGGAAGCTCACCTCCCTTCCCATGGCCACCCCCAGGATCATTGCATCGCAAGCGCTCCCCTCTTCTCGGAAGTCCAAAGCTCCGAGCATTGCGATCACCGCCCCCCCACCAGCGCGGCCGGAAAACCTCCGACGCATCGACGAGCTGCGCGCGCGATTCAACGACTTCATCGCCTACGTCCGGGACGTGAAGCGCCACAGCCCCTTCACTCTCTCGACGTACACCAGCTCGTTTCGGATGTACTGCGTCTTCCTCCAGGAGGGCGCACACCTCCCGGTGGAACGCTTCCGCACCCGCGAGGTCGCCCTCGACGAATTGGTTGCGTGGCACACCCGACGCGGCGTTCGCCCGATCACCGTCAACGGGTACTGGCGGGCGCTGCGGACCTTCTTCCTCGACCGCGAGAAGCGTGACGGCTACGTCAACCCCTTCCGTGGCGCCCCTCAGCCGCCTATCGGCAGCTCTGCCCCGAAGGCCCTTAGTGCCGCTGAGTGCTCCCGCATCCTCTTGGCCGCCGCCAATTACCCGTGGCGCAGTAGCTTCGAGCGCGAGCTGTCCTGCTCGATCCTCGGCACCATGCTCTACGCCGGGTTGCGTCGCTCCGAGGTCCAGCGCCTCACCATGGCCGACGTCAACCTCGACGACGGCACGCTACGCGTCGTCCGCGGCAAGGGCCGGTTCGGCGGAAAGGACCGCATGGCCTATATCCCGCCTGACCTCGACGTCCTGCTTCGTGCCTACCTCCGCGAGCGAGCCCAGCGGCGGCTCACAGCGCCGGAGCTGTTTCTGTCACCCCACGCCGGCCAGCCGATCGGCCAAATGCTCATCCGCCGCCTCACCCGAAAGGTGAGCGCTGCCGCCCAAGTCCACTTCTCACCGCACGTCCTGCGCCACAGCTTCGTCTCCCATCTACTCCGAAGCGGTGTGCCCCTCCACATCGCCCGCGATCTCGCCGGCCACGCCAGCATCGAGACGACGCTCGGCTACCTTCGGGTCTTCGACGAGGATCGTAAGGCGAACATCCGCAAGATCCGGTTCGGCTGAGGTCACCCGGCGGGATCAGGCATGGCGGGCTCCCCGTCCACCGACAGCACTAGCCGAGCCGCAGCCTCGCGCTCCTCGCCGCTGAACACGTGGCTGTAGCGCTGGACCATCTGGAGGCTCGAGTGGCCGAGCAGCTCCATCGCCACCCGGTCGGGTACCCCAGCCTGCCGGAGTAGCGTGGCGTAGGAGTGCCGAAGAGCGTGCGGCGTCACGTGGGTCCCCACGCCCGCGGACACGATCTTGAAGAGGCGCTTGATGCTCCGAAGCCCGACCGGGCCGCTCGGCCTGGTCGCGAGGAGGAACGCCGGGTGCACGTCGTTGCGTCGCCGGCGCTCCTCGTCGTAAGCCCGCACCATCTCAGCGAGCTGGGGTGTCATGTAGGCCGTCCGGTCCTTGCCCCCGTGGCGGCCCTTTCCCCGGACGATGCGGATGGTGCAGGCATCCGCGTCCACGTCGCCGTACTGCAGCCGCAACACCTCGCCACGCCGCAAGCCGGCGAGCAACATGAGACCCACCGTGACGAGCTGGCGGCTTCGCTCGAAGGTATCCCGCCAGGGGTAGTTCCGGACGATCGAGAGGACCTGTTCCGCCACCGGTCGAGGGAGCACACGTGGCAGCGGCCGCGTGAAGCGCGGTGCCTGAAAGAAGTCCATGGGATTGAGCATCCCGCCCTCCCTTGCCACTCGCGAGAGCACGAGACGCAGCGCCCGCCAGTTGTTGTTGAGGGTCACGTGTGAGAGACCTCGGGTTCGCCCCGCGGCAACCCAGTCATCAAAGACGCGGCCTTGGGCTTGGAGATCGCCTGACAGAAACAACCGTTCTTGCCCATTCGTCGCGAGGTGGGTGCGGAAGCCTCGATACGCGACCCGCACCCACGACAGCGTTGTCGGTCGTAGCCCTTCGACGGTGGTCATGTGCTCCAACGCACCGGTAGTCGCCTCGTCGAGGCCCGCGAGCGTTGGAAGCTGGAATGGCCGTGCGGCCTGTACGAGCGTCGGCACACTCGGCCATTCCGCCGCCTGAACCGGCCAGTCGCCAGCGACCGAAGGAGCACGCGGCAGGCGCGTCAGGCTGGGTCTTCGGGACGTCATGACCTCGGGGCTGGGCGGGCCGAGTACTCGTCGATCGTCACACCTGTGGAGACCGGCGTTGTTGACAGCGTGGGGGGCTTCTCCGGCCGCCTAAGCTGGATGCGCCGAGCCCGAAAACGCCGGCCGCGGATTGCCCAATAGCAGGCCCCTGTCGGCAGGTCGGTCATCTCCCGAATGCGTGCAGCGATTTCCTCATCCGGTGTGAGGAGCGGGTCGCGAATGCGGTCGTACGGGCGCACAGCGACACGCGGGATCGACCCGAGGGGTTCAAGGATGTCACGCCCGAGGAGTTGAGCCTCGCTGTGCGGCAGGCGGAAGAAGAACTGCCGCGTCGTGTTGCCGAGCAGCAGCGGTCGGAGCGCTGGCGCAAAGAGCGAGAGCCCCTGCGACGCGAGCGCGACGGCCACCTTGTACTTGCGGCCGGCCACGAGCAGGTCCGTAAGGCCACTCTCCTCACCTGCGAAGCTGTGCGCCTCGTCCACGAGGACGACGGCCGGGCGCCGGACTTCCGGGCGCTGGCGTTCCCGGCGCAGTGCCGAGAGCAGCAGGCTGTTGATGATGAGCCGGCCGAGCACGTCGGCGGCGGCGCCGAGTGATCCCCGCGCGAGGTTCACGATCAGGGCGGTCGGCCGGTCGAGCTCGTCCAGGAGGTCAAACCTCGCTGATCCCCGCCCGAGGAACGCCTGCACCACCTTCGACGAAAGGAGCGGCGTGAGCTTGTTGAGCACCGCGGAGACATACATCTCCTGCTTCGCGCCAAAGCGGTCGAGAAAGTAGGACTGCACCTCCGGTCCGGCGGTCTCCAGCACCTGACCCCGGAAGCCTGGATCGAGCAGGAACCGCTCGACGTCGAGGAGGGTCATCGGCTCACGGCTCTCGATTGCCGCGCGGAGCGTGGCGCGGAGGATTTCCTCGGACATCACACCCCAATACCAGGAGGGGGCGGCGCCCTTGCCGATGAAGAGTCTCCGAATGATCCCGAGGAGGAGGTCGATCTGGCGGCCGGCGTCGACACCCTGCATTGGAGCGAGAGGGTTCCACGAGGGCATGGTGCTCGGGTCGGTGAAGTCGAGCACGCGCACTCGAAGGCTCCGCGAGGAGTACGCCCACCGCGCGACGCGGTCGGCGAGGTCGCCGTGTGGGTCGATCAGCGCAAATGACTGGGCGCGATCCAGGAGGGCGCGCGCCCAGGACTCCAGGAGTGAGGACTTGCCACATCCCGTTGCCCCGAGGATGAGCGCGTGCTGGCGGAAGTCGGGTCCGGTCAGGTGACAGGGGACGTCGGACCCGTCCGCAGTGCGGTACGCGGCGAAGGGGAAGCCACCTTCCTCTTGGCGCTTGAGCATGAAGTGGAGAAATCTGTCCTTGGCGAGCCAGAACTCCGTCGCGGCACGCCAGTCGCGCACCTGTCTCGTGTCAGAGGTGAAGTGGAGCAGGGTATCGGCAGACATCAGGTGAGGGCGAAGGAAACGAGGGCGACAACCCCTGCCAGACCGGTAGCCGCGACAGACCCGAGCGCGAGCCGGCCCAGGCGTGTGGCCGGTAGCACGCCGGAAGCAAGGAGCGAGAGCCAGAGCCGCTCCAGTCGTGTGAGCGGTGGGGGGTCGGTGAGGAGGAAGCGGTTTCGTCCGCCGTCCGTGCTCACGAGCCTGGCGCGGCGCAAGCGGGCGATCGCCCGCTTGGCGCGACCGTTACTCCGAAGGGCACACACCCGCGCCACCATTCCGAGGGAAACCGGCGACGTGAGGCCCGCCGCGCGCTCGCGACTACGCAGGTAGAGGTAGACGAGGAACGCCCGGCGGCCAACGAGTGGCAGCGTGCGAACGAACCAGAAGGTCGGAACCCTGTGGACCACACCAGGCGCATCGTCGGGGGAGAAGAGCGTCCGCTCTGTCTCAGTCGAGGCCACATCGAGCCGAAGGAGCCCGCCGTCGTCATGCCACACCGCCAGGCCACTGCGTTCGAGCGCATCGAGCCACCGGCGGATCTCGCGACGCCGCGCTCCGAGGACCCAGCAAAGCTCCCGAAGCGCGATCGGGGCGTTTCGCCTCAGGGCAAGCGCTCGGACCGTGAGGAGGAGGAGGCCCGCGTTGGTGCCGATCTCCCGCGCGGTCGCGAGGAACGAGCCGAGGTCGACCGACAGGGCGGAGAGGCTGAGTGGCTTCTCGCCACGCGACCGGACGAGAGTAAGCAGTTGGCTCTCATCCATCTGCAATCGAGTGGCAGATTCGCAGCTCTGGGCAGCGGAGCCGGAGGACGCGGATGAGGTCGGCTTCGAGCCGGTCCGTGAGGTCTGTCGCTGTTGTCACGACGACCGGACGCTCCATGTTGAGCCGCTCGGCGATGATGTCCCGCACGGCGGCGTTGGCGTACTCCGCGCGCTCCACGACGAGGAGGCGTACCCGGCGGAGCACAGGCGCCTCCGAGGGGAGGATCGCACGGTGGGCGAGTCGCTGCGCGACGCTGACGCCCATCCGTCGCAGCGCTTCGGCGATGAACCCTGCTGCCGACGAGAGGGATCTTTCGTCGCTTGACCGGATTATGAGTCCGCGCCCGTCGATGAGGTGGTGTGGGAAGGTGCGAACGAAAAGTCGCAGCGACCGCTGCGCCTCCGGGGAGAGCGTTGCGGGCAGGAGCTGCGTGACGGCAAGCACAGGCTCCTCGCAGCCAATCGGCATCTCGTCCCGAAAGTAGAGCCAGAGCGAGTCCTTCAGCGATGGCTCCTCGGCAAAGGCGCGCGCGGTCCGCGCAAGGAATCGCGAGGTTGGAATTCTGCGACCTGCTCGAAGGTGGGCGAGGAGCGTGCGGTCGACACCGAGCTGGCGGGCGAGCTCTGCTTGACTCCATCCACGCTGGCGAGCGAGGCGTTCGATCTCCCGGAAGATGTCTGGGGCGAGTGTCATGCGGCGCGGACGGGGGGAAACCGTCCACATCCTGGGGCGGATGGGAACGGACTGCGAGGGCGTAGCCGTGAGTTGTGGCGGCTTGTCCCACAACGACAGGCCTTTAACTCCACACAGAAACCACCGGAGTGATGACAGCGCGTCAACGGACGATCTTGAGCGGGGGAAAGAGAGGAGGGAGATACCTTCATGCACGATTCCAGCGAGCTTGTCAAGGTTACGAGCCGCGAAGTCACGTGGGGAGCGAGCTAGCGTCGCATCTCCTTCGCCGGGGAGGTGGCGTGCTGTCACGAACCTGACCGTCAACCTCGCAGGACCTGCCGGACGAGGCCAGGGTGGAGGCACCAATTCCATGTCCGAGGTCACCCCAAGTACAGAGGCCGATACTCGCAGCGCCCATATTGTTCACCGCAGCGACCCACCCCCGCCGCCGCTGCCGGACGGGCTCGGCGACGCGCCGACCCGCACACCTGGGTGTGCGCCCCGGGCCGCCGGCCATGTGCGCGCACATGGGGAGTGCCCGCGCCTCCCGCGGGATCGCGCCGTCCTGATCCGCCTCGCGCGCCACCGGGTCCTCTCGCTCACGCAACTTCACCGCCTCTCCTTCGCCAGCCTGCACCGGTCGCGCGTGAGCCGCCGGGTGAGCGCCCTCACCCTGGGTGGCTGGGTCAGCACGTGGGACGACCCGCAATGTATCGGCGGTCGCTCCCGTTACATTGTCCCGACTGCGAAGGGGCTGCGGTGGGCGCTCCGCCACATCGAGGAGGCGATGCGCGGCGCGACCTACGCCCGCCTGCTTGCGACGATGCTCCGTCGCGACGGCCGATGCCCACTCCCTCTCACGGCTGGCATCCACCCGCCGTGGCTCGGGCACCTCGTCGAGGTGAACAACACGCTCGCAACTCTCCAGGTGACTGGCACCGTCGTCTGGTCGTCGAGCTGGAACCGGCCGCTCCCGTTCGTCTCGCACGGAGTGACCCTCCCACAGCCTGACGGAGTCGTGGTGCGGCGGGTGGCGGACGACCACGACGAGCTCACCTTCCTCGAGCACGACCGTGGTGGGGAGAGTCTCCGCCACTTCCGAGCTCGGAAGGTCGACTGCTACCGCGCTCTTTCCCAGCGCCCCGCCCTCCTCGAGGAGCTCACCGGGTACCGTACGTTCCGCGTCCTTGTGACTGTCAGGGCCGGAGATCCGGACCTGAACGAACGACGTGTCGAGGACCTTCAACGCTGCGCGAGCGCTGGCCTGACGAGAGGCCTCTTCACGATTGTCCCCGCGGACCTGGCGTGGACGGCCGGTGATCTGCTCACGAATCCAGGCGGCATGGGTCACCAAGTGTGACGCCGTGTCTCAGAGCAACGAGGCTCCGGAGCGATCGGCGCCCAGCGACCGCGTGACCGGGGGTCATGATCGGGGGAGGGTGCCTCGAAATCCGAACGACCAGGCGCTTCAATCAGCACGCCCGGCTGAACGGGTGACCCTTCACATCTCGGCCCTGACCTCCTTCGGTCCAGCCTCGTGGCGAGGACCCTCTCTGGCGGCCGACGCGGTGCCACTTCTCGGACCCGCCTGACCGCGACGTCCCAGCGGCTTTCTGCCGACCGCGCGCGCCGGCCGCCCGAGGGTGCCGTCGTCCCGACTGCGCCCGAAGGAGGTTTCCCATGCACCTGGTTTCTATCCGTGACCGTCCCTACACGGTCATCAACGGCAAGGACTACGCGGTGTACCGGTGGTTCGACGGCGGCCGAAACGGCCCGCTCTTCATCCAGGTTGCCGGCCGGACCGGGCTTACGAAGGAGGACCTGCCCAACAGCGACTGGGTCGTGAAGACCGGCCGCGACCACAACCACCGCATTGCCACTGCCTGGCGACACCCGTGGTTCGACTATCGCGTGGACGCCGCACGCCGGCTCGCCTTCCTCGGCGCGTCGCAAGCCGGATCGATCTTCCTCGCTCTCCAGTATCTGGCACATCGCTTCGGCCTGGGGGCCGACACCCCGACCCTCGCCGCACGCGCAACCGACCTCGACGTGACCTGGGATGTCCCCGGGCCGTCCATCCTCGAGCGGTACCACGACCGCGGCCTCACCGACGGGGTCCTGCTCGTGCTCGACCTGCCGTCCTACTTCAACGCCGAGCACGCCGCTCGCGTCCTCGGCACCGACGAAAGGAGTGTCCAGTGAGTACCACCCCTTCCACTCAGCCGGAACGCCGCCGGAAGGCGTCGGCCAAACCGCTGGCCACGACCTGCGACGGGTGCGGCCAGCCCCTCGGCACTGACGAGGCGCAGCGCTGGACCGCGTGCCTCGACTGCACCCGGGCCCGGATGCGGACTGCACTCTCCGGACGCTGCACCTGCGGCAAGCACAAGGTCCCCGGCGAGCCGTGCCGGGTCAACTCCCGCTCCTGGATTCCCTGCCGGCGTTGCCTCGGCTCGATCCGGCAGCTCACATAACGCCATGGACAACCATGGCCTCACGGTCCGGCTCGCCGAAGGAAGCGAGCCCGGGACCACACGCGTCACCTTCTCCCATGGCGCAATCTGGATCGCCACCTTTCACACCTGCGGCGAAACGGTCGGCATCGCGGTCATGCGCCGTGGCTCGGAAGCGGAGGAGCCTGTGCTCCGACCACGAGTCGCGGCCATCGTGAGAGCCGATCAGGCGTTCAAGCAGACACTGCACCGCCTCGCCAACGGTCAAGCGGCGCCGTGACCTCTTGCCACGGCATCGAGGCGACTGATCCACCGCGTCACCCCTCGAGACTGGCCGGGTCTTCCGGCCAGTCTCCCCTTCAGCCCAACCCAACCCGCGAAAGGAGAGGCCACCATGGCCGACGCTGCCCCCTTGGATGGCACCGCCTACGCGGGCCGCCAGGCGAACCACGCCCTGTCGTTTCGGCAGTACAACAAGAGCAAGCACGGCCAGTACTTCACGCCGCTCTGGTTGGCCGAGCTGCTGTACGAGCTGCTTGGTCCGCTCCTCCCTGGTAGCGGAGCGAAGAGCATCTCGGTCCTCGACCCCACCTGCGGCTCGGGCCGGCTCCTTGCCCCATGGGCCACCGCCGGTGCTCGGGTCCTCGGTGTCGAGCTCGACGAACTCGCTGCGCGCAACGCCACCAAGGCGGTCGGTGCCGGCGCGGTCCGCACCGGCGACATCCTCGACTATCGCCATCTGCTCACCGGCTTTTCGCTCGTGCTGACCAACCCGCCGTACGGCATCTACTGGAACCCACCCGACCCGGGGGAGACGTGGACCTGCGAGACTTCGGGGGCGCTGATCGAGAGCCAGGGCGCGACCCTCGAAATCTGTACTCGGGCGCTCGTCTACGGCGGGTATCTCGTCGCCATCATCCCAACCTCGACCTTCGAGAACCTCAAGGACCGTGCTCTGCGCGAGAACCTCTTCATGAACTTCGCGGGAGGTCTTCAGGTCACACTCCCCGCACTGTTCGAGGACGAGTACGGCATTGGGGTCGACGCAGACCTCGTCGTCGCACGGCGGGAGTACCGCTACCCGGGCTCGACCTGGAAACCGCTCCGCTCCGCTGCCGAGGGCGAAACCCGCGAAGCGACGATCCGTCACGCTTTCGCCCAGGCGTTTGACCCGGAAGACGACCACATCCCGCCGTCGGTGCCGCCGCCGGTGCCGGTGCTCTCCCGGCTCTTCAACGTCACCCCTTCCACCTCCGCGCGGATCTCGCCCCGGGGCGTGACCGCCGCCGCCGACGTGACCGGGCTTCTCGCGTTTCTCGACGAGACGGTCACCGCGTTCGACCCCGTCCGTGGGATCGAGCACGGTATCGTTTCGGCCACGCTCTCGCCTGCCTCGCTCATCACCCTGGGCCCCGAGGCAGCCGTAGCCACCCTCTCGGCCCTCGGGCTCCAACCCTCAATCACGCCCCGCGACCAAGAGCGCATCACGCGGCTACAGGGGCGCTACCAACTCCTGCGGACACCTATCAACACGCCCAAGGCCCACCAGCGGCTCGCCTACATCGAGGACCGAACCTACCCCGCCAAGGAGACCGTCCGCGAGGGCGACGCTGTACTCTTTACGGCCGGTCGCTCCTACCACCTGCGCCCTTCCTGGGTCCGAAACCGGGAGGTCGCCAAGGTGGAAACCGTCTGGGACGACACCGCCCGACGCGAGGTCCAGCTCACCACGTCTGTGGACCGCGGCTACCTTTCCTTCTCAGTCGTCACCGATGCCGGCCCCAGAGTCTTCCGGGAAGTCTCGGTCGACGACGTCACGCTTCTTACCGCCGCATTCGCCCTCCCCGACACGCCCGACCTCGAGGCCATCGTGCCGCGATCAGTCGAGAAGCACCGACGGGTCGTGGCGAAGCGATTCCCCTTTCTCTTTCCCTTCCAGCAGGAGGACGTCGCCCGTCTAGCCACGAAGCCGTTTGGCTACCTCGGCTACGAGCAGGGTGGCGGCAAGACCGTCACCGCCGCCGCCTGGGCAGCCACCCGGGGCTTCAAACGCGTCCTCGTTGTCTGCCAGTCTTCGCTCGTTGACAACTGGCTGCACGAGCTCGAGACGTTCGGCTTCCCGGTATCGCGGCTCACATCACACCACCTGATCTCCAGGCTCGCCGAGGAGAAACGAGCCGGCCGTCACCCTCCCGAGACCACCTTCTTCGTCACCTCGTTCGAGTTTCTCGCCCTCACCGGTCCGCGGATCTACGACTCCTGGGAGTGCCGCTCCTTCTCCAAGGACGGCTCCCTGCAGCACGAGGTCCTCGACAACCGCAAGGCCACCTGCACCGTGTGCAAGCGCGCCTACGCCGACGTCGTCACCGCGTGCCCGAAGTGCGGTGAGGAGGCCGCATGGACCGGCGGCCACTGCGGCGCGTGCAGCTACCAGGCGTGGACGGCCTCGGCCGACGCCCACCAGTGGCCAGCCTACAAACGCATGAAGAAGCTCTTCGGCGCTGTGCTCGTCGACGAGGCCCAGGTGGCCAAGTCTAAGAACACCCTGCGTGGCCGAGCCGTGCGGGCCCTCAAGCCCAAGGGAAAGCTCATCCTCACGGGGACCCTCATGAAGGGCTACCCGATCGACGTCTTCTGGAACGTGTCCTGGCTCCTCGGCTTCGACACGCCACTCTTTCCCTACGCCTACCGGGGTGGCTCCAAGCGCTTCCTCGACGAGTTCGGTACCTACGAGTTCGTCACCCGGCAGTTCGAGGAGAGCCTGCACGAGGGGCGCGCCAAGCTGCTCCCAGAGGTCTCGAACCTCAACCGCTTCTGGCGGCTCATGGCCGCCTTCACCGTCCGACGCAAGAAGGACGACGTCTTCACCCTGCCGGAGAAGCGTCGGCAGGTGATCGTCCTTGGCCTCGACCGCGAGCACTCGGCGCTCTACAGCGACTACGCCGAGTGGGCGAAGCGCGAAATCCAGCAGGCCATGCGGCAGAACGAGGGCAACCCCAACATGGGGGTCATCTCGAACGCCCTCTGGAAGCTCCGCTACGCCGCCACCTGCCCAGTCGCCGTCGACTACCTCAACCGCGGCGTTCTCGACGCCACTACATGGAACAAGCTCGAGAAGGTCCGCGAGCTCGTGAAGGCGGCTCGCGACCGGGGCGAAAAGGCGATTGTCTTCTCGGGCCTGCGGGTCATGGTGGCCGCCA
>Ga0116171_10000912_pt1 | contig 30521 bp, 30 predicted proteins | sample AD_JPNHW2_MetaG_FD_89798 | JGI IMG/M metagenome (GOLD analysis project Ga0116171, IMG submission 89798) | Active sludge microbial communities of municipal wastewater-treating anaerobic digesters from Japan - AD_JPNHW2_MetaG | ecosystem: Engineered > Bioreactor > Anaerobic > Digestate | place...
AGCGCGCCGTGACGGCGCGCGTATGCCTGCTGGGCGAGCGCCTGGGCATCCTGGGGCTCAGCGCGCACGACTGCCGCCACTTCTGGGCCACCTCCGCCGCGCGCGCCGGAACCGATCCTTTCGTGCTGCAGGAAGCCGGCGGCTGGTCCTCGCTGGCCATGCCGCGCCGCTACGTGGAAGATAACGAAGTGGCCAACGAGGGTCTCCGCCTGGAAAAACCAGCCCAGGACTGATCCCCACCCTTCTCCTCCTCACCTCAATTTTCTCACTCAAATAAGATAATATTGACAATTATTATCTTATTAATATATACTATGCATGGCAATTGGCCTTTCTATGGTTTGGAGGTGTAAGATGCTCGTTCTATTGGGGTTCAACATACCTTTGCCGCCCGCCTTGTCTTTCCTGGCAAGTAAACCTGCTACTTTCCTGCTCAACCTGGCAGCCTGGTTCCTCATCGCCCTGCTGGTCAATTTTGTGCTCCTGCGCCTGCTCAAGCGCCTCACACGCCGCATCCCCGGCGAACTGGAGGACATCATTCTTGGCATCGTCAGCACGCCCCTGGTGCTGCTGGTGCTCCTGGCGGGCATCCGGTCCTCGCTCCACATCCTCGCGCTTTCTGAAGCAGTGCTCAAATGGGAGCGCGTGGTCTTTCTCACCATCCTGGTGCTGGTTCTCTCGCACGTGCTGGGCCGGCTGATCAAGGAAGTGCTGGTCTTTTACGGGGAGCGCTGGGCGGCGCGCACGGAATCGCGCCTGGATGACGTGCTGGTACCCGTGCTCAACCTGTTCGGCCCGTTGGTGCTGGTCACCATCGCCGCGCTGATCATCCTGCCGTTGTGGGGAGTCAATGTCACCTCTGTGCTGCTCGGCGCGGGGGTGTTGGGATTGGTGCTGGGGCTGGCGCTGCAGGAGACCCTGGGCAACATCTTTTCCGGCATCACCATCCTGGTGGAAGCGCCCTTCAAAAAGCACGACCTCATCCTGCTGCCGGATGGCCGCACCTGCGAGGTGGTGCGCCTGGGCATCCGCTCCACAACCTTCTTTTCGCTGGACGAACAGGCTACCATTTACATTCCCAACAAGGTGCTGGAAACCAACACCCTGGTGAACCTCACCAAGCCCACCGCCGAGCAGCGCTATTCCATCGACATCCACGTGCACGCCGGCAGCGACCTGGCCAGGTTACAGTCGAACATATTGGACATCGCCCGCGGTCACCCTGCTCTGCTGGCGTCGGACACCTCCAAAAAGCTGGAAGCCGTCGAGTGGCTGGGCAATGCGATCCGGTTGAGGGCGCAACGCCTGCCTGCGGGAGAACCTGCACGGCTGCGGCTTGAGGAAGAAGCGGCTAGGAACCGGAAATCAATCGAAAAGCTAGCGCTGGATGGCATGTTCAATCAACACGTGTGCGAATTGCGCGCTTCCCTGGCCAGCCTGCGCACCGAGATCAGCAGCCGCGAGGACGGCGGTTTGAGCAGCGTGGAACGCCAGGAACTATTCTGCAACTTTATCTCGCCGGTCGAGAACGCTGTGGAGCGCTGCCTGCACGCCGCCCGGGCCTGGCTAGAGGCGGACGATCCCTGGGTGCAGCCCAACGAAGGCCGCGCCCAGGCACGACTGTGGCAGAAGCGCAACGAGCAACTGCAATTGCATTGGGAACGCCTCAAAAAAGCCCTGCTGGAGGTCAGCTCACAACGCGAACTGCGCCTGGATGAGAGCACCCTGGATATGCTGAAATGGATCAAGAAGGAGTACAAGATCCCGCCCAGTTACTGGAAGGACCCGGTGGTGTCTGTGAAAGAGTTGAGCGCTGACAGCGCGCTGCTGCAGCTTTCGTATTACGTGGACAACATCCGCCTGGAACACGACGGGCGCCCGCGGCGCGTGCGCGACGAGTTATCGCGCATGATCCACGAACTGCTGCAGGAACCCGCCCGGGAGCAAACGCCCGACCTGCTGATATCAAGGTAAAATTAGGTCACTGCAGGAAAGGCTGTGTGACCATGGATCGCTGGCGTTCTCTTTTTTCTAATCTTAACCTTGCGGACGGCATCCTGGCGGGGCTGTTCCTGCTGGTGATGGCGCTGCTGGGCAACAGCCTGGCACCCGGACCGGGTGCACTCATCGGCATCCTGGCAGCGATCGTGCTGCTGGTCATCGCCAAGCGCAAGCGGGATAAATTACAAAAATAATCCCGAAATCCCGAAATAACTCAATTGACATAACTCTACAGTAAGTGTAGAGTTATGTAATATTATCGACAGGCAGGCGCAGGATGAGATTCACCATCGGGCAGATCTCCAAACTCACCGGGATATCCGCTAGCGGCATCCGCTATTATGAAGAAGCGGGCGTGATCTCCCCCGTGCGAGGGAAGAACGGCAAGTACCGCGATTTCTCCATGCACGAGCTGCAACTGCTACTCACGTGCAAGCAATACCGTGATTGCGGGTTTAGTTTGCCCGAATCCGTTGAACTGCTGAATAAGTCCGGCGTGCAGGACGTGCGGGATCAACTGGCCACACTGGCAGCGAAATTGAAGCAGACCATCACCCACAATCAACTGCTATATGAACTCATCGAACAGAAAAGCAATGAACTGGAATGTTTGTTTCACGAAGAGCCCTGCTGCGAATTGATCAATCATCCTGCGCTCTACCGCTTCAAGCTCTGGCAGCCGGGCGCGCCTGAGGAGATCTGTTTACCAGACGACCAGGTTGTTTATTGGATGAAACTAGCCCCATTCACTGACTCCTGTCTGCTGCTTTCCGCGGAAAACTTCCTCAACGGCACAGGCGACCTAGAGACGGATTGGGGTATGTCGATCGATGAGCGCTACGCCCAGGGTTTGAACCTGCAAACAGGGCCGCATGGAGTGTACTTCTCCTCCGGCGAGTGCGTGAAAACAGTGGTCCCGGTTACGGATGACCTGTGCATCCCCTCCGCCACTCTGCAACCTGCGCGCAACTTTATGCTGAAACACCGGCTGCAGATGAGAGCCCCGGTTATCTCACGGATGTTTTACCTCACCAACACCAAAAACCGCTTCCAGCGCTACGACGAGCTTTGGATCCCGGTTGAGCAGGCAATTAAAGGTATTGGATGAAATTCAGTATCAGTCAAATCTCCAGGTTAACCGGTCTATCGCCCAGCGGCATCCGCTTTTACGAGCGAACAGGCGTCATCTCCCCGCTGCGCAGTCCCCATGGCAAATACCGCGATTTTTCCATGCAGGAGCTGCAGTTGCTGCTCAATTGCAAGCAATACCGAGATTGCGGATTCAGCATGAAGGAATCGCTGGAGCTTTTGAACAACTCCACGGTGCAGGATGTGAAAGAGCAATTGACGCTCCAATGCGAAAAACTTGAACAAATGGTTACCGAAAAACAACTGCTCCTGGAGCTGCTCAAACGCAAGACCCGTGAGATCGACTGCCTGTATCAAGAGCAGCCCTGCATTGAATTGAGCACCCTGCCCGCTGTGTTCCGCTTCAAACTCTGGCAACCCGGCGCGCAGGAAGGCAGCTTCACGCCCTATAATGAGGTCCTGCGCTGGCTCGAACTTGCGCCGCTGACCGTCTCCAGCCTGCTCATCCCGCAGGAGAGTTTCCTGCATGGCACGGGGAACCTCCAGGCGGATTGGGGTCTGTCCATTGAGGCCAGTTACTTGGAGCGCCTCAAGCGATCCACCGGAGCCTTCAGTGTGCATCACCCGCAGGCGATGTGCGTGCACACCTTTGTGAAGGTAAATGTAGATATGAGCATCCCGGCGGCGGAGTTGGAACCCGCCCGGAAGTTCATTGAGGAGCACCACCTGCAGGTCAACGGGCCGATCATCACAGGTCTGTTCTACCTGACCAACTACGCTGAAAAGCTCACGCGCATTGACCAGTTGCGCATACCGGTAATTCCTGCCCTTTCGTAAATTCACTTCCACCAATTTGTTAAAAACCCTTGACTTTACACATTGTGTAGAGTGTATGCTATTCACATTGTGAGGTGGAGAGCTGGACATCAAGTACGCCTTTCACCTGGCTAATCCCAATATTTTTGATCGGAGGAGTAAGATGAGCAAGCCGAAGAAATTGAATCTGTCACGTCGAGATTTCATCAAAGGGGCAGCCATGGCAACCGGAGCAGGCATCCTGGCCGGCTGCGCACCCAAGGTGGCTGGAACTCTGACACCGACTGAGGCTCCTGCTGGACCGTCAGCACCAGCAGCCGCTGAACCGGGCGGCGGTGGAATGCCGTTTGGTAACCCTGCCACACCTGCCACTGCTCCAGCCGGTTATGTCCTGGGATACACCAGCCAGGTGGATTGGCTGGGCAAGCCCCCTGTCATCGCCGACGCAGATATCGCTGATACAAAAGATGTCGAATTTTTAGTCATTGGTGCCGGGCATGCTGGTCTAATGGCTGCATTGAGTGCCGTGGAATTGGGTAAGAAGACCGCCATAATTGAAAAACGGGACGAAGCTGGATTCTATACCGATTACTGGCACCGCGTGGGTGAGGATATCGGTCATGTGAACTCCAAATGGTTGATTGACCGCGGTTATGGTCCTTATGATACCGGTGAGATCGTGGATGAGTTCGTCAAGCGTTCCGGCGGACGGGTTGACCCGCGCCTTATCAAAATGTATGTTGAAAATTCCGGCGCTATGTTCGACCATATGGTCGAAATCTACAAATCTTATGAAGATTTGCGCAAGGAACGCTTCAGCAAAGTGGAATTCACATATATTGGCGAAAATCCAAGTACAGTCACATACGATTTCTCGAACATGATGAGCGAGGAAATGCTCTTCAACCAGACTCAAAAAGGTCTCAAAGGCAGCGATTATCCCATTGAACTTAACGGATATAAGACCTGGCCGACCAATGCCATGTTCCAGGGACCTGTGCTGCATCAACCCGTGATGCCGTTTGTGTCTGCTTTGCGCTATTTTGAAACGTTCATGGATCAGAAGGTGAAAGACCTGGGCGGTGAATACTACTACGAGCACACCGCAATCGTGCTCACCCAGGATGAAAGCGGCGCAGTCACAGGTGCGGTCGTCCAGAACAAAGAGGGGAAATACATCAAATTCGCGGCCTCCAAGGGTGTCCTGGTTGCCACTGGTGACTTCGGCGCCAACTCTGATATGTGCTGGGCGCTGATCAATGACCAGATGGAGTGGGCGGAACGCGCCGGCAAAGCCAGGGGGCAGCTGGCTGGTATGTACCAGGATGGAGCTGGTCACAAAATGTGCTGCTGGGCTGGCGGAATGATCGAACCGCTTCCGCGTCCCACCATGGGCATGGCCTCTGCAGCCGGTGGACCGTGGGGCATGACCCCCATGCTGCAACTTAATGCCGATGCAAAGCGCTACGCCAACGAAGCAGCTATCTGCTGGCTTGGACACGTAGCCTTAAGGCAACCCAAAGGTTTGTTGACATCTGTGACCGACAGCAAGTACATGGATTCGATCACAATTGCAGGGCTCGATCACGGTGGACCCAACTTTGGACGCGGCGACCTGTGGGAGAAGGATTTCCAGGAAGATATGGCCAAGGTAATGGGTACCGGTTCCGCTGGTTCCCCTGTTCGAGGAATCACCGTCGCCGAGCGAAACGCCTCCAAGGTTTATGGCGCTAACACGCTCGAGGAACTGGCTGGTTACCTGGGGTATGAAGGCGCACTGGCAAAGACCTTCGTTGACTCGATCAACCGTTACAATGAGCTGTGCAAATCCGGGTTTGATGCTGACTACGGCAAGGATCCGAAGGCATTGATTCCCATCGACACTCCGCCGTTCTACGGCGTGGTAGGTCAGAACTCTGGACAAATGTCTATCGGACTGGTCACCCTGGCGGGTATGCTTACGGATGAGAACCTGAACGTACTCAATAAGGAAGGCAAACCCATAAAGGGTCTCTATGTGGCCGGCAACACGTTGGGCGGTCGTTATGGCGAAGCGTATGTCACGCCGTACGCAGGCAACTCGGTCGGCATGGCGCTCACGCACGGCTGGCTGGTCGGGAAAACCATCGCCGCATTGTAATTGCATCAAACTAAAAGTCGTTCCGGGGACTGCTGAGATTTCAGCAGTCCCCTTTTTTATCAAAGCCAGTTGAAGAAAATAAAAAAATGAATCAAGAAACCACTTGACTCTACAGTAGCTGTAGAGTCTATAAATATAGATGCAGGGGTGCGATTTTTGTAGATTCCGCCTCTTGCGGTGTTCCTGTTCCACATTCCATTCTGTCGGAGGAGAAGATGAACAAGAAAGTAGATCTATCCCGTCGTAACTTTATGAAGGGGGCGGCGCTGGCTACCGGCGCCGGGATCCTGGCAGGCTGTGCACCCAAGACATCCACCCAGGCTCCAGCTGCACCCCAGGCACCGGTTGCTGCTGGTGCGCTGGACTGGCTGGGAACTGAGCCGGAGATCAAGGACATCGCAGAGACCGTTGAGAGCGATGTAATCGTCATCGGCGCTGGCACCGGCGGTGCGTACGTGGCAGCCTCCTGCCTGGAAAAAGGGCTGAAGGTCGTTTTGCTGGAAAAGAACGACAAGCCCAGCACAGTACGCAACGACTGGGGTGCCATCGGTTCGAAGTGGCAGATCGAAGGCGGTGCCAAGGGATTGGATAAAGCCACCATCCTGCATTATCACGCCATGTATTGCGCCAACCGCATCGACCAGCGTTTGCCGCGCATCTGGGCGGATGAGAGCGCTGAAGCGATCGATTGGATCGGCGACCTCATCATCAGCAAGGGCGGCATGTTTGATTGGGAAGGCGGCTACGAACCCGATTTTGAGCACACATCCTCCTATCCCAAGTTCCCCACCGGTCATAGCGCTTTCTGGCCTGGTCCTGACCTGAGCACCGCCAAGATGATGAAGGAATATATCGAGGGTATGGGCGGCAAGTACTATTTTGAGACACCTTTTGTGAAATTTGAGCATGAGGGTAAGAAGGTCAAAGCCGCCATTGGCAAGACCAAAGATGGCAAGTACATCCGCTTCGTGGGTAAAAAAGGCATCGTGCTGGCTACCGGCGGCTACCAGGGCAATGTGGAGATGCTCAAGGCACTACAGCCGCAGGACCTGATGGTGATGAGCCCCATGGCAGGCCAACCCTCTCACACCGGTGACGGTCACAAAGCCTGCCTGTGGATGGGCGCTGCGTTTGACGAGTGCCACACCAGCATGATCTTCGACCGCTGGGGACTGCTGCCAAACGAGGTGACCGCCACCCAAACTGTTCCAACTTTGTTCTGGCTGGGCTCACAGCCCTGGCTCAAGGTGAACCTGCTGGGCGAGCGTTTCTGTAACGAGTCGCAGCCGTACGACTTCATCGTACACGCCGCTGCGCGCCAGCCGGGTAAGTGCTACGCCGCCATCATGGATTCTACCTGGTTCCAACAGGTACAGGAATTCCAGACAGTAGGCTGCAGCCGTATCTTCCCCTTCCCCAATGGCAGCCCGAACGATCAGCCCTTCTATGTTCCGCCTGGCACCGACCTGAAAGCCATTGAAGAGAACGGCAAGAAGATCTGGCAGGGCTACATCGACAGCGGTCACCTGCAGCAGGCAGATACCCCTGAGGAATTGGCCAAAAAGTTGAACATCCCTGAGGCTACCTTCGCCGCAACCTTCAAGCGCTACAACGAACTGGCCAAGGCAGGCGAGGACCAGGACTTCTTCAAGGATTCCTACCGCTTCCTGCCGCTTGAGAAACCCCCTTATTACGGCATTCGCCTGACCGGCATGATCCTCTCCACCATGGATGGCATCCGCATCGATACGCAAATGCGCCCCCTGGATGAGGAAAACGTACCGTTCGAGGGTCTACATGTCATCGGAGACACCTCAGGCAGTTACTTCGCCCACACTTACCCCAACCTGTTCACCGGCTACGCCAACGGTCGCACCACCGTGTACGCCCGCCGCGTAGCGCGCATCCTGGCTGGCGAGCCCGTGGATCTGCCGAAAGCATAATCATACAGAACTTACCCAAAATCAGCCCTCTTTCCCGAGAGGGTTGATTTTTTTCCAGGCATCAGATCCGATGCCATTTGCCAATATCAGGGCAGAATGTCATCATTTATTAGAGAAAGAACTCACCACAGTATCCTTGACTCTACAGTAACTGTAGAGTTTACAATAACGCGCTTCTAATAGGATCTATGCCAGATCCGCTTATCAGTAGCAAGCCCAATTTTTATCCCTATATGGAGGAGCAAGATGAGCAAAATAATAGATCAGTCCCGTCGTAACTTCATGAAAGGCGCAGCCCTGGCTACCGGCGCAGGTATCCTGGCCGGATGCGCGCCCAAAGTAGCCGCACCCGCTCCCGCGGCCACTGATGCACCGGCTGCTGCAGGTCCGGTGGATTGGCTAGGTGTTGAGCCCGAGATCGGCGATGTGGCCGAAACCGTGGAAACCGATGTCGTCGTGATTGGCGCTGGTACCGGCGGTGCTTACACAGCCGCGTCCTGCCTTGAAAAGGGTCTGCAGGTCGTGATCCTTGAAAAAGGTAAAACTGTCAGCACCCTGCGCAATGACTGGGGTTCCGTGGATTCAAAATGGCAGCAGGCTGAAGGCGTGAAGCTCGACAAAGCCGCTATCCTGCACGTTCATTCCATGTACTCAGCCAACCGCATCGACCAACGCCTGCCCAAGATTTGGTTGGAAGAAAGCGGCGCTGCCATCACCTGGATCGGCGAGCTTCTCGAGAGCAAAGGCGCTAAATTCTATTACGAAGGCGGCTACGAACCCGATTTCTCCCCCACCACCTACCCCAAGTTCCCCACCGGTCACAGCGGCGACTTCCCCAAGGGCACCGATGGCGCTTCCATCATGAAAGCGTACATCGAGGAACTCGGCGGCAAGTATTACTTTGAGACCCCCTTCGTCAAGTTCGAACATGACGGCAAAAAAGTAACCGCCGCCATCGCCCAGAACAAAGAAGGCAAGTACATTCGTTTCATCGGCAAAAAAGGCATCGTCCTTTCCACCGGTGGTTACCAGGGCAACGTGGACATGCTCAAAGCCCTGCAGCCCGCTGATGTCATGCTCATGATGCCCCCCGCTCCTGGCCCCAACTCTGGTGACGGCATCAAGGCTTGCCTGTGGATGGGCGCTGCCATGGACGAAACCCATGCCTCCATGCTGTTCGACCGCATGGGATTGCTCCCCAACGAAACCCCTGCCAACATGACCGTGCCCGGGTTCTTCTGGCTCGGATCACAGCCCTGGCTCAAGGTGAACCTGCTGGGCGAGCGCTTCGTCAACGAATCTGGCCCCTATGATTTCATCCTGCATGCCGCTGCCCGCCAGCCCGGCGCAACCTACTGCGCCATCATGGACGCCGATTGGTTCAAACAGGTACAGCAGTACCAGACCATGGGCTGTTCCCGCATCTATCCCTTCCCCAATGGCAGCCCCAATGACGTCTTCAAGACCGGCGGACTGGAATCCACAGGGACCGACCTGGCAGTCATCGAACAGGAATGGACCGCCATCCTGGAAGGGTTGAAGACAAGCGGACACCTGCAGCAGGCCGATACCCCCGAAGAACTGGCCGCCAAGCTGAACATCCCCGCGGAAACCTTTGCAGCCACCGTTGCGCGATACAATGAACTGGCCGCCGCCGGCGAAGACACTGACTTCTACAAGGATTCCTACCGCCTGATGCCGCTCGCCAAGGCACCCTACATGGGCATCCGCCTGACCGGCTGGCTGCTCTCCACCCTCGATGGCATCCGCATCGACACCCAGATGCGCCCCATGGACGCCAACAACGTGCCCTTCGAAGGCCTGCATTTGGTCGGTGATTCCTCCGGCAGCTACTTCGCCCACACCTACCCCAACCTGTTCACCGGGTATGCCAACGGCCGCACCACCACCTTTGCCCGCCGCGTAGCCCGCGTCCTGGCTGGTGAGCCTGTTGAATTGCCGAAAGCCTAAGTATTTTTTGCACAATAGATGAATCTCAGCCCTTGCCTATCAGGCAGGGGCTGATTTTTCTTCACGTGATACACTAATTAAATGATTTCACTGGAGGTGTAGGGATGAAACGGATGATTGTCAACGCGGATGATTATGGGCATACCCCCGGAGTGGCGCAGGGCATCCGCCGGGCCCACCTGCAGGGTATCGTCACCTCCACGAGCGCCATGATGAACCGCCCGGCGGCGTTCGCCGAGGTGGCCCGGACTGCGGAGCTCTGCCCGCGGCTGGGCGTAGGCGTGCACCTGGTGCTCACCTCGGGTGTGCCCGAGCTGCCGCCGGAGCAGGTGCCTTCGCTGGTACTGCCGGATGGGCATTTCCCCAGGCTGGATGGGTTTATCGACCGGCTGCCCGGGCTGAATCTGGACGAGGTCAGCGCGGAATGGCACGCCCAGGTGGAAAAATTCATCCAGGCGCGCGAGGCGCTGCCCGACCACCTGGATTCACACCACCACTCATCGTATTTCACCGCGCCCCTGTTCGAGCGCATGCTGCGCCTGGCAGAGGAACTGGGTTGCCCAATACGCAAACCATTTGCCGAAATGTCAGCCGCCGGGGCGGAATACCTGCCCGCGCACCTGGCAGGAGCACCGGGGTACGGCTACACCCCAGAACAGGGACAGCGCTTGCCGCTCACCACGGATAAATTCATCACCGCTTTCTGCGACCAGGGGGCTACCCTGGAAAACCTGCTGCACATCCTGCGTGAGATACGCGACGACCATCATCATGAGACCTTTGAGCTCATGTGCCACCCTGCCGTGGTAAACGAGGAACTGATGGCCATCTCGGACTATAACGAACCGCGCGGTCGTGAGTTGGAAATACTGACCAGCGCGGAGATGAAGGCCGCAGTAAAAGCAGCTGGCATTGAATTGATCAGTTTTGGGCAACTGCTAAAGACCTGGCAGGCAGATTAATACAGCATAATTCCGCGATTTTGCGGAGTAATTTGCCATATCTGAGTGATGGATGGATGTAGGCGGCACTCCAGGTAAATCCCTCTATCTCCTTCATCAGGGGAGCGGCTGTTCATAATAACAAGTTCAGGCACTAATTCTCTCATATGTCCAATGAAATTCGCATCCAGGCTACTGATGATCTCCCCTTGACTGATTGTTTCAGTGCAAGAGCCCACTCCCACGCAACCTCGAGGTCATCGCTGATGACCAACTCAAGCTCCATGGTACTCAGTCCTTCCTGATTCATTTTTTATCAACATCCTTATATAAATCTATTACTGCTCAGGTATGGTTGATAGCCTGACCAGGAGTATTTCGTCGAGATAAAAAAATACCGTATCCCTTCTATTAATTCCTCGTCATTAATTATGACTCAATCAGGTAACGAACCTGGTTTCCCGAATTAATGATAATAGGAGGTAAGATGAAACGCACAATTGTATTTGCCACCGTTTTGACGGTCATTGTCCTGCTGGTCTCAGCCTTCGCTATCCCTGTGAAACAGGTGTCCGCCGCGGCTCAGGTCGGGGGCTCTAATTACATTCCCACGCCGCTCGCTCCAGTGAACATGATCATGACCACCACGCCTGAGTACAAATGGACCAGGGTAGAAAATGCCACCCAGTATCGTTTCAGGGTCTTCGAAGGCACAAATACTCAAGCCAAATTTACCAGGACCGTAATGGCCCAAAACTGCTACTCAACCTATTGCGCAGTCACTCCCGGAAATAAGCTCGAATCAAAGAAGTACCAGTGGCAGGTGCAGGCTTATGTCAACGGTCAATGGAGGGGGTATTCCAACCGCAAGCATTTCAGCATTGTTGTTCCTGTCCCGCTTGAACCGGCAGGGATCATCAACGACAACACCCCGACATTTGCTTGGACTGTAGTCGAGGGAGCCTCCCAATACCGCTTCCAGGTGTTCAAAGCCGGAACAACCATGGTGTACTACAAGAATATCGTTCCTGTTGCTAATTGTGACACGACAAAATGCTCCTTCACCATCACCAAGGAACTCCCCGAAGGGAAGTACCGCTGGAAAGTTCAGGCATTTATCGGGACCGACTGGAGGCCCTATTCCATCCTGAAATACTTCACGGTCGATATGGATTAACTGGATTGCTTACATGGGGACTGTTGCAGGGTGCAGATTTGCACCCTGCATTGTTTTTTATCGGATTTCAAAACTTCAGGTCCTGGGCAGCAGGTAATCCAACACAGCTTTCCAATCCTTAAACTTGTCTGACCCGAATTTGATCAACTCACCCCGGAAATCCTTCGCCTTATCCTTGAAGTCATCGTCCACCAGGAAATCCCCCATGTTTAGTTCCTTATGAGGTGTCAGGATCAAACGCTTGTGCGCTTCAGGCTCCAAATAGCGCTGCACCCAGAGTAACTTGTCCGACCAGGCAGTCGGATTCTTCCAGGGGGCAGTCGACAGGATATAAGTATCGAAGTGATCTGACAGGGTTTTATACGCCTCAATGGCTCCTGGCATAGGATCCATCAGGGCAAAAATACCGGGGATCTCATCTTCCTTGCCGCGCTCAATAAAATCTGCATAGATTGGTGAGACCCGTTTCAATCCGGACTTAAAATCCACCAGGGTATTATCCATGTCGATATACAAGATCTTCCGCTTTTCATTCATAATTCCCTCCTCATATTATTTTACCGCATACGCCCTTTCGATCGTACCTCCGGGCAGGAAGTTACTATTGAAATAGACCAGCGCTTGGGCGCGGTTGCCCGCGCTCTCCTGCGCATCGCAGATCACCTCGCCGAACAACGCCAGGTCAATAATGGCGCGCTCAAAGCGGTAATATGCCAGAGCTTCGCGATCCACCTGCACGTCGCCGTACCCATGCATGAACAAGCGCTCTTCCTCTTCTGGCGTGTGTCCGCGGAAGCCCTGCGCGCCGCCCGGGAACATCAGGTCACGTTCCCTGGGCGCTAACACGGGGTCGTCCCAATCGAGGATGAACAACCTGCCGCTGCCATTCTCGATAAACACGTTGCCGGCATGCAAGTCAGCGTGACACAGCACGAACTCACACGGAGTATCACGCAGGCGCTGCGCCAGGTGCCCAGTCCGCTTGAGTACATCCTTCAGCAAGCCGGAATGTCCACGCAGGCTCTCCTCCATCTGTATGAGGATTGGATCACCTGAGTCCATACGATCTGCCCGTTCCAGCAATCCGGTCAGGAACTGCCGGTAACGCAGGGAATAGTCGTCACACGGGATCTGCTTCCGCAAGGCATCCGGCAGGCTGAGGTCATGCGCCTTGCGAATGGTTTGCCCCAACTCGATCCAGTTTTCATCGCTCAGGGCAATCTCGTAGCCATCCCTGCCACCCACAAACGGCAGGACGATGAGCTTCACCTCCCCCAGGTCTGCCCAAGGGCTGCCAGAGCGGGTCAGCCGCGGCGCGATCACCTGTTGGAAGCCCTGCAAATTGAGGTAATGCGGAAGGTGAACAGAAAAGGGAGAGAAGTTCCTCAACCTCAGCTTGACAAAGACCGATTCACCATCCTGCGAAATGGCTTGATAGACCGCGGTGTTAGCATCCGCGCCCAGCGGCAGGAAGGTCAGTACCTGTGCTTGAATATCAAAATGCTGCTCCAGGCCGGCCAGGATGCGCGCGTCAGGGTAATCCGGTCGTTCAAGCATGGATGACTTGTCAGGCTTTTCGCCCCAGGTACCAGTCGCGGTCAATAAGCAGCAGGATCATGGGAAGAAACACTGCCGCCATCACAGCCAGGTCCACCCAGCCCACGTTATCGAAAAGGATCACCAGGAAGGTGGCAAAGAGCGCGAGCATGGTCAGGTACCAGGCCGGGCGGACCCGCTTGCGCAACAGCCGCGCGAGCACCACCAGAACAACTGCCGCCAGGATGGAGATCCCGCCAATACCCCAGCGGTACAGCCCGCCCTCGGGCAACGCGGGGTGCAGCCCCAACAGGATGATCACGCCTAAGATCAGCCACATCAACGCTTCGATCAGTAGTAGAACCTGGGTGATTCTTACACTTATTGGCAGTTCTTTCATATTATCCTTTCTTGAGAGGTGCCGGGATTTGGTAGCGCATGATGACTTGCGTTTCCGTCGCGTCCTGCACCTTCACAAACCCGGCTTCGCTGAAGACCGAAGCAATGCCCATGAAACCCTGATAACGGGTTAGTTTCTTTCCCTTTAACAACTCGCAATCCATATCCAGGGGGTAGGCTTCGACCACCTGCGCTCCATGCGCTGCGGCGTAGTCCACAGCTCCGTGCAGGAGCTGTGCCATCATCCCCGTGCGGCGGTGTTTACGCTCCACGTAGAAGCACACGATGGACCACACCGGGGTGTCATCCACCCGTTTGAACATTTTGGAGCGCTCCAGTCCGGCGTAGTCCTCGCGCGGGCCAATCGAGCACCAACCTGCTACCTCACCGTCCTCATACGCCAGCAGCCCAGGAGAAAGCTCATGATCAGTTAGTTCCTGCATCAGCGCCCTGGTGCCTGCCCCGTGGGTGTGGTTGTATTCCTTAAAGGGCATGCGCCAGAACATGCACCAGCAGCCGGCATATGCTCCGTTGCTGCCAAAGAGTTGCTCCACGTCGTTCCAGCGCTCAGAAGTAGCCGGGTGAATTTCATATTTGCCAGCTAATAGACCAGCATTCATTGTAATCTTCTCCTGATAATGGCTATGCGAATGCCAATTTCAAGAATTTCAGCGCGCGCAGCGTGACCCACTCGCTGGGTTCGCCTTTCTTCCCATAGCTCAGCCATGTCTTACCGCTGTAATCGTACTCCAACATCCAACGCCCGTTGGCGTCCTGTTTGGAAAGGATCAAGTCGACCAGTTTCGCCAGGCGCGCATCCCTACCATATCCCAGGGCAGCCAGCGCATGGGCAAGCTGGAGTAGATCGGTGATGTAGAACACCGGGAAGCCGAACTTCCACCAGGCCCGATTGGGCGGGATGCCCCCCGGCGTGGGATAGGCCGCCGTGGCCGGGTCAACGCTGAATAGAAACTCCACGCCCTTCTGAATGCCGCGTTCGATCAAGGGCGTGCGCATTTCCAGCGGAACCTTGCCGAAAGCCATCATCACCTTCACCGCCCCCCAGGCACAGGGTTGACCCCCGTTCGCACCACAGGCAAAGTTGGGGCCGCATTTGTACGCATAGTATTTGACCAGCGCATGTTTCTCCCCAGCTTGAGCCACGCCCTCCCCCGTCTGGCTGCGTGCCAGCCAGTCAAAGGCTGCGGCCAGGCGCTCGTCCCAATAGCCCAATTCCAGCAGTGCCCAGGTGAGGTTGCCCTGCAGGCAATCGAAGGTGCCGCCCGAAGCCTTGTTATAGGAAAACCGCCCACCTTCCGCCAGGGCATGATCCAGCATGTAACGGCAGGCCGTCGCGATGCGCGCATCGGCTTCAACCGAAGCACCCAGTTGCGCCAGCAGTTGCAGCGCCCACACGCTGGAGCGGTACTTGGGTCCATACCCGGGTCCGGGCTTCTGCCACCAGCCCTCAGGGTCCATCTGATCGAGGATGTGCGCGATGGGACCGCTTGCATGCGCAGCCTGTCGGACTGCCAGGTACCCGGCTCCGCCCGGCGGGGTATCCAGCAGGTCCCGCACGGCAGCGTGACGCACCGCTGGCGACTTACTTTCCATCAACCAGGTCAGGCTGTCACCCTTCAAAACGTCAGTCCAGGTCATAAAGCACCTCCATCACTGATTAAGATTATAGCAATTTGAGCGGCAATTAGAATACCGAGAATTGAGAAATGAGAATAGGCAAAAAAAGCCCGGCATCTCATATTAAGATACCGGGCGAGTTCAAGAAAGATGATGCTTAATTTCCCGGGACGGACTCTTTCCTCAGTGACTTGCGCACAAGCTTGACCAGTTCCACAACCGTGTCAACCACGGTCACCACCAGGGCAATGCCGAAGGCAAGGCGGAAGCTTTCCATGCCCAGCACCTGGATGTTTTCAGCAATGTCCTCGCCAAACTTTACCAGGCTGGGGAACAATCCACTGGAGCCGTGCGCCGCCAGCCAGGCAGTATGCCCCTGGTAAAGCAGGACCAACACGCCGATGCTCAACAGGTTGACTGCCACCTGGGCGACACGGCTGCCGGTCGTCCAACGCCCCTGCCACAACAAGTACACATTCAATCCGATGCCGGCCAGCAGCGCCAGGATGATCCAGCCCATGTATTGTGCGATGACCGGGTCAGGGTAGAACGCGCCGCCCGGGAACGTGATGAAGCCAATTTTGCCGGGGAAAGCCGCCAGCAAGCCCAGGAAAATGCTGCCAAAAACGATGCCCACGATCTGCTCGGATGGTTTGACTTTTTCATCCTCCTCGAACGCCGGCAAGGTTTTCGGATCCCATGCCTCTTTTTCCTTCAGGTCGGGATTCACTCCGAAGTGCTGCAGGATGAGGAAAACGATCACCACGGAACCCAGGGCAGCAGGGATGCTATTGACCAGCCCGGCCCAGGCGTTCCAGCCTGCGGCATGCGCCTCGCCAGCCAACAACCCCACGGCAATCGCAACAAGTTGCCCGCCGATCGTTGCTGCCAGGACGATCAGAGCCACCATCCGGAAGACTGGATAGAGCTCCGGTCCGATCAGGTACTGCCGGCCGCCGGTGTAAGAAGCTGCCACCTTTGTGGGTTCCCCGGTCTCCTTGAGCAGCTCTGCTACATCCTCCTCGCTGGCCTGTCCGCCGAAGCGCTCTTCGAGGGTGTCGTTCAGGTGCGACCGCAGTTCGGCCAGGATGTCCGCGCGGTTCTTCGCGGGCAGGCGGCGACCCACTGCATGTAAATAACGTTCAACTAGGTTCATTCTTTCCTCCGTTTACTTTTCAATCTGTTCCAAAAGACTCTGCACCACGCGGCTGAGCTTCTGCCATTCTCCGGACAAGGAAGCCAATACCTCCCTGCCCTGCGGGCTGATCACGTAGTACCGGCGCGGTCTGGCACCATCCACCACCCAGGAACTCTGCAGTAATCCCTGGGATTCGAGCCGGCGCAGCATGGGGTACAACGTGCCCTGGTCCATCTCAACCCCGGCCGCGGTCAGATCCCCGATCAAGGCATAGCCGTACTTGTTTTCCTGCAACATGCACAGCACCGCCAGAGGCAGGGCACCCCGCCTCAACTCCTGTGAAAGATTGTCCAACTGCTCGTTCTGGTTTTGTGTTTTCATGCTTACAGTATACTGTATATCACACAATATGTCAAGTCTTTTAATATACCAATATTCATAATAATTTCAAATATTAAGAAATACAGGGCAGGTAATCTTCCTGCCCTGTGCCTGATTCGATAAAATTTTCAGAATTACCTGCCCCGGCCGCGTCCCTGCCCGCCAGCGCGCATGCCGGCTCCTCTGTCCATGGCGGAGTTTCCGCGCGTCACCTGGGTGGCTGCGTACTCCTCCTCGGTCATGTACTGCGGCTGGTAGGTCGTGCCGGTCTGAACCTGGTAGTTGGTGGCAAAGGCGTTCAGATGCATGTAGGAAGCCTTACGCAGGTTCTCGAACACAACCTGGATGTCCTGCTGATCAGTCTGTTCCAGGCGCTCATCGAGGTCGAGGATGTCCACTTCTTCGATGGCCCCGCCCACAAGCAAGGCGTCCTTGAGGGAGGTTTGACCTTTGGCGATCAACTCATCATACAAAGCCTGCAGGTCAGCATTGGTGAAAACGCCGGCTTTCGTGGAGGCAGGATCAGCGACGCCATAACGGTCGAGAAGTTCAAGAACCGCATCCGCGTGTACCTGTTCGCTCGCGGCGATCCGCTCGAATACCGCCAGATCCCATTTTTTAGCTAAAACAGTGTACACATCATGGGCCAGCTTTTCTTCCTCGCGCATGTACAGCAGCGCATCCTTCTCTGCCTGGCTCAACTCACCCAGGGGGAGATTGTCGATCAGTGACCCGGACTGGTTATAACCCAGGTAGCCGTTTTCAGCGTTGCCGATGGGCGAGCAGTTTCCAAGAGTCCCTGAAGCTCGTCCGATCCCATTGCCGTACCCATTCCCGGATGTTCCCAGGGAACCAGCCTGAACATTTTCTATTGTGAAAGCGCCAAAAACGAGCAGCACTGCCAGGCTAACCAATATAGAAACACGAACCATTTTCTTTTTCATTTTTTCTCCTTGAACTTCTAAATGTTTATTCTTGCCTGTTGTTGCATGTAATATACAGGAAACAGAGATTGGATTGGTTTATTTTTGGTAAATCCGGACCTTCTGAATGAACAACTTATCCGCGAATTCGCGCGAATTCTTTGAATTTTTAATTGTATTTTTAGTGTCTTTGGTCCTCTTTCGTGGTTTTAGTGTTCTGAACTTAAGATCGATCCACTAATTTCACGAATTTCTCGGATTTTTAAGATCATTTTTAATGACTTTCTATAAGATTTTATAAGTGTTTTTCGATTATTTTGTGGTTTTCGTGTTCGGCTCTTGTTCTTTTCAGTATCATCTGTGCTATCTGCGGACATCATTATTATTTCCACCTTTCGCCTGGTGTAAAATCAAAGCGCAAGCATTTTTCCTAAAAAGGACCCTTATGCCCCATCCTCAACATGTTCCCCTGGTTGAAGTCACGCGCGGCACCGTCGTCGAATCCATCCATTACGGCTCGCTGGCTGTCTGCGATCCACTCGGCAACCTGGTTGCATCGGTAGGCGACCCCGACGCCGTGGTCTTCCTGCGCTCCTCCTCCAAGCCTTTCCAGGTTCTGCCTCTGGTGGAGCACGGCGGCATGGAGCGCTTAGGGCTGACCGAGCGTGAGTTGGCGGTCATGTGCGCCTCGCACCACGGCACGGATGAGCACGTGCGCGTCATTACAGGCCTCCAGGCCAAACTGGGAGTCACGCCTGATGATCTGCTGTGCGGCATGCACACCCCTAGTGACCCAGCCACGGCCGAGCGCATGCTGCTGAACCACGAACCTAACTCTCCCCTGCGCCATAACTGCTCCGGCAAGCACACCGGCATGCTGGCGCAGTGCCTGTTGTTCGGTTACCCCACCACGGACTACATCAACCCGGCCCATCCCCTGCAGCAGCGCATCCTGCGCACCTTCAGCGAGATGACGGATGTCCCCCTGGAACAGATTGAATTGGGCACCGACGGCTGCTCCGCCCCTGTTTTTGCCGTTCCGCTGCGCGCTGGGGCACTGTCCTTTGCCCGCCTGGCCGATCCCTCGCTGCTGACTGAGCCGCGCCGCTCTGCCCTGCAGCGCATCTTCAACGCCATGTGCACCAACCCGGACATGGTGGCCGGACCCGGCGCGTTCGACACGACTTTGATGACCGCCGGAGCCGGCCGCATCCTCACCAAGGGCGGCGCGGAGGGTTACCAGGCTGTGGCGGTGATTCCCGGAGCTTGCGGCGCGGGCAGCCCGGCCTACGGCATCACCCTCAAGATCTCAGATGGCGACCTGGGCGGCAGCCGCGCGCGCACCACCGCTGCGGTGGAAGCCCTGTATCAACTTGGTGCTCTTTCCTCTGATCAGCTTGAGAGCCTGAAAGAATACACCCGTCGACCGGTGTATAACTGGCGGCACATCGAAGTAGGCGAAGTGCGTGCCTGTTTCACTCTCACAAATCAATAGAAGATTCAATTACCAGTCTATTTAATAACAAAAGATCCCCGCACCGGCGTGGTGCAGGGATCTTCAAGTATCTACTTATGTCAGGCTTTCCGCCTGAACAGGTACAACGTGCGGTCGCTGCCTGGAATGGCTTCCTTGGCCATCAGATCAAAACAGCCGGCGAAAGCCTTTTCAAAGCCCGCCTCGTTGTATTGGTCGAAGATATCCTTGCGCGTGGCCAACAGGCGCTTGACCTGCGAGTCACTCTTGGGGACGAATTCAACGATCGCCCATTTACCGGCGGCAGCGAAGAATTGCGCCACCGAATCCAGCGGCACATTGTTGGAAATGGCCAAGTGGTGAATGAGCGCCAGTGCCATCACCAGGTCAACCGGACCGCGGTCCAGGAATGAATCCCGCTCGGCATGAGCCCAACCGAGCGCGGAACTGGGATTGGTGAGGTCGATGACCAGAGGCAGCAGGTGCTGCTCTGAGCCGGCTTTGAGCGCCAGGTAATCCTGCTCCACGGCAGCCGGGTCGATATCGCTGGCAATGGTCTCGATACCGCGGCGCGAGGCTTCGCGGCTGAACAAGCCATTGTTCGCGCCCAGGTCCCAGGCGGTATTTGGTGCAGCCTGCTCAATAAGGCTGCCCACGATGGCCCCCTTGGCTTTGAGGGCGTCATCGGAATAGTTGGTGGCCTGGTAATAAGCCCCCCACTCGGTGCCTTTCGGCTCCCATTTGAGTGGTTGGATGGTCTTTTCCAGCGAGTTGAACAGGTTGAGCAATGCGCCCTTGCTCATCTGCACAGCGCTTGCCTGAGCGGACGGTTTGTCGGCGTACTGCTTTTGCGCCCTGGCGTGCAGGTGAATATGCAGCGCCAGCCCGGAGAGGCCAATGGCTGTCTTGCCAGGCAGCAGCTGCGCTGCCAGGTCGAGCGGAATGCCGTCGATGTACACCCGCAGCAATTGCGTCAGGCGGATATCCACCAGTGATGCCAAAGCCAGCGGTGCCAGGAAGTGCTGGCAGAACTGGCGGTAGCCGTCCCAGGCAGCGCCTTCCTTATAATTATCAAATGAAAGCGTATCGATCAGGATGGGCTTGCCGTTGATGAACTGGACGTTGTAAGCGCTGGCGTCCTTGAGCAGCATCCCCTTTTCCAAACCCAGGCGCGCCGCCGACAGGGTGAGCAGGGCTGCGTCTTTGATCTGTGAAAAGCTCCACTCATAGGGGTAGGAGATGAACGGCACCACCTGCGGTTGGAGCACCTTGTAGGCTAACTCCGGAAGCGCAGGCGCGGTGGTGCTCTCACTGTGTGCGATGAGCATTCCGGACTTGACCAACGCGTCGTAAAGTCCACCGGTCATGAATTTGTCATAAGCTGCGCGGTAAACCTGGTTTACCTGGCGGTATAAGGTTCCCTCGCGGCGGAAGATGAACCCGCTCGGGTCGCGGAACGAAGCTGAACTGCGTTCAAAGTCCGGGTTCATTCCTCGGGCTTTTCCTTTTCCTCTTCAGTAGGCTGCGGCGGTACATATTTTTCGCCCTTGAGGAAGGCGCGGATGCGCCCCCAGAAGACCTTCGCCAGAATACCGAGGCCGCCCAACAAACCGGCAGCCAGTAATTGCACCAACAAGCTGCCCGAACCGGGATCAAGATAATTCAGTTTAAAAAGGATAAAGCCCATCATTATTCTCCAGGGTGGATTTAGGCGATAATTATAACCCTTTCCCGGTATAAACTTGCGGGTTCACTCATCCAGGGAGTTGAAACCAGCCTGATTTCTGCATATACTATAGGTGAAAACACGCTGCCGAGGAGGTTGGTATGAACGTTATCCCCCTGCTGGATGAATCCCTGCAACTCGAGATCTTTTACGAGGGCTCGGATTGCGACCTGGATGACAATATCTGCGTCCGCATCACCGAATCCTGCCTGGAGGAAGAGAAGATCTTCGTGCATGACGAGAGCAACCTGTACCTGACCGCAGACCAGGCCAACGCCATCATCGCCGCCCTGCAAAAAGCCGTGCAAAAGAGCACCGCCCAAAAGAAGTGATCAGAGAACCTGCGAGGTGAGCATGGAAAAGATCGATCTGCGCAAGCGTTATAAATCCCTGTATTCCCCTTCCACCAAAGGCTTCTCCCTAATCGAGATCCCTCCCCTGAATTACCTGATGATCGACGGACATGGTGACCCCAATACCTCGCAGCGCTTCCAGGACGCGCTGCAAACGCTCTACTCCATCTCCTACACGCTCAAGTTTGCGCTCAAGAAATCACAGGGCGTAGATTTTACCGTGATGGGATTGGAAGGACTATGGTGGATGCCGGACATGCGCGAATTCACCGTGGAGCGCAAGGCGGACTGGGATTGGACGCTGCTCATGCTGCAGCCGGATTTCATTACCCCGCAGATGATAGAGGAGATCGCCCGCAGCCTGACCGCCAAAGGCAAAGCCCCCCTGGCGGCCGAGACGCGCCTGGAGACCCTTGAAGAAGGACTATGCGTGCAGATCCTCTATATTGGTGCTTACAAGGACGAAGGTACTGTTATCGCGGGCATGCACGCCTTCATTGCCGACCAGGGATATATGCGTACCGGCAAGCACCATGAGATCTACCTGAGCGACATGCGCCGCGTGGCACCGGAGAAGAACCGCACCATCCTGCGCCAGCCGATAAAAAAAGCCTGACCTGTCAGGTCAGAGCTTTGGCTTCTTCACTCAATTCTTTCTCTTTATCCGATTCAGGCACCAGCACGATACCGTGCGGCAGCGGTTTTCCATCCAGGTCAACATGGATGAAAGTGATAAATCCGCGCACAGCCAGTTTGCCGCCCGCCCGTACCTCTATGTTGCTCACGATCTTGGTCTCGCCGGTGAGCACCGCGCGGCTGGTGAAAGTCACTAATTCGCCTTTTTTAATCGGGCGGGTGAAGGTCATGCCGTGGATCTTCAGGCAGACTATATTCTCAGGCTTGGTCATTGAAGCGGCTGAAATGAATCCGGACTCAACGAACCATTCCGCTGTGCGACCTGCGTAGAGGGTACCGTGATGGTTCAGGTCTTCCCCTTTTACAAGATGAACACTGGTAAAGATAGGAATCGCCATTTTTTCTCCTTAATTAACTTACCTATTGTACTGCTGAACTGCCGCCTAACATGATCAACGGAAAATGATTGAAATTGGGCAACGAATATTGTATGATGGAAATGGACTCCAGTTTTCTCCATCGTTGATACATATTATTTTCATCCCTGGATCATTGCCCTGGAGGGGGAATGAGAATTCCTGTGTGGGAGGGAGAAATGAGAACAAAGTTTTCACGCGTGTTGATCTTGCTGGTGTTGGTGACGTTCCTGACCGCTGCTTTTCTGCCGCAGTCACTAGTGCAGGCACAGGGAGTGCCGCTTGGAGGGATCGTTCCCGTGCTGCTCAGCCCGCACGATACCATCCTGGCGAAGAACCCCACTTACAAGTGGACACCGGTGTTCGGCGCGGAGGTGTACCAGTACCAGGTGTGGAAAGGCAGCACAAAAGTGCTGGATAAGTCACCCGATGCTGATATTTGCTCAGACAGCCTGTGTGAACGGACACCGGCATTTACCCTGGGGTATTACGCCTACAAGTGGCGCGTGCGGGCCCGGATCGATGGCTCGTGGAAAGCGTGGTCGGCTTACATGAACTTCACCGTTTCGCCGCCAAGTTTCTCGTCCACTTTCAATAACGAGATGAACGGCTGGGCCAAGATGTCCGGCAAGGATTATTACAAGTCGTCCACATATATTTACACCCTGGGTATGGCGAACTGGTGGTCAACCCTGCGCCGCACCAGCGGTCAGTACACCGATTTTAAGTATTCCGCCAATATGAAACGACCTTCAGGGTATTCCCCCAACTACCTGGTCATCCGCATGGGATCGAATACCCTGCCCACCAATGGACGCTGGTATCCGGGGTACTATTTCGGCTATGACAACTGGGGAAACTGCTTCATTTTTGAAATGAGCACAACAGGTTCCTCTACCACCCTCTTCTACAAACCAGCCTGCCCGGTGAACAAGATGGGCTGGAATGTTATAACTGTAGAGGCGATCGGTTACAAATTCTGGTTTTATGTAAACGGCAGCCTGATGAAATTCTTTACAGACCTCACGTTCCCCCGGGGGTACGTCGGGATCGCCAGTTATCGCAATTCAACAGCATCCCAGACCTTCTACGTAGATTGGGCCAAGTTGGTAGTAAAGGAAACCGCGCAATAGGTCCTGCAACCTATCGTACAAAGGCAGGTTCTCAAGGAACCTGCCTATTTAATCCACCATACGACAATTAATCCTAAATATTGGTGTGGACAGATCGATCCTCTTGCTTGACTTTGCTGGAAAAATCCCGTATTATTATGATAATAAATATCTTAATACTCTTTATTATCGTGAGAATTGGAGGAGATGTGAAAAAGCTGCACCTGTTCGGTTCTTTGTTGATGCTGGTTGTGCTGATAGCTGCTCTCCTGCCGGTTGGCAGTGTTTCTGCCTCACAAGCGGGCAGGACCATCAGCTACATCCCTGTGACAACCACCCCGCTGGGTACCATCACTGACACCACCCCTCTTTACCGGTGGACCCGAGTTTATACAGCCACCAAGTATCAATTCCAGGTATTTAAAGGCACTACGAAACTGCTGGATAAAACGGTTAAAAGCAGCGTGTGCGGAGCGGTGTACTGTTTTCAAACCCCTAGCCTGACCCTTGGCTACAACGTTTACAAATGGCGCGTGCGTGCCTTCGTAGGAGGTGCGTGGGGGGCCTACTCTGCATTCAGGACATTTACCATCTCCGCGCCCTCATTTGATACCCAGTTCAACTACGGCAGCACGGGGGGATGGGCGCGAAAATCCGGCGGAACTTGGGACTTGAGTGGTTTTTCCTATCATACCGAAGGGCTCCCCGACAAGTGGACCAATGCTTACTATACAGGCGGGCAATATACCGATTTTGACTATTCTGCCCAGGTCTGGCGCTACGGCAATGATCCTGTTTACCTGGCAGTCCGAATGGGATCTACCGTGGGTCTATCAATGGATAAATGGTACCCGGGTTACTATTTTGGATATAACAACCAGGGATATTACGCAATCTGGCGAGTGGCAAGTTACGGCGGGGAGCAGGAAATTGTCAGTGGATTGATCACCCCGGCTGTTAACCAGAATGGGTGGAATACCCTGAGAGTAAAAGCTGTCGGCAACCAGTTCTGGTATTACATCAACAACATGCTGGTTTACAACTTTACTGATACCAGTTCAGAGAAACGCTTACGCGGCTTTGTAGGTGTTGCCACCTACCGCAATCCAGCATCTTTAACTTACGGTTTTTACATGGATTACGCCAAACTGGATGTGATCAAGACCCCCCAGTAGACTCCAGTTTTAGTGCTTCGTCAATACAAAGGAGGCGGACTTGTTTCCCGCCTCCTATTCAAATATTGACCTCGATGGCAACTATCCATTCACCCATAAGCGGTTAACTGGATTGAAAGTTCACATCTGATATTGATAAATTAACACACCCTTCATCGCTCTCCTTCAATACTTCTACGGGTACCTGGCATAAGTAACACATGGGCTGCCGGGCAAGCCAAGGTTTCCAATTGCATCCTCTCTATTGGTTTTTAAAAGCCGTCTTTACGTCGAATGCGAAAAAGGGTGATTCTACCCTTATTGTAATTTCATGGAGTTCAAATCCAGTCTACTTGCCCGACAGATTGTTTTTCGCCAGTTAAAGTCGTATTATTTAATTGGAGTCCAGTTACCCTCACCGTTGCCACATAAATTTTACGAACCAGGACCATCGACCCGAAATGAAAATATGGATACCTGTTTGGGAGAAAAACATGCACACTAAACCGTCTCCTCTGATTTTGATGCTGGTCGTGGTGACGTTCCTGGCCGCATCGATCCTGCCTGAAGCCGGAGTGAGTGCCCAGGGAGAGACGGCTGGAGCGAATGTCCCCGCCCCGCTACGACCTCTCAACACGATCGAATCGAAGACTCCAACCTATACCTGGACAAAAGTCGTTGGCGCGACGAATTACCAGTACCAGGTGTACAAGGATACGACCAGGTTGGCGGATGTAAGGCTTCCTGCAACCGTGTGCGGTACATCTGCCTGTTCGCATAAGCCAACCCTCGTATTGACCTTTGAGACCCACAAATGGCGGGTGCGTGCCAGGGTCTCAGGTAGTTGGATGCCGTGGTCAGAATACGCGGTATTCTTCGTGTCGGCTCCATCATTCGATTCCAGTTTCAACGGCTCAATGGCAGGGTGGAAGTCCAGGAGCGCTGCCAAATGGATGCTCCAGCCCGCGAAAGTGATTGCGCATGGTGAACTGATGAAGTGGTCGTCGCTTTATCGTTCCAGCGGGTTATTCAAAGACTTCCGCTACACCGCCTGGGTGAATCGCTATCACCCGAACGGGAATAGCTGCCTGGCATTCCGCATGGGCTCATTGACTGGATCCGAATATGACGATTGGTATCCGGGGTATCTATTCTGCCTTGGGGAGGATTGGCAATTCATCATCCTCCGTTATGATGCTCCTGAGTCCTACACTACCTTGCATGATTACACCCCCTCTTCATCTATAATTCTGGATGCCTGGAATGAACTGGAAGTGGTCGCGCAGGGGGATCGCTTTGATTTCTACATTAACTGTGACCACGTTGCCACTGTTATAGATGATACCTACGACCGGGGATATGTAGGGATAACCATGTTCAAGAACTCCGGTTCCTTCACAACTCTCATGGTGGATTGGGCAAAACTATCAGTGCTTGGAAAGCTCAGGGATTATCGGAACGAAGCCGCGGGAAGGTGAAACGGTTATAATACCTCTGCCTGGCATCTGATCTTTTCGACCGGAGGTAAACTTTATGATTCTTAAAACGGGCGCGAAATCCGTCCTGTTTGGATTTCTGATGTTCACTCTGTTGATGGCCACATTGGTCACACAAACCACCCCAGCTTTCGCCCTTTCGACCTCTCCGGCTGCCGTATCTGCCCCGCAGCCGCTTGAGCCCAACAAGGTCATCACCGACACCACCCCCACCTACCGTTGGACGCAGGTGAGCGGCGCTTCTTCATACGTGCTGCAGGTATTGAAGGAATACAGCAACACGGTGGTCTATAGCTATACGGTCAGCAGTTTGGGGGCGTGTTATTCGGGCACGTGCTCCTACACCCCCGCGCAGAAGCTGCAGAGTTACGGTTATCGCTGGCGCGTGCGCGTCTCAGGCTCAACAATTGCCTGGTCGCCCCTGACCATGTTCTACATTCGCGCTACTGATTACAAAGCGCACCACTTTACCTACGGACTCATGTACCACTGGCAGCGTAAGTCCGGCGGAACCTGGTGGGCGCAATATGATGGCGGCAAGCAGGGTTACCTGGTATCAGAAGGCTTACCGGACAAATGCTCGGCTGCTGTGCACTACGTCAGCAGCACTTATGACAACTTCATTGCCGAGACGAAGATGATGATCACCGGCGCTCCCTCCGGCGGGAGATACCCCGAGGCTTACCTGGCGCTGCGTATGAAGAACAACGTGAACGCTGCCACGCAGTGCTGGTACGGCGGTTACCTGTTCGGTTATTCGCGCGACGGTAAATATAGTTTCTGGAAGATGCAACCCAACGGCACCTGGACTGCGCTCATCCCGCCCACATTTACCAGCCTGATCAAAACCTCTGATTGGAACAACTTCAAGGTGTCAGCCAATAAGAGCAATTTCTACCTGTTCATAAACGGGAAACCAGTCGGGAGCGTCACTGACAGCAGCTATTCCATCGGTTATCTTGGCTTTGAGATGGTCAACCACGGCGCAGTGCAAACAAAGTTCTACGCGGACTGGCTCACCATCGAGCCGCTTCCATAAGTACCGGGGAAGGAACCTTCAAAATGGCAGGCGAAGCAAAGCCTGCCATTTTATTTCCAACTATTTGACTTTGATGGCTACATATTGTAAGATTTTTACAAATAGCTCATTTGGAGGGAAGATGGATAAGAGAACCCGTTCGATCGTTGTACTCATCACTGCATGGATCGCTCTCACGCTACTTGCCGGTGTGTTTCTGCCTGCCGCCAGCGTCAGCGCCAGGCAGATCACCATCCCTACCCCGCTTTCCCCCACCAGCATCATCACGGATAAGACTCCCACCTTCACCTGGAGCGCGGTGACCGGGGCGAAAACCTACCAGCTCGAGGTCTGGCGCAACTCCGAGCGAATATACATCGAGGACGTTGCCTCGACCAATTGCAGTGCTGGCACCTGTGCCTACACGCCAGCGAAAAGTCTCATGATCGTAGGGTACAAATGGCGCGTTAATGTAAAAGGGAACCCCTTTTCTGCATTCAAGTCCTTCATCATCTCACGTCCGCCCTGGAACATCCGCGACGGTTTCCCGGGAGATATGATGCTGTGGGAGACCAAAGCCGGCGGAAAATGGAGCGTGAGCGACAAGGCTATCTACTCCAAGGGGCTGCCGCAAAAGTATTCCTCGATCTATTACACCTGGAGCCGGGCTTACGCCGATTATGAGATCAGCTCCAAACTTAAAGTGGAAGGCAGCCCGGTGGGTGGGGTTTACCCCGAGGCTTACATCGCGGTGCGCATGGACAGCCACGTTAAGGCCACTGATCTGGCCTGGTACAGCGGCTACCTGTTCGGCTACTACTCAAATGGCAAATATGCCGTGTGGAAGATGAACAAGGACGAATCACGCACCGCGCTGGCCGGTCCTACCTATTCACCTTATATCCACAAGAATGGCAGTTACAGCAACTGGAACTGGCTGCGCGTGGTGGTGGATGGGAACAAATTAGATTACTACATGAATGACCAACTATTGGTTTCGCTCAAGGATAGTTCCTACAGCATCGGTTTCCTGGGCTTTGAGATGAAAAACCCCGGCAGCACACCCACAACCATGTATGTGGATTGGGTCTCGGTCTACCTCATTGAGTAAACCGGAATCAATCCACAGATAACACAGATATCACAGAAGAAGACCAGAACACGAAAACCACGGAAAAAAAATCGAAAGACATAAAATTGTTTATTTATTAATGGCAATTCCGGAACCCGTAGAAAACTATAGCCTGATAACCGGGAACCGTGAAGAACACTTCACGGTTCTTTTATCCTGGTTTTCTTTTTTCATAATTACTATTCACTGTTCACAATTTTCGAAGTCAGTTCTCGGTTCTCTCTTCTCGTTTTGTCCCAGATTACTAATTACTGATTACTATCCACTAATCACCAACCACTATGCACCAATCACTGTTCCCTTATGGTTGACAGCCTGCCCGTCCCGTTTTATGATGGAAATATCACAAGCGGGTGCGGACATCAACCTGTTCGCCGCGCCTGCCACACAGGAGGATCCAAATGAATCAGAAAACCATCCGGGTCAGCATTCTGACCATGGCCATCGCGCTGGCACTGTTCGTGTCGGCCATCCTGCCCGCCGGAGCGGTCTCCGCCGGCAGCGCGCCCGCCGCGGCCGTCACCGTACCCACCATCCTGGGACCCAAAATGACCACGCTGGACACCACCCCCATTTACAAGTGGACGAAGGTAACCAACGCCACCATGTACCAGTACCAGGTGTTTCTTAACGGCACCAAGGTGCTGGATAAAACCCCCGAAGCCGCGGATGTCTGCGGCGCGACCACCTGCCAGAAGGAACCCGCCTTCACCCTGGGTCTCAACCACTACCAGTGGCGTGTGCGCGCGCGCATCGGCTTCAACACCTGGACGGCCTGGACTTACTTCACCGATTTTTACGTCTCTCCCCAGCCCTTCACTGCACCTTTTAACGGATCAAAGCCTGGCTGGTCAAAGTTGGGCAGCGCAAGCTGGGCCACGATCTACGGCAAGCACCTGTACACCAACGGTCTGCCGGGTAAATTCTCGTCGATCTATTACAACAAGGGTCAGTTCTCTGACTTCAACTTCAGTGCGCTGGTGAAGCGCGAGAACAGCAGCAAGCCCAATTACATCGTTGTGCGCGCCGGAAGCCTGGTGAAAGCTGGCAACGAGGAATGGTACCCGGCTTACATGTTCGGTTATACCAACAACGGCGAATTTGCAGTGATGTACTACAACGGCAGCTCGCACACTATGATCCAGGACTGGACCGCCACGCCGGCCATCATCAAGAACGGCTGGAATGAGCTCAAAGTGGATGCCTACGGCAAGACCTTCAAATTCTACATCAACGGCACGCTGGTGAAGCAGTTCAACAGCACCGCGCGCGCCCGCGGCTTCGTGGGCTTTGAGACCTTCAAGGAGAAGTATTCTGAAGGACGCTTCTTTGTAGATTGGGCCAAAATGAACGTTTATTCCTATTCTTATTAGAGCGGAACAAATCCGGAACAGCGGCAGGATAACCTCCTGCCGCTTTTTGTTCTGTTCCATACCCTTGCCATTTTGCTTCGGATTAGCCCCAAAAATTCACCTGCCAATATCATCATTTTTCGTTGTATCATTGAATTGTGGATGTCCACAAACAGGTCATCCTGGTTATGGAGTGGATCTTGCATCAGTAAATCAAGTTTTATGGAACAAAACGCGGGTGTTGCGCGTTAATGGTAAGAAGGAGGTATGCGTATTAACAGAAAATTCAACCTCACCTATCGTCTTGAAAACCATCGTCAAAACATCAAGAGCAAGTTCTATCAATTTCAGGAGGAATTTGGTATGAAGAAATCCGGTTACTTAAGTCTGTTGTTGCTGGTCACCCTGTTGGTGACCGCGTTCGTGCCCAATGGGACGGCGTTGGCAGCGGATAAGGGCGCTACCACCATCGAGATGTATGGACCCATGGGCGTCATCCTGGATCGCACCCCTACTATGCAGTGGAAACGCGTGACAGGCTTTTCATACTACGACATCA
>Ga0116171_10000917_pt1 | contig 30359 bp, 23 predicted proteins | sample AD_JPNHW2_MetaG_FD_89798 | JGI IMG/M metagenome (GOLD analysis project Ga0116171, IMG submission 89798) | Active sludge microbial communities of municipal wastewater-treating anaerobic digesters from Japan - AD_JPNHW2_MetaG | ecosystem: Engineered > Bioreactor > Anaerobic > Digestate | place...
CTCCGCCGCCAGGCCGGGCCGGTCCGGTGTCTCGGTGAGGCTGAAGAGGAGCTGGCCTGTGACGGTGTCCGTGTCGTTTGGCCGCCACTGGAAGTCCGGCCCGAACACCCGGTTGGACCCTCCGCCGACGATCTCCCGGTCGGCCACCAGGAAGCTCACGAACGAGCTACCGAGGTCATGGCGCACCCGGCCCACTGCCACCCGCGAGGCAAAGTCCTGATCCGCGAAAAGGGACCCGTCGGGGCCGGGAAGGATGACGCTGCCCCCGCCCCGGTCGTCCCCCACCAGGGCCGTGTACGCCGTGTTGCCACTCTTCCCGGTCGCACGCAGCCCCCAGCGAGGGGAGGTCAAGGCGCGGGTGTAGACGGCCTGCACCGGGGTCGAGAACAGCTCCATGCCTTCGAGGAAGAACGGCCTCTTCTCGGGGTAGAAGAGCGCGAAGCGTTCGTTTGCGGAGATCTTCGCCACGTCCGACTCGACCTGGGCGAAGTCGGGGTTGACCGTCAGGTCGAGGGCGCTGTCGGGGTTCGGGATCCACTTGGCGTCGAGCCCTCCCGTGACCTCGGCCGAGTCGTTGACAAGAGGGCTTCCGGGGCCGTCACGCGGCGAGCCCTCCTCCCTGGACGAGAGATAGGGGGCGACGACGAAGTGGTCCCCGGTCGGCAGCCCCTCCAGGCCGCTTAGCGTGTTCTCGCGGCAGATGAAGCAGCTTCCGCCGCGCGGCAGGCGGGTCGAGAAGAACTCGTAGCGGAATTCCCGCGGGTAGTTCCGGAAAAGCATGACGCCCCAGGTCTGCACCGAGCCGCCGGAGTAGCGCAGCGACGAGAACGGGATGCGGATCTCCAGCACCCAGCCGTCGGGCGTGATGCGCCCCGCCGAGTCCCAGTAGAAGTCGGGTGACGAGTTCTCGTTGCCGCTGGCGTCGTCCTGAACCGCGTCGTACTGGATGCCGCGCGGCGTCGCCAGGAAAAGGATCCCGGTGCGGCCGTCGTTGCGGGTATCGAGGATCACGCCTCCGTAGTCGATGCTCTCCGAGATGTCGTCCCGGTCCGAGTAGGGGGCACGGATCCTCGACGGCTCGGGGTCGGAGAACTCGAACCCCGCGTAGAAATACCGATCGTCATAGGTGAGATAGCCGATCGTCTTGACTTTCGGCTGCACGTTGTCGCCCGGACGGATCTCGAACCAGGACTCGACGCGGGTGGCACCGCTCCAGCCGGGGTCGGAGAGGCTCCCGTCCACCGAAATCGGCCCGGCCGCCCGAGAAATGCGGATCTCGGACCCGCGGGCCGATTCCTGGGCCGACGAGACCCGCACGGCCGAGCATGTGGCGCTTGCCAGCACCGCCAGGATCGAGACAGAAAGGGAGGTTCGCACACCGGTAGTACGGTCACAAGGTCCGAGGGTTCTTGACAGGTCCGAGGGTTCTCGACCTCCATCGCCTGGGTCTTGCCGCCACACCACGCGGGTGCCCATGGCTGTCGCCGTGCGAACCGTCGGGGTCCAGGATCGCGACCCGGCGGCGCCGGCATCGAGCCTGGCCAGCGCGGCCATGGCTCCGTTGTCGTTGGTGTGTCCGCGCCGTTGCGTCACCGGGCGGCGCGCTTGCCGACCGGGGCGAGATAGACGGTGAGCTCGTCCTCGCCGTCGACGCCGAGGAGCTCGTCCATCGCCTCCTGGTCGTACGCGGCCACAGCGCATGTAGCGCAGTCGACCGCCTCGCACGCCAGGTAGAGGTTCTGACAGGCATGACCGGCGTCGAGGGCGATCACCTTGTGAGAAGCCAGGCCGTAGCGCCACTCCATGCGGTACGGCACGGCCGTCCACACGAAGGTGACGGCAGCCGCACCGACAAAGCGCTGGGCGAAGCACGCGGCCATCAGCTTGCCGCCCAGCTCAGGGTCGGCTCGCTCGAGCCACAGCGCATGCTCGAGCGGAAGGAAGCGGTACAGCCCCGGTTCCAAGCCGTTCACCCGCAGCACGGCGAGATAGGTCTCGAGAGCGTGCCGGCACCCCGCCGAGGGCACCGTGCGGAGGGCATGACCTGGCCCGAGGGTTCGGGTCACACCCTGGGCAGCCCACAGCAGGAAGCTCAGCTCGTCAAGCCGCACCTTCCCGTCGGAGTACTCTCGCCGGCTGCGGCGCCTGGCGATGGCGGTCTCCAGGGCCACCGCGGCCAGGCCCTGCCACTGTCCCCTGGACGGCAGCGGCACGAGCTGCGCGCCCTCCGGCACGGGCTTCTCGACGGGTGGCGGCGGCACGCCCTGGCTCTGGTCCGTGCGCTGGAAATCCACCCGCTTGCGAATCGTGTCCTTCAGGAACTCGCGCCGCCGTCCGATCTCCACGTCATCCATGGTGCCTCCGACCGACGATGCCACCTCAGAGGAGGTATGCCGTCACGAAAACGGCCACCATCGTGAACACCAGGCCAAGCTTGGCGACGGAGCCCAGGAGCAGACCAACCCAGGTGGCAATGCCGACCCGGCCCGCCTGCCTCCAGTCCCGCCGCGCCCACATTTCACCCGCCGCGGCCCCCGCGAACGGCCCGGCCAGCAGTCCGGGCAGCCCGAAGAACAGGCCCACCAGGGTTCCCACCGCGGCGCCCAGCAGGGCCCGCTTGCTCGCACCCACCTTCGTGGCTCCGAAGGCCGAGGCCGCGGCGTCCACCACGAGGGCCAGCACCACCAGCGCCGCGATCACCGTGAGCGGGAGCCAACCCACTCTCTCGAAGCGGTCGGCCCAGGCGGCAAGCAGCAGGCCGACAAACACCAGCGGCGCCCCCGGCAGCGCCGGCAGCACCGTGCCGGCGATCCCCACCAACACGAGAATCACCGCAAGCACCCAGAGGAGAGTCATCACCCCTCAAGGGTAGCAGTCCCTGCCACCGCCCGCCCGGTCGGGAACGGGCGCCGGGAACCCGGGAGGCGCGGGGTACGTAGTAGGGGTTGCAGAGGCGGAGGTACTCATGGCACGGAAGCGGACCTGGATCATCGTAGCTGCAATCGGGACGGCTGTGGTGGGCGCGACGGTGGCGCTGGCCACGCGGCAGGGCAACGGCGAGGCGGGCAAGAAGGACGAGCTTGCCGTCACCAAGGTCGAGAAGACCAACGTCCAGGTCGAGGTGCTCGAGGTCGGCACGGTCGAGCCCGGAATCAAGGTCGAGGTCAAATCGGCGCTCTCGGGCAAGCTCGTCGAGCTGCCGGTGCGTGAAGGCGATGTCGTCAAGAAGGGCCAGCTTCTCGCCGCCGTGGAGCCGGACGTGAACCAGGCCCAGACCCTGGCCACGGTGCGCCGCTCGGTGAACCAGGCCGAGATCGAGTTCACTGCTGCTCAGAAGGACTTCAAGGGCAAGGAGGAGCTGCTGCGCGCCGGGCTGCTGTCGATCGAGGCACACCGGGACTCCGAGACGCGCTACCGCACGGCCGAGGAGGCGCTCGAAGCCGCCAGGGAGAAGAGCCAGATCGTGCAGGCCTCGGGCATCCCGATCACCGCCAACGCCAGCCAGCTCGCCAACATCACCGCCCCCATGGACGGCGTGGTGATCCGCCGGCCAGTCGAGCTCGGCGAGGCCGTCACCGGCGCCGGCTCGTTCAACGCCGGCACCGTCATCGCCACCATCGCCGACCTCTCGACCATGCTCGTCAAGGCCGGCGTCAACGAGGTGGACATCGGCAAGGTGCGGCTGGGCGAGATCGTCAGCGTCACCCTGGACGCCTACCCGAAGGTCCGCTTCCCCGGCAAGGTGGCGCGCATCGCGCCCGCCGCACGGCTGCAGGACCAGGTCAAGGTCTTCGACGTCGAGATCGCCCTCGACTCCCAAGGCAAGGAGCTGCGCACCGGCATGACCGCCAACATCTCAGTGAAGGGCGACCGCGTCGACAGTGTTCTGGCAGTCCCGGTCGAGGCGGTGTTCCGCCGCGACGAGGGCGACGTGGTCTACGTCAAGAAGGCCGCCACGCCCGAGAAGGGTGGCAAGCAGCCGGCCCCCAAGGCCACGCCCGACCCACGCGACGCCTGGAAGCAGCGCTTCGAGGAGCGCAAGGTCGAAACCGGGCTGGCGTCCCTCGCCAAGGTGCAGGTCATCTCCGGTCTGGTGGCGGGCGAGGAAATCGCCCTCGAGGATCCCACCAAGACCAAGAAGAAGGAGAGCTAGTCATGGCCGAGCCCCTCATCGTCCTGGAAGGGGTCTGGAAAACCTACGACACGGGGGCGCTGGCCGTGCACGCGCTGCGCGGCATCGACCTGATCATCGAAAAGGGCGAGTACGTGGCGATCGTGGGGCCGTCCGGCTCGGGAAAGTCGACGCTCATGCACATCCTCGGGTGCCTGGACTCCCCCACCAGGGGTCGCTACATCCTGGCTGACGAAGAGGTCTCGGGGCTCGGCGCCGGGAAGCTCGCGGAGATCCGCAATCGGTTCATCGGATTCGTCTTCCAGTCCTTCAACCTGCTCCCGCGGGCGTCCGTGCAGCGCAACATCGAGCTGCCGCTCATGTACGGCGGACTCGGACGCACCGAGCGCCGGGAGCGCGCCAACCAGATCCTGGAACGCGTCGGCCTCACGGATCGCGGCCATCACCTGCCGAGCCAGCTCTCCGGCGGGCAGCGCCAGCGGGCGGCGGTGGCGCGGGCGCTGGTCACCGAGCCTGCGCTGCTGCTCGCCGACGAGCCCACCGGCAACCTGGACCAGGGCACCGGGGGCGAGGTCATGGCGCTCTTCGACGAGCTCAACCGCAATGGACAGACGGTGCTGCTTGTGACCCACGACCCCAACGTCGCGGCCCGCGCCAGGCGCGTGGTACGGATCGTCGACGGCCTCGTCGAGGCGAGCGCCGAGGAGCAGGCCGCATGAACTTCGCTTCGGCGGTGGCCGACGGCTTCGCCGAGGTCCGTGCCCATGCCGGGAGGACCTTCCTGCAGGCGCTGGGGGTCACCCTGGGCGTCGCTTCGGTGGTCGCCACCATGGGGATGATCGCCAGCGGCAAGGCCCAGAGCCTGGCGTACTACGCCGAGTCCGGCGGCGTCCTCAAGGGCATGGTCTATCCCAAGGAAATCGACACGGTCAAAACGAGCGCCAGGGAAAAGGCCAGCCCCGGCCTGACCCTCAAGGACGTGGTGGCGATCCGCGCGGCGATCCCCGGCTTCGACCTCGTCGAGCCCGACGTGTCGCGACGCCTGCTGGTGCACACCGGCCTCACGGAGAGCGTCTACCGGGTCTCCGGAGTCGGACCGCGGTACGCCGACCTCCACGAGCTGCAAATCGAGCGCGGCCGCTTCCTCACCGACGACGACATGGCCACCTCGAGCGCCGTGTGCGTGCTCGGGGCCGACCGCGCCCGCGAGTTCTTCGGGACCGGCGACCCCGTGGGAAAGTCCATCCGACTTGGTGGCGACCCGTACCAGGTGGCCGGCGTCATGCGCCCCCGTGAGTTCTACTTCGGTGGCGGCAACCATAACAACCTGGAGTGGATGAATGAGTTGGTCCTGATTCCGGCCACGGCGATGCTGACCCGTCAGGTGGGGTCCGGCGAGGACCGCATCGGCTCGATCGGCATCCGCCTGGCCTCGGTCGAGGCCCACAAGGACGCCATTCCGGCTCTCAAGCGGCTGCTGCTGGCGCGGCACGGAGTCGAGGACTTCGAGGTCTACGACCGCCAGAGCCGCCTCGACGAGATGAACCAGCAGGACCGGGTGTACGACATCACCTTCCTGGTCTGCGGCCTGATCTCGCTGCTCGTGGGTGGCATCGTGGTGGCCAACATCCTGCTCGCCTCGTTCACCGAGCGCATCCGCGAGGTCGGCGTGCGCAAGGCGATCGGCGCCAAGGGTTGGCACATCGCCGTGCAGTTCCTGGTCGAGAGCGTGGTCGTCACCGGGTTCGGCGGCGCGGTCGGCCTCGCCCTCGGCGTCGGCTTCGTGCACATCATCGCGATCCTGCTGCAGCAGCCGGCGATCCTCACGCCGACCATGGTGGTGGCGGCACTGTTGTCGGCGACCGTGGTCGGGCTGGTGTTCGGGATGTACCCCGCCATCAAGGCCGCGCGCCTGGACCCGGTCGTCGCCCTGAGGTACGAGTGATGAGCCACCACGACGAGCCCAATCAGATCACGAGCCCGACCGTCGGCGCAGCGGCCAACGGTGCCGCCGGGGCGCTCTCGCGGCGGCCTGGCCGTCTGTCGGCGATCGGCGCGACAACCGAGGCGGTGCGTACATCCCTGAGCGAGATCTGGGCCCACAAGCTGCGCTCGGGGCTGACCTTCATTGGCGTCATGCTGGGCACCGCTGCGGTCGTCGTCATGGTGACGATGATGGAAGGGCTCAAGGCGGTGATCTGGGCGGGCGCGGAGACACTCGGCTTCGACGGTGTGCTCTACATTTCCGGGCAGGCGCCGACCAACCTGTTGGAGCGCAAGAAGCTCACCCAGTCCCGGGGCATGACGGTCCGGGACGTCGAGGTGCTGACCGACGGCGCCGAGCGACTCGAGTACGTGGCTGGCGTGCGCGTGCGGGATGAGGTCGTGCACGGCAACGGCGCCGACCGCAAGGTCCGTGTCTATGGCGTCACCCGCTCCTACGCCAACGTCCACAACCGCAGCGTCATCAAGGGCCGCTGGTTCGACCCGGGCGACGAGCAGGACCGCAGGAAGGTCGCCGTGCTCGGCATCGAGCTCGCCCAGACGCTGTTCGGTAGCCGCGATCCGATCGGCGCTGACGTGCGGGTCGGCCAGGTGATGTTCCGCGTCATCGGCGTCGAGGCGCAGATCGGCAACGACGTGGTGTCGGAGGAGTTCCTGCGCCGCGAGATGCAGGGCGTGCTCGTGCCCCTGACGACCTACCGCTCGTACATGGACGGCGGCGAGTCGGTGAGCTACCTCTCCGTGAAGACGGGAGACCTCGACAACCTCGGGCTCGTCAAGGCGGAGGTGGAGCGGCTCATGCGGCGCGCCCACCGCGGCGTCGGGGACTTCGAGATCGAGAACGTCGCCGAGGAGATGGTGCAGGCCCGCGAGCGGGTGGGCAAGATGCTCGACAACATGTCCGTGGTGCTCGGCTCGATTGCGGCCATCTCGCTGCTCGTCGGCGGTGTCGGCATCTACTCCGTGATGAAGATCTCCCTCGCCGAGCGCCTCTACGAGATCGGCCTCCGAAAGGCGATCGGCGCCTCGGACCAGGCGATCATGCTGCAGTTCCTGGTCGAGTCGACGACCCTCTCGGTGCTGGGCGCCACCGTCGGCTGTCTCGTGGCCGCCGGGATCACGGCGCTCGCCTCCTCCCAGTTTGAGGCCGGTCTGCCGCTCGCCCCGCTCGGTCTCCTCCTGGGTGTCTCCTTCGCGGTCGGGACCGGCTTGTTCGCTGGCCTGTTCCCGTCCCTTTCGGCAGCGCGCCTCTCTCCCGTCGAGTGCCTGCGGGGGTGACCCCAACTCGCCACCCGAGGCGTGACGCAGGCTGATCGGCATGCGTCCTCCGCCCTCGCGACGCGGCGCCGGCACCGGCCAGAGGTCACCCCTTGCGACCAGGGAACCGCACAAGCCAGCAAGAGGGCACCTGCCACGTAGTCAGGTCATGCGTCGGCGAACCGGTCACCGCGGCAAGTCGTGGTTCGCCTGGAGCTGGCGTGCTCGTTCATGCCAGAGGGCCGCTCTGTCACTCAGTTTCATGTTGCCGTACAGGGTGGCGATGAGCTCGTAGGTCGCCACGGACGGGTTCTGTCTGGCGAAGCCGTTGAGGCCGCTGTCGACCTTCTGCACATCGCCCCCCAGGGCGTGGACGAAGCCCAGTGACGCGGCGGCGACTGCACTCGTCGGGTGGAGGGCCAGCTCCACGAGGAGGTGCCGTTCCGCCTCCTGCAGCAAGCCGGCCCGTCTCGCACCGTCTTCGGACCTGCGGCTCTCGCGGGCGAGAACATCTCCCAGGTAGAAGTGGATGTGCGGCAAGGTGCGCGCGGGACGCCCCTGAACGTCTCCCAGGGCTTGCTGGAACAAGGGAAGTGCCTTTGAGTACTCCTCGCCGTCGTACGCCAGCACCCCTTCCACGAACGGCACGGCGGCGGGAAGGCCCCGCGCCGCCCGGGTCGCAGCTTCCCGGGCCGCCTCGGCCCTCCCTGCGGCGATCTCGAGAACGGCGCGCTGAACCTCCGCTTCGTCCGGCTCCTGGGACGAGGCCACTCGAAGCTCTTCCCGGGCTTCGTCGAATCGCCTGAGCTGAATGAGGATGTCCACGAGGTCCAGGCGCTGTTGGGCCCGGTGTGGCGCCACCTGAAGGCTCTGCTTGAGCGCGTCCACCGCCTTGTCGAAACTGCCGAGCCGCTGGTAGACGTCGCTCAGCTCGTCCCATGCGTCGATCATGCCAGGGCTGGTCTCCAGGGCCGTCCGAAGAGCTTCGGCGACCTTGGAGAACATGCAGACCTTCTTCATCCTCATGGCCTGCCGGAAGAGGACCAGGTCGCCGATCCGGTCCTTCGGATCGGGAGCGGCCTCGTCCTTCTCGGTGGTCAGCGTTGAAGCCCCGATGTACCCAAGAGCCCGGAGCTTGTTGAGCGCTTCCTCGTCGACGGGCTTCGGAGCTTCCAGCCCTCCTTGCCCGACGAGGCCTGTCAGCTCCTTGTGCATCCGTTTGTACTCACTGCCGACCGGCTTCGACAGCCCTCCGTCCGCCGACGGGCCGGAGGTGCCTTGGGTCAAGAGGTTGTTGACCTCCGCGGGGTCCTGGCGGATATCGTAGAGCTCCTGCCGGGGTGCGAGAATGAAGCTGTACTGGGAGCTCGTCAGGCTGAAGAGCTCCTTCCAGCCGAAATGCAGGCGACCATAGAGGCTCTCGGCATAGATCAGGCGGTCCGCAGGGAGCTCGTGGCCTTGAAGCGCCGACCTCAGAGACTTCCCCTGCAGTTGCGGAGCTGGCGAGAGGCCAGCCCAGTCAAGGATGGTCGGTGCGATGTCGATGAGCTGCGCCGCGGCTTGAATGCGCCTCCCGCCGTGTGCTCCGGGCACCTTGACGATGAGCGGGACGTGCATCACCTCCCGATAGAGGAAGACCCCGTGATCCGCCTCACCGTGGTCTCCCAGGGCCTCACCATGATCCGAGAGCAGGAGGATCAAGCTCGAGTCATAGAGGTCCAACCTGCGCAGCCCCGCCAGGAGAGAGCCGACGATCTCGTCGCTGTACATGACTTCGCCGTCGTAGGGAGCCGTCCCCTCTCGCAAGAACCGCTGTGGCGGGGAGTACGGTGTGTGAGGCTCGTAGAGGTGCACGAACAGGAAGATGGGGCCCTTCTTCTGCGCCTCGGATGCGGGTTCCTTCGACTGCTCTGTCAGCCAGCTCAGAGCCCGGTTGACGGTCTCCATCCCGTCTCGTTGGATTTCCGTGAGAGGAACCTCGGGACCGCCCCCCTTCATGTCATCGTCGTACCAGTCGAAGCCCTGGGAGATTCCGGTGCTCGAGTGCAGCACGTAGGCTGACACCGCTCCGCCGGTCGAGTATCCGGCCTGCTTCAGCTCCGTTGCCAACGTCCTCGCGCCAGGTCCGAGCTTGAAGCCGATGTTGTTCCGCACTCCGTGCGCAGGAGGCAGCAGCCCCGTGAGCAGGGACGAATGAGCCGGCAGCGTCAGGGGAACGTGCGTGTAGCAGTTCTCGAACACGGTTCCGTTCCTGGCCAGCTCGTCGATGACCGGGGTCTGGATCTTCCCGTAGCCGTAGGCCGGCAGGTGGTCGGCCCGCAGCGTGTCGATGGAGATGAGGACGATCGGGGTGCGGCGACCGTGGGAGCGGGCGAGCCCCAGGCCGGCGATTCCGGCAACCACGACGAGGAGCGCCGCCAGAACGACCTTCCATGTCCTCGAGATGACGCCACGAATTCCCCGCGGCAGTGTGCCCTTCTGTCCACCGTCAGGCCGGCTCGGCATCGGGCCTGCCGCATCGGGTCGGGCGCGTTCGGGTTCCGGCTGGGTACGCTTCTTCTTGCTGCTCTGCTTCTGGGCCATGGAGCGCCTCTTCTTGTCGCAGCCTACGAGCTGAGCCGTAAGACCGGGCCCAGGGGAGGGGCTTTCCCCCGAGGTGGTCGTGCATGCATGTGCCGATCGTGCCGTTCCAGTTGCCCCGGTCATCTGGACAACACGCTCCTTCCGACCGCCCCGCGATGGTAACACCGGGCGTCAACCCGAAGGGCCATGGGGCCTGCTCTCGAACCGATTCCCGGGACGGGTGCAAGACGGCGGGCGACGGGCAGCGGGAGCTGGGACCCCGGTCAACGACACGCATGCGACCGACGCCCTTCCCGACCCGCTGCTTCTGTCCCGGGCGGCCTCTCCTCTTCAGCCAGTTGAGCTGTCAGGCGCCACAGGGGTTAGACTTCGCCGTCATGCGGATCGTCGTCGACGCGTACCCGAGAGCCAGAAGACACCGGCTCCTGGCGACCCGGTGGGGCACCCGACCTGGACGAGCTCCATCCAGGACACGAAGCACGAAAGGGCTGGACAGATTGATATCTCCTTCGCTCCGGGCCGCGGTCGGATTGCTGGGCGTGGCGCTCCTGTCTTGTGGTGGTGCGAAGCAGGAGGTGGCCAGGCCGGCCAGCGTCGAGCCACCAGGACAGCCTCGTGCGCTTCGCCTCGGCCATTTTCCGAACCTCACCCATGCCCAGGCCGTTCTCGGTCGGGCCACCGGCGAGTACTCGAAAGCCACGGGTGTGCTCATTGACTGGCGGCAGTTCAATGCCGGTCCTTCGGCTGTCGAGGCCATGTTTGCCGGGGCCATCGACGCCACCTATGTGGGCCCCAACCCGGCCATCAACGGGTTCGTGAAGTCCCGGGGCGAGAGCTTCGTGGTCCTGGCCGGGGCTGCCAGCGGTGGTGCCGCGCTCGTCGTCCGCGGCGACGCGGGAATTGCCTCGGAGGCGGACTTCCACGGCAAGGTCGTGGCGACGCCGCAGCTCGGCAACACCCAGGACGTCGCGGCACGGTTGTGGTTCTCGGCCAGAGGCTACACGCTCGCCGAGCGCGGCGGCGACCTGACGATCCTGCCTCTCGCGAACCCCGACCAGCTCCTGATGATGCAGAAACGGCAAATCCACGGGGCGTGGACCGTCGAGCCATGGGTTTCCCGCCTGGAGCAGGAGGCCGGCGGCCGCATCCTGCTGGAGGAGAAGAGTCTCTGGTCCGACGGGCGGTACGCGACCGCGGTTCTGATTGTGCGCAGGGCCTTTCTTCGGGATAATCCCGGTCTTGTGGACAAGCTGCTTGGCGCTCATGTCGAGGTGACCCGCCGTCTGCAGAGCCGCGAAGAGGGCCTTGGTGCACTCCTGGCTGGCGAGATCCAGCGGGAGACCGCGAGCGCCTTGCCCGACAGGGTCGTCGAGTCGGCGCTGGCTCGGCTGGACTTCACATGGGAACCCATGGCCGGCGCCCTGCAGAAAGCCGCCGACGACGCCCACAATGTCGGCTTCCTGAGCGAGCGGCCGGACCTTCGGGGTCTATTCGAGCTGGCGCCTCTCGCAGGGGTGCTGGCGGCCAAGGGGCTGCCGGCGATCACGACGGCGCCCCGAGAGCTCGACGTCGGCTCCCGGCCATGAGCGCCGTGGCCTCGCCCGCCATCCCACCACCGAAGCCGGCAAGAATCGAGCTGCGCGAGGTCAGCAAGACCTTCACGACACGTCACGCCCTCCTCTCGGCGGTTGGACCGATCTCACTCACCGCACAGGAAGGCGAGTTCGTCGCCCTGGTTGGCCCTTCCGGCTGTGGCAAGACGACCCTTCTCAACCTGGTCGCGGGGTTCGTCGCCCCCAGCTCGGGCGAGATCACCCTGGACGGCGCCAGGATCGTCAGCCCCGGCGCCGATCGGGTCATGATCTTCCAGGAGCCGGCCCTCTTCCCCTGGCTCGACGTCTTCGACAACGTCGCCTTCGGCCTCCGGCAGAGGCGGATGAGACGGGACGACCTCGACCCGGTGGTCGGGCAGCTCCTCGCCAAGGTCCACCTCGGCGGGTTCGAGCGCGCCCTGGTCCACGAGCTCTCGGGCGGCATGAAGCAGCGCGTGGCTCTGGCCAGGGCCCTCGCCCTCGACCCCGGCGTGCTCCTGTGCGACGAGCCCTTCGGCTCCCTGGACGCACTCACCCGCGAGCGGCTCTACGCTCACTTCCAGGAGCTTCTGGGCCAGGCCAGGAAGACCGTTCTCTTCGTCACCCACAACACCAGGGAAGCGGCGTGTCTGGCCGACCGTGTCGTGGTGCTCTCGAGCCGTCCCGGCCAGGTGCGCGCCGTGGTCGAAGTCGCGCTGCCACGGCCACGGGACTTCTACGACCCGGAGGTCAGCCGCTTGGCGGGGCACATCCTCGCCGAGCTGCGCCGCGAGATGGACGTGCGGGGGAGCGACGATGCAGCGTAGCGGCTCCTGGCGAAACAGCGTGGGAGTTGTGCTCTTTCTCCTTGCCCTGGCAGGCATCTGGCAGCTCGTGGCCTCCCTCGGCCTGCTCCCGTCCTACTCCCTGCCTTCACCGACGGCGGTAGGCAAGCGGATGGCCGAGCTCGCTGCTGATGGGTCGTTGGCGGCCGGCGTCCGTGCATCCCTGACCCGGATGCTGCTGGGGTTCTGCATCTCGGCCACCCTGGGCTTGTTGATCGGCCTGGCCATGGGACTGTCGAGCCTGGTCAACTGCTGTCTTCGCTCGCTGTTCCTGGGTCTACAGACCTTGCCCTCCGTGGCCTGGGTCCCCATCGCCCTGATGCTCTTCGGCCTGGGGGACTCGGCCATCTACTTCGTCATCATCGCCAGCTCCATGCCCGCCATGGCCATCGCCACGGGGGATGGTATTGCCAACGTCCCCCCCCACTACCTGCGGGTCGCGCAGAACCTCGGGCTGGGGCGGCTGGCCACGGGGGTGCGGGTGATCCTGCCGGCCGCGCTGCCGGGCACCATGACGGGCATCAAGCTGGGCTGGACGCTGGGCTGGCACGGCGTCGTGTCCGCCGAGCTGATCCGCTCGACCATCGGCCTGGGCTTCCTGCTCCATATGGGCCGCGAGCTCAACGACGCCGCCCAGGTCGTCGGCGTCATGCTCGTCACCATCCTCCTGGGGTTGTTTCTCGACCAGCTCCTGTTCGCCCAACTGGAACGTCGGATCCGGCATCGCTGGGGTCTCGAGGCCAGCTCGTAGGCGTTGCCTGCCCGGCCCGACCGGTTCCCGCGGCGGAACCCCAAGCTCAAATTGATCTCCCGTGGAATTCCAGGCTAGTATCACGACCGGTTGGAGCGAACGCCGTGGACCCACTGTCCTGGATGGAAAACGAGAGCATCTTCGTCATTCGGGAGGCGTACGCCCGCTATGAGCGCATCGCCATGCTGTGGTCGATGGGCAAGGACTCCACCGCGCTCCTGGGCATGTGTCGTAAGGCCTTTTTCGGGCGCATACCCTTTCCGGTCATTCACATCGACACGTCCTACAAGTTCAAGGAGATCTACGAGTTTCGGGATCGGATCGCGAGCGAGTGGGGACTCGACCTGGTGGTTTGCCGCAACGAGGGGGCGATCGCCACTGGGATGGGGCCAGGCGCGAGCGACAAGTTCTCCTGCTGCAACGCACTCAAGACCGACGCCCTCAAGATGGCCATCGAGGATCTGCACCTCGATGCGCTCCTGTTGGGCATCCGCCGCGACGAGCACGGCGTCAGGGCCAAGGAACGGTACTTCTCCCCTCGTCGCCAGGACTTCACCTGGAACGTCGGCAGCCAACCGCCCGAGCTCTGGGACCTCTACGCCACCGCCGAGGGAGCTTCCCACGACCGCATCCATCCCTTGTTGCACATGACCGAACGCGACATCTGGCACTACATCCGGCGCGAGGGCCTTCCCGTCAACCCCCTGTACTTCGCCAAGAACGGCAAGCGATTCCGCAGCATCGGCTGCCACACCTGCTGCAATCCCATCGAGTCCGACGCGGCCACGGTCGACGAGATCATCGCCGACATCGAGTCTTCCAAGGCGCCGGAGCGGGCGGGGCGGGCGCAGGACAAGGAATCCGCCTACACCATGCAGAAGCTGCGCTCCCTGGGCTACATGTGATGCTGGACGCCGGTGAGAAGCCCCTCGTCCGGATCGTCATGGCCGGCCACGTGGACCATGGCAAGTCGACACTGATCGGGCGCATCCGCCACGAGATCTGCGCCCTTGCCGATGCCGCCGCCCTCGACGGCTCGGTCGCCGGCAACTGGGCCTTTTCCATGGACCAACTCCAGGAAGAGCGCGACAACATGATGACCATCGACACGGCGCAGACCTTCATCGACACGCCGGAGTCGCGCCTGGTCTTCATCGACGTGCCGGGCCATCAGGAGCTCATCGAGAACATGATCACCGGCGCCACCCGGGCCGATGCGGCGGTCCTCGTGCTGGCCGCCGACGAGGGCGTCAAGGTGCAGACACGGCGGCACACGTTGCTGCTGGGCATGCTGGGCATCCGCGGCGTGGTGGTGGCAATCAACAAGATGGACCTGGTGGGCTTCGGCGAGGCGGCGTTTCGTGTCCTGGAAGAGGCCGTCACGGCAACCCTGGCCGAGATGGGCGTCGAGTCCTACGCCGTCATCCCCATCGTCGCCCTGGACGGGGACAACGTCCTGACCCACTCCGCCCGCATGCCCTGGTACGACGGGCCGGCTCTCCTGGAAGTGCTCCTCGATCTCGAGCCCCCCGCCGAGGAAAGCCAGGTCACCCGCCTTCCCGTTCAGGATGTCTATTCCATCGATGGTGAGACTGTCGTGGTAGGGCGCCTTCTCACCGGTCGACTCGGCGAAGGTGACGTCCTGCGCCTTCTGCCCGACGAGGCCGAGTGCAAGGTCACGGAGATCAAGCGCTTTCCAGCCGATCACCTGCCGGCCGTAGCCGGAGAATCGATCGGTGTGGTCCTCTCCGGGATCAAGCCAGTGCGCGGCCAGGTTTTGGTTCCTCCTGGGGATCGACCCAGGGTGAGCACCTCCCTTGATGGACAGGTGTTCTGGCTCGGGGAGGCCCCTCTGGAGGTGGGTGACAGCCTGGTGCTGCGCTGTGCCACGCAGGCCCACGGGGTCACCGTGGCGGGGATCACCGAGCGCATCGACTCGGCGACGCTCGACCCCCAACCCGCCGGTGGGGCCCTCGCCAGCATGCAGATCGCCCGCGTCCTCGTCACCAGTGAGAAGCCGATGGTCTTCGAGCCGTTTGCCCGCATTCCGGGACTCGGCCGCTTCGTGCTGGAACGCGGCGGGCGTGGCGTCGGTTTTGGCATCGTCACGTGAGCGGGAGTCAGCCCGAGGGGTGGAAGGCGGAGCGGTCGTGATCACCCTTGCTTACATCGACCCCGGCTCCATCGTCACCGTGGGCAGCGGTCTGGCATGGATCCTCGCCTTTCTCGTCTCCTTCCTTGCCACCGCAGCCGTGCTCTTCCGCAAGGTATGGGAGTGGATGAGGCGCCGCTGGCGAATGGTGGCGACCGTGATGATCGCCATCGTGGTCGGCGGGGCCGTGCTGTCATACAGCCTCGCCAGGAGGGGCCACAACACAATGGTTGACAGAGGCTTCAAGAACCGGATGATCATCATTGGCCTCGATGGCCTGAGCCCGGAGATCATCGAGCCCATGCTGGCGGCGGGCAAGCTTCCGAACTTCTCACGGTTAAAAGAGAGCGGTGGCTACTGGAGGGTTGCGACGACCAATCCGGCCGAGTCCCCGGTCGCATGGGCGACCTTCGCCACCGGCCGCAACCCCGGCAAGCACGGTGTCTACGATTTCATTCGCCGCAGTCCAACCAGCTACCTGCCCGACCTCTCCCTCACCCGCCTGGAAGGCAACCGCCCGCTGCCGGCGCGCAAGACGAAGGCCTTCTGGCAGTACGGTCGTGAAACCGGAGTCCCGGTGAGCGTGCTGGCCTGTCCGGTCACGTTTCCGCCCGACGAGGTCAACGGCGTCCTCCTGTCCGGCATGGGCGTGCCGGATTTGCTTGGTACCCAGGGGACGTTCTCGTTCTACACGACGGCCACCGCAGGCGCCGGCACGGCGACCGGCGGCGAGGTGCACGTCGTGGCGGCCGGCGACCCCATCAGGGCCGAGCTTCTCGGACCACGCAAGCAGGCTCTCACCGGCAAGATCGAGCGCCTCTCCGTACCCTTCGAGGTGAGGATCCACGAGGATCGCAAGGCGGTGACGATCGACCTTCAGGGCAGCAAGCTCATCCTGGGGGTCGGGCAGTGGAGCGGCTGGCAGGAGGTGCGATTCAAGCTGGGTCCACTGCGGAAGATGCAGGGAATCCTGCGCTTCAACCTGAAGGCGGTCGACCCCTATCTCGAGCTCTACGCGAGCCCCATCTGCATCGATCCCCGCCATCCGTTCTTCCCGATTTCCTATCCTCCCGACTTCGCCAGGAAGATCGCCGAGGATCATGGGCTCTTCAACACCCGAGGGATGCCTTTTGACACCTGGGCACTCAATGAAGATCGGTTGTCCGAGGAGGCCTTCATCGAGGACGCCCGGTCGCTGTACGAGGAGCGGCTCAGGCTCCTCGATACCCAACTGCAGCGCTTCGAGGCCGGCGTCTTCTTCTGCTACTTCGAGTATCCCGACATCATCCAGCACATGTACTGGCGCTTCATCGACCCTCTGCACCCCCTCTATCGAGCCGACGCTCCTCCTGAGCTTTCCGGCATGATCGACGACTGCTACCGCAAGATGGACTCGATCGTCGGCCTGGTGCTCTCGCGCCTCGGTCCCAACGACACCCTCATCGTGCTCAGCGACCATGGCTTTGGCACCTGGCGGCGCGCCGTCCACCTCAACTCCTGGCTCGTGCAGGAAGGCTACATGAAGCTCAAGGAGCCCTGGGCCACGACCGGAGGGCCGCTGTTCGGTGACGTTGACTGGTCACGAACCCAGGCCTATGCCCTCGGCTTTGGCGGCATCTACCTCAACCGGGTCGGCCGTGAGCCCCAGGGCATCGTGTCTCCCGAGGAGGCCCCGCGGTTGCAGCAGGAGATCGCTGGCAAGCTCGCCAGGTTCGTCGATCCCAAGACCGGCACCCCGGTCGCCCATCGCGTCTACCTCCAGCAGGAGATCTTCCATGGCCCCGACGCTCACCTGGCCCCCGACCTCTACATGGGTTTCGAGAAGGGCTACGGTGGATCCTGGCAGACCGCCCTGGGGGCGGCGCCGGAAGGACTGGTCGAGGACAGCTTGAAGAAGTGGGGTGGCACCCATCTCGTCGACCCGACGCTGGTGCCCGGCGTGCTCTTCTCCAACCGGCGCGTCACCAAGCCCGACCCGAGCCTCTACGACTTCGCCCCCACCGTGCTCAGGTTCATGGGTTTCGACGACGCCCGGCTGGCCAAGGAAGACCTGGACGGCCAGCCGCTGTTCTGACCCGGGGATGACTTGAGTCGATGCCTCACCTTGTCTTGATGATACGTTGTCGACGGCAACCGCCATGCTGACGATCGCGACACTGCTGATTCTCGCGGTGGCCTTCGTGGCCGGAGTGATTGGGGCACTGCTCGGGATTGGCGGCGGCCTGGTCGTCGTGCCTGCCCTCAGCCTCTTCCTCGGCGCACCGATTCACGCCGCGATCGCCGCCTCCATCGTCGGGGTGGTCGCCACCTCGAGCGGTGCCGCTTCCCGCTACGTGCGTCACGGCCTCACCCACATGCGGCTCGCCATGCTGCTGGAGGTGGGCACCGTCGCCGGCGCGCTGGGCGGCGCGCTGCTCGCGGGGGTGGTGAGCGGCCGCTGGCTGTACCTGGTCTTCGGCCTGACGATGCTCATCGCGGGGGCCTTCATGGTCATTGGCCGCGACAGCACGAGTGACGAGCCGCTGCCGCCGGATGGGCTGTCGAAGTGGTTGCGGCTCAAGGGCACCTACTTCGACCAGGCTTCCGGCCGCAGCGTCGAGTACCACGCTTCGCGGACCGGCTGGGGTCTGTTGGTAAGCCTGGTGGCCGGCCTCTTCAGCGGCCTCCTGGGAGTCGGCGGGGGGTTCCTGAAGGTCCCGGCCATGAACCGCATGATGCGCCTGCCGATCAAGGTGTGCACGGCGACCTCGACCTTCATGATCGGCGTGACCGCCGCCACCAGCGCCGCCGTCTTCTTTGCCCGCGGCGACGTGCGACCGGAGCTGGCAGCCCCGGTGGCGGTCGGAGTGCTGGCCGGCGCCACGGTCGGGAGTCGCCTGCTGGGACACCTGCCGGCCGTCGCTCTCCGGCGCATCTTCCTCGCGGTGATCGTGATCCTGGCGCTGCAGATGGCCTGGAAGGGGCTGCGGGGATGACGGACGGCCCCCGCGTCGCCGCGTCCGGACACGGCACCGAGCAGGTGGTAGGGCTGGTGCTGGCGATCGGCGTCTACGGCAGCGTCGCCCTCATGCTCCTCGGCGCCCTGCTGGCCACCTGGCAGCCACATCCTGCCGAGACTCCCCACGGCCTGGTTGCCATCCTGGCAGGATTTTTCGCCGGCCAGGGGCTGGCCCTCGTGCAGCTCGGCATCGCCCTTCTCATCGCCACGCCGATCATGCGGGTCGTCGCGTCGATTGTCTCGTTCGCTCACGGCCGCGACTGGAGGTTTGTGGTCATCACGCTCGTGGTCCTCGGCCTCCTTGCATGCTCCCTGCTCCTCCCCGGAGTCCTCGGCCAGGGGCACTGAGTCAGCGGTACGCCTGTCGCCCGTCCCCTGGCCTGCCGGATGGCGGTCTATACTCCGGTCATGGTGCGGCGGGTGCTGGTGGTGGACGACGAGCCGTACATCCTGCGCATCCTTGCCTTCAAGCTGCGCCGGGCCGGCTACGAAGCAGCCGAGGCCACCTGCGCCGAGGACGCCCTCGCGGTGCTCGCCAGCGCTCCGGTGCACTGCATCGTGCTGGACGTCACCCTCGCCACTCCCACCTCGGGCTTCGACCTGGCCGCCCGGCTGCGCGACGACCCGCGCCTGTGCCGCATCCCCGTGCTCTTCCTCACCGCCCGCGCGCTCCCCACCGACATCAAGTGGAGTCAGGAGCTGGGCGCTGCCGCGTACATCACCAAGCCGTTCTCCCTGCAGGAGGTCCTGGACCAAGTGACACGGCTCGCCCCCCTGGGGCCCTGACCTTGGGTTGGTGGAAATGGCGGCCTTGGTGCATACTTCCAGGTCACGCACGGCGCCTGGCGCCGCGCCCGACGAGGTGGCGTCATGTACAAGGACACGTTGAACCTGCCAGCAACCGAGTTTCCCATGCGCGCCGATGCGGCGCGCCGCGAACCCGAGCGCCTCGCCGCCTGGGAGGCCAGCGACCTGTACGGACAGATCATCCGCGCCGCCGCCGACAAGCCGTCCTTCATCCTCCACGACGGCCCGCCCTACGCCAACGGCAACATTCACATGGGCCATGCCCTCAACAAGATCCTCAAGGACCTCGTGGTGCGCTCACGGTCGATGATGGGCCTGAACGCTCCCTTCGTGCCGGGCTGGGACTGCCACGGACTGCCGATTGAGCACAAGGTCGACCGCGAGCTCGGCGCCAGGAAGGCCGAGATGTCCGATCTCGAGATCCGCGCCGCGTGTCGGGAGTACGCGGCCAAGTTCGTCGCGATCCAGCGCGAGGAGTTCAAGCGGCTGGGCGTCCTCGGCACATGGGACCATCCGTACCTGACCATGTCGTCACGCTACGAGGCGGACATTGCGGCGGCGCTCGGCAAGTTCATCGAGGCGGGGCTGCTGTACCGCGAGCGCAAGGCGATCCGCTGGTGCTGGCACTGCCGCACGGCGCTTGCCGAGGCCGAGCTCGAGTACCAGACCAAGCGCGACCCGGAGATCACGGTGGCGTTCCCCGCCGTCGACCCGGCCGCCGTGCGGGCGGCGTTCGGCCTGGGCGGCCAAGCGCCGGTGTCGCTCGTCATCTGGACGACCACGCCGTGGACGATCCCCTCCAACCTCGCCATCGCGGTGCACCCTGACGCCGAGTACGTGCTGCTCGAGACCGTAAAGGGCGGCCTCGTGGTTGCGGCTCAGCTCGCGGCCACGGTACTGGCCGCCGCGAAGCTCGACGGGCACGAGTCCGGGCGGGTGCGCGGTGCGAAGCTCCTGGGGCTCGGCTACACCCACCCGTTGCCCGCCGGGTGGCGGACCACCGTGCCCGAAGGCTCGCGGGTCTTCGTGGTGGTGCCCGCCGACTACGTGACGATGGACACCGGCACCGGGCTCGTGCACACCGCCCCCGGCCACGGCGAGGAGGATTTCCGCACCGGCAAGGTGGAAGGACTCCCCATCGCTTCGCCGGTCGACGATCGGGGCCGCTACACGATCGAGGTGGCCGATCTTGCGGGCGTACACGTCTTCGAGGCCAACCCGCGCGTCGCGGCGGAGCTCGACCGCGTGGGGGCGTTGCTCGCGCAGGCCGAGGGCGAGCACGAGTACCCGCACTGCTGGCGCTGCAAGAAGCCGGTCATCTTCCGCGCCACCGAGCAGTACTTCATCGCCCTCACCCGCGAGGCGGCGCCGCACGCGCGCCTCGACCTGCGAGAACGGGCGCTCGCCGAGATCGCCAAGGTCGCCTGGACGCCGCCCTGGGGTGAGGCGCGCATCGCCGGCATGGTCGCCAACCGCTTCGAATGGTGCGTCTCCCGGCAGCGCCGGTGGGGCTCGCCGATCACGGTGCTGAAGTGCGCCAATGAACGCTGCCACCAGGTCTGGCCGGACGGCTCCGACCCGGCCGCCGTGCGCGCCTACTTCGCCCGCATCGAGGAGCTGTTCGCGGTCGAGGGCGCCGACGCCTGGTACGCGCGTCCGGTCGAGGACTTCGCGCCGGCCGGGCTGGTTTGCCCCAACTGCGGCGGTTCGTCCTGGGAGAAGGAGCGCGACATCCTCGACGTATGGTTCGATTCCGGCGCCTCGCACCTCGCGGTCTGCGACAACGGGCGGTTCAAGGGGCTGCGATGGCCGGCCGACCTCTACCTCGAGGGACACGACCAGTATCGGGGCTGGTTCCAGTCGTCGCTTCTCGTCGGCGTGGTCACGCATGGGGCCTCACCGTACCGAGGTGTGGTCACGCACGGTCACTTCCTCGACGAGGACGGCCGCAAGATGTCGAAGTCGCAGGGCAACGTCGTCGCGCCCAAGCAGCTTCTCTCCGAGTACGGCGCCGACGTCATGCGGCTGTGGGTGGCGGCCGTCGACTTCCGGGAGGACATGCCGATCTCCAAGGAGATCATGACGCGCACTGCCGAGAGCTACCGCAAGATCCGCAACACGCTGCGGTTCCTCGTCTCGGTGCTGAACGACTTCGACCCCGAGCGCCACCTGGTGCCCCTGGCCGAGCTGCCGCCTCTCGACGCCTGCTTCCTGCGGCGCGCCAGGCAGCTCGCCCTGCGCCTGAACAAGGCCTACCAGGACTACGAGTTCCACGTCGTCTACCACGCCCTCAACAACTTCTGCGCGGTGGACCTCTCGGCAACCTACCTCGACATCCTCAAGGACCGCCTCTACTGCTCGCACCCCGACGATCCCGGCCGGCGCGCCGCCCAGACCGTCGCCTACCGCATCGCCCGCATGCTCGCGACGATGTCGGCGCCGGTGCTGGTGTTCACTGCCGACGAGCTCTGGGAGCACCTTCCCGGACCGCGCCGGGGCTCGATCCATCTCGAGCCGTTCGCTCTCCTGGCCGACGTGGGCGAGGAGGCGGCCCTCGACGAGCGCTTCGCGCGCCTGCTCGGGCTGCGCGAGGAGGCCAACCGGCTGCTCGAGATGTTGCGCCGCGAGGGCGGCATCGGCAAGTCGCTGGAAGCGGCGCTGGTGCTCTCGGGCGACCGGACGCTTCTCGACGCCGACCTTGCGGCCACCGGCGTGCGGCTCGAGGAGCTCTGCATCGTCTCGCAGGTGGTGAGCAGCGAGGCCAGCGTGGCGGTGTCCTCTTACCCGGGCCTGCAGCTCGGCGCCCAGAAGGCCGCCGGCACACCCTGCCCGCGCTGCTGGCAGGTCCTCCAGCCGGTCGGGCACCCCGAGCACCCCGAGCTTTGCCCACGCTGCCTGGACGTCGTGCTGCGCCTGAGCAGGACGGTATGATGCGCAAAGCCCTCCTCATCGCGGGCGCCGTGCTGGTGGCGGACCAGCTCACCAAGGCGTGGATCGTCGCCACCTACCCGCTGGGCTGGGAGCAGCAAGTCATTCCGGGGTTGTTCCGTCTCGTGCACACGCGCAACCGCGGTGTGGCCTTCGGCCTCCTCGGGTCCTCGGGACCGCTCGTCCAGATTGGCCTTCTCGCGCTGATCGTTGCCGTGGTGGCGTTCATCATCTGGCACCTGGCCAAGGGCGGAACCGACGGCCTCACCCGCGTCGCCCTGGCCCTGGTCCTGGGCGGCGCGATCGGCAACCTGGTGGACCGCGTCCTGCGCGGCGAGGTGGTGGATTTCCTCCTCTTCTACATCACGAAGGCTGGCCGCGAGATCCAGTGGCCGGCGTTCAACGTCGCGGACTCGGCGATCTCGACCGGGGCGTGTCTCATCATCCTGGCGGAGATCGTCACCATGGTGAGGAACAAGCATGTTCCCGTCGATCATTGACCTCGGGTTCTTCCGCATCCCCACCTACGGCGTGATGCTGGTGACGGGAATCGTCGTCGGCCTTTGGACCGCACATCTGCGCGCCCGCAAGGTCGGCCAGCTCGACCCCGAGCGGGTCGTCGACTTCGGTATCTGGATCGCGCTGTGGGGGCTGCTCGGCAGCAAGCTCCTGCTCGTCCTCACCGAACCGTCGTACCTGCTCTCCTTCGAGGGTGTCAAGGGGCTGCTGCGCGCCGGAGGCGTGTTCTACGGCGGCCTCATTGCCGCGATGGTGGCTGCGGTCGTGCTCGTACGCCGCTACCGCCTGCCGCTCGGGCCGCTCGTCGACACTCTGGCGCCGTCGGTGGCCCTGGCCCACTTCTTCGGGAGGCTGGGGTGCTTTGCCGCCGGGTGCTGCTACGGCGCCGCCTGTGAAAGGCCCTGGGCGGTCACCTTCACCAACCCGCTGGCCGCGGAAGTCTCGGGCACGCCGCTCGGCCAGCCGCTCCATCCGACCCAGCTCTACGAGGCGGCCTTCAACCTCGCGAACTTCGCCTTCCTGGCCTGGCTGTTCGGCCGCCGGCCACGCCCCGGCCGGGTGCTCGCCTCGTACCTGACGGTGTACGGCGTCGGCCGATTCGTGATCGAGCTCTGGCGCGGCGACCCGGACCGCGGCTTCGTCCTGGGCGGGGCGCTCTCCACCAGCCAGGCCATCGCCATCGGCATGGTCGCGATGGGACTCGCCATCTTCGTCTGGACCCAGCTTGCGGCCCGGCGGGAATCGAAGGCCAGGAGTTGACAGTCGAGAGTGCCCTCCCCGCCTTCCCCTCTCGGACCTTGACTCTCGGCCCTCGGCTTCCGACTCATACGCCGTGACCGACCCACTCCCCATCCGGCTCGTCGTGCCGCCTGACCGCACCGGGTTGCGCCTGGATCGGTTCCTGGCAGGCGTTGACCAGGGATGGTCGCGTTCCCAGGTGGCGCGCTGGATCGACGACGGCCTGGTGCTGCGCAACGGCCGCCCCACCAAGCCTTCCGCCCTCGTGCAGCCCGGGGACGAGGTGCTGGTGTCGCCGCCGGTTCCCGCGCCATCGGAGCTTCTCGCCCAGGACATCCCCCTGGACGTGCTTTACGAGGACGCGCACCTGATCGCCATCAACAAGCCGCCGGGGCTCGTCATCCACCCGGCCGCCGGCAACCCCGACGGCACCCTCGTCAACGCCCTGCTCGCCCACTGCACCGACCTCTCCGGGGTGGGCGGCGTCGAGCGGCCAGGCATCGTGCACCGTCTCGACAAGGACACCTCCGGGGTGCTGGTGGTGGCCAAGCACGACCAGGCGCACCGGGCGCTCTCCCTGGCGTTCCGCTGGCGCACCACCGACAAGCGCTACCTCGCCGTCGCGTACGGCATCCCGAAGACCACGGAAGGGATCGTCGACGCGCCGATCGGCCGCCACCCCACCGAGCGCAAGCACATGGCGGTCGTCGCCGACGGCCGGCCCTCACGCACCCTCTGGAGCGTGCGCGAGCGCTTTGACGGGGCGTGCCTGCTGGAGTGCCGCCTGGTCACCGGCCGCACCCACCAGGTGCGGGTGCACATGGCCCACATCGGCCATGCCCTGGTCGGCGACCAGGCCTACGCCGGCAAGCAGTGGCGCAACCTCGGCGATCGGCAGAAGGCCGCCGCCTGCCGCGACTTCCCGCGCCAGGCCCTGCATGCCTGGAGGCTCACCATCACCCACCCGGTCACCGGCGAGCTCATGACCTTCGAAGCGCCGATCCCAGCCGACCTGCAGGAGCTCATGAGAGCTCTCCGGGCCGGCTGAGGCCGCGATTGCGCGGTCGGACGACCGCGCCCACCGGATCGAGAGGATCCGGCGCAACGAGAGCGGGCGGGCCGCCGTAGACTGAAGTGACTTGGAGGGTCCCATGGTCAACGTCCGCTGGCTCGTCATTGCCCTGGCCGCTCTCGGTCTCGCTGGTGTCAGCACCGCCCAGGAGGTCGAGACCGAGAGCTTGATCCCGATCTCGTCCACCAAGGCGCAGCGGGTCGTCATCGTCAATCAGCCAAGGGCCTACACGGTGCAGGGCAAGGTCAGCGTCGACGGGCCGATCTCCCAGGGCAGCATGGTGGTACTCCGGGACGTGCTGGTGCCGCCCGTGGGTCCCAGGGAGACGACTCGCCTGGTCAATGCCGGGTCAATCAGCACCGACGGCTTCACGGCGATGGTCGTCGGGGTCGCCGGGCAGATCAAGGACCAGACGGTGAGGGCCGGCGACGTGGGTGCGTTCCTGGTTCCCGACGACGAGCTGGTGCTGCGGGCGCTCGATGAGAACGGCCAACTACTCTTCCCGGTCGAGGTCAAGGCCTCCACGGGCGGCGGCATGCCCCCCTACTTCGCCTCGACGCAGTCCCGCGCCGCCGTCGGCTTTCCGCGCTACCGCGTGCTTCTCTACAACACCTCGGACAAGACCGCCACGGTCACTGTCTTCGCGTACCTCTCCAACTGACCGGCTCCCCTGCCGACGATCATGGTCAGAAGGCACGCGAGTAGACGTAAATGAACGGGCGCGGCTTGCAGTTGCGCACGGGCGGCGAGAAGCGGAGGGCACGCAGCTCGCTTTCGGTCCGGAAGCGCAGGTCGTCACTGCCTGTGGTGTTCTCCACGAGCTTGACCGCGGTCACCTCGCCCTTGGTGCTTACCGTGGCCTCGAGGACGACCCGGCCGGTCCCGGCGGGGCGCAGCACCGCATCCGGCCCGTTGAGGATCTCCGCGGTGCTCTTGTCGGCCGGGCAAGGCTCTTCCCTCCTCACGTACCTGGCGTCGACCCAGCCCGTCTGATCGGGACGGACCTGCACCTTGGTCCACCCGCCCTGCTCCTCGACCACGAGTAGGCGGTCGTTCTTCCTGGCCTTGGCCACGGCCCTGAAGGTGGTGCCGGCCCCTTCCCGGACATTGAGGCTCGACCCCGTGACGCGGACGTAGGCGGGCGGCGGGGGAGGCGGTGGCGCGACGATGACCTCGACCGCAGCCGGTGGCGGCTCGGGCGGCGGGGCAGGAGGCGACACGGAGGCACACGCCTGGAGCAGGAGAATCCCGATCAGGAGACCCGGCACTCCCGGGGCCCGCCATCGCAGCTCGACCGGCTTCGTCATGACACCCTCCTCGGAGTTGCACTCTAGCGCAGGTGCAGTCGCGCCGGTCGACCAGGCGGTTTCGCCGGTGCGATGGCCCGGGCATCTGCTGCCTCATCGGAGAGAGCACGAAAAGTGGCCGACGATCCTGCGTACCGAGCTGTCTCAATCCGATGAACCTCCGATATCGAACCCCTCAGGCGCCGATCCTTCGCCATTGCTCCGAGGTACGGCCGATGGAAGAAACGGTGGTTCGCCAACGGAGTGTCCTCCAGGCCGAGTGCAACATGGCCAGGATCTCGCACCACTCTGTCTCGAGGCTCACCCAAGTGACTCTGCACAATGAATCTCGGTCGCCTGGAGCGCACAGAATCGCACATTGGATGCGCCAAAGGGGAAGGCGTGGCAGGTCCCGCCTCGGGAGTCGGCATGGTCGCACGAGAAAACGACGAATCTAACGACTTCGATGTCCAGGCCCGAATTTCGACCTCCAGAATGTCGAATCATTGGCCATTGAACCATCTGAGCAGACTTCATACGGCCGACTCGCACAACCACTTGACAGGCCTCCGGCAAGGGCTACGCTTTGCCAGCTTTTCTCGGAGGGAGTCCCGCCATGCACAGCCGCCGTTCCGTCCTGAGGACCGCGTGCGCGTTCGCCGCAGCGATCCTGACGCTGACCGTTTGCGCGTCCGCCCAGCCCGCCCGCGACGTCAACGACCACTTCACCGCCTACATCGGCAGCAACGCCTACCAGTTCTCGCCCAAGCTGGCTGGCGCGCTGGGGCGGGTCACGCTGCACACCATCCTCTCCCACCCCGATGCGGCGCTCTCCAGGGACCTGGGACGGGCGTTCTGGGTCCTGCGGATTCACGACGGCGTGGGCTCGCTGGTGCGCACCGCCCACGGTCGCACCGACATCGACGACCTGGGCGAGGCCTATGCCGAGTTCTCCTGGGACGGGCGCGACCGCGCTGGCAACCTGGTACCCGCGGGGATGTTTCACTACACCTTCCGCAGCCGCTTCCTGCCGTTCTCCAAGCTCGCCGCCCAGAGCCCCGACAGCTATGAGCAGACCGAGGTTGAGAGCGCAACCGACGAAGCCTACGCCTCGACCGGCGACATCGTCGTCAACTACGCCCTCAACATCGAGGACTCTCTCGACCTGCGGGCCAGTCGCGCGACCGGGGCCTGCCAGATCCAGCAGAACACCCCGCTCGAGTCCGGCTTCGCTTACAACTTCTACTATGGTGGCCTGCACAGTCACTCGAACTACTCGGACGGCGGTTTCAACCCGTCGAGCTGCTCCGGCTCCAACGGCGCGGGCGCCTTTGGACCGACCGAGGCGTACGACTTCGCCCGCAATCAGGCCGGCGTCGACTTCTGGGCGGTGACCGAGCACAACCATCTCATGGACGACGCCCTCAGCTACCAGACCGGTTCGGTCACGGAAGCCAAGATCAAGCAGCGGTATCAGGACGGCCTTGCCAAGGCCGCGGCGGCGTCGGTGGACGGCTCGTTCGTGGCGCTCTTCGGCGTCGAGTTCGGCGTCCTCACCAACAGCGACCAGGGGCACGTCATCGTCCTGGAGAGCCCCAAGTTCATCAACTGGGAAACCTGCTCCACCTGCGGCGCCACCCCCGAGTGCACGCCCGGCACCAACTGCTACTTCGACGTCTACGCGCCCAAGCGCTACGGCTACCTCCAGTTCTACCAGCGCTCGGCGGAGAACCCGTCACCTGCCGGGGCCCTCGGCACGCTCTGCCACCCGGGCAGCACCGACTTCGACAACTATGCTTACAACACCTATGCCGACCAGGCGATGCAGGCCATCGCGGTGCGGTCGGGTGCGGCGTTCTCGACGGCGACCACCTGCGCGGACGCCAATGCCGGCACGGCCGACTACTTCTCGAAGTGGACCAAGGCACTGTCGATCGGCTTCCACGTCGGCCCGGCCGGTGACTCGGACGCGCACTGCGCCAACTACGGCGTCGCCGTGCCCACCCGCACCGTCTACCTGATCCCCAACGGCGCGGCCCCGGTGCTGACCAAGACGAAGCTGCTCCAGGCCCACAAGGCGCGGCACTTCTTCGCCACCGAGGACGCCAACCTGCAGCTCATCTTCGCGACCTCCGACGGCGGCCACATCATGGGCGACATCTTCAGCGCCGGCTCTGTGACGCTGCGGGTGGCCGTCAACGACCCGGACAGCGAGGCCACCTCGGCGATCGAGATCTGGCGCGGCCAGGCGGGCAGCACGGCTCCGACCGCCACCTACGCCAGCAACGCCAACCAGGCGACGTTCTCGATCACCGAGAGCCTCTCGTCCGGTACCTACTACTACTTCGCTCACGTCCGCCAGGCCGACGGGCACGACGCCTTCTCGGCACCGATGTGGGTCACCTTCTCGGGCGCCACCACGTACTCGATCTCGGGTAGTGCCGGCACCTCGGGCGCCACGGTCACCACCGGCTCCGCGTCGGCGACCTCCGACGCATCGAGCAACTACACGCTTTCCGGGCTCACCGCCGGCACCTACACGGTGACCCCGAGCAAGTCGGGCTGCACGTTCACGCCCGCGTCGATGTCCGTGACGGTCGGACCCGACGCGACTGGCAAGAGCTTCACCGCCTCCTGCCAGGCGCCGACCTACACCATCTCAGGCAACGCCGGCACGGCCAGCGCCACGCTGACCGCCAACGCCGCCACTGCCACCGCCGACGGTTCCGGCAACTACACCCTTTCGGCCCTTTCCGCCGGCACCTACACGGTGACCCCGAGCAAGACCGGCTGCACCTTCTCGCCAGCCTCCCTCTCGGTGACGGTGGGTCCGGACGCCACGGGCAAAAGCTTCACCGCCACCTGTGGCTCGGGGGACATCGAGCTGTCGAGTGGCGTCGCTCTCACTGGACAGAGCGTCGCCTACCAGGCATGGAAGTACTTCTTCATCACCGTGCCGTCCGGCGCGACCGGGCTCGAGCTCAAGACCACGGCCTCGACGGCTGACCTCGACATCTACACCCGCTCCGGCAGCAAGCCCGACGCCTCGAACTACACGTGCCGGCCGTACACCGGCTCGGGTGACGAGACCTGCACCGCGTCCAACCCCGCGGCCGGCGTCTGGTGGATCGGCGTCTACGGCTACGCGGCCGGCAACTTCACCGTCACTGGCACCTACACCCTTCCTGTGAGCACGTACTCGATCGCCGGCAGTGCCGGCACGAGCGGCGCCCTGGTGACCGCGGGCTCGCTTTCGGCGACCTCCGATGCGTCGAGCAACTACACCGTCGCCGGCCTGGTAGCTGGCACCTACACCGTGACGCCGAGCAAGTCGGGCTGCACCTTCTCGCCGACCTCCCAGTCCGTGACGGTCGGCCCCAACGCCGCCGGCAAGAACTTCACCGCCACCTGCGGGAGCGGCGACACGCAACTGACGAGCGGCGTCGTGATCAACAGCCAGACGGTCGCGTTGAGCACCTGGAAGTACTTCTACATCATTGTCCCGGTCGGCGCCTCGAGCCTCGAGCTGAAGACCACCAACGCCACCGCCGACGTCGACATCTACACCCAGGTCACCAACAAGCCGACCTCGTCGAGCTACGTCTGCAGGCCGTACAGCTCCTCCGGCAACGAGACCTGCACGGCTTCCAACCCGGCCGCGGGCACCTGGTGGCTGGGCGTCTACGGGTACAAGGCCGCCACTTTCTCGGTGACCGGCACGGTGGTCATGGGCACCACCCCGACCGAGCGGCTCGCCAATGGCTCCTTCGAGTCGATCACCTCGAGCGGCAACACGGCGCCCGACGGCTCGTGGACCCGCAGCGCCTACACCGGCACGAGCTTCTCGGTCCTCACGGCAGCCGGCGCCAACCCCCACGGCGGCACCGACTACGCCACGACGGGTCAGTACGCCAGCTCCTCCCAGACCCTCGACTCGGCACTCGTCACCTTGCCGTCCACGGCCACGTCGGCGACCCTCTCGTTCTGGGTCTCGATCGTCACTGCCGAGACCTCGACCACCGCCTACGACACGCTGAAAATCCAGCTCGTCAACTCCTCCGGCACGGTGCTGGCGACTCTGGCGACGCTGTCGAACGCCAACAAGACCAGCTCCGCCAGCACCTATGTGCAGAAGAGCTACTCGGTGCTGAGCTACAAGGGCCAGCCGGTGAAGGTGCGGTTCATCGCCACCAACGGCTCGACCCTGGTCACAACGTTCCGTATCGACGACGTCTCCCTGAAGTCGGACGGCTGAGGACAGCCCGCATTTCCGCTGTGGCTTGACATCGAAGTCACTCTCCCGGCCCCCGCCCAGGGGGCCGGTGGCTTTCCCGGCCCAGCTCGCTCAGTGGCTCCGGGTGAGGTGGCGGCGGGGCGGACCGGGCTCGTGCAGAATGGGCAGCAAGAGCCTTGATGCGCGCGGGCCGCCCCGGTGAATCGTCTGGGTGGCCGGCTGTCGCGTCGTGCCGGTGGCGAGGTCGTCGAACTGGTCGCGGTGGACGTCGAACGCCGGGAACTGGGCCGAGCTGACAAGTGCGCCCACCCGGTGCCCGGCCTGGAACTCGTAGGCGGTGGACCAGAGGTCGACATTGACCAGGACCGGCTCACCAGGTGCGAGCGGGACTGCCTGCCCAACACCGGTGCGGAACCGGGCGCGGGTCATCCCATGTTGGATCGCGATCACTTTCCCGCCTGGGGTGATGTCCACGAGTTGGA
>Ga0116171_10000921_pt1 | contig 30337 bp, 30 predicted proteins | sample AD_JPNHW2_MetaG_FD_89798 | JGI IMG/M metagenome (GOLD analysis project Ga0116171, IMG submission 89798) | Active sludge microbial communities of municipal wastewater-treating anaerobic digesters from Japan - AD_JPNHW2_MetaG | ecosystem: Engineered > Bioreactor > Anaerobic > Digestate | place...
AATTGGTTCTGCAACATCATCAACTACAGATTCATCATTGGATTCCGTTTTCATATAATTATCCATAGCTTTTGATACAACATCAGCTATCAATTCTTTATCCAATGTATTTTTTTCGTTGGTCATATTTTTACCCACCTCTTACAATAAATCTTAATCTTTTAATAATTCCTGCATTGAATTTAATTTGTTTTTTGTATCACTAATTTTATTATTTAAAGTATTTGTTTTACGATTAACAGTGTTAATTTGTGCATCCAAATCTTGAATATCCAAATCTTTTTTAATTAAATCAGTACCATATTTAATTTGAGTTTTATTAAATTCTCTTTCTAAATCTTGTTTATCAATCATGTTTAATGACTTTTTGAAAAAATCATTTAATTTTTTAGTGTAATCCATAATTTCTGCTCCATTCTTTATTTTTTAAACTTTCTAGCCATACCTTGAATAACTGATTCTATTATGTCTTGTAGTTCAGAAGCGGTTACTGTTATTAACCTATCACTATTTACATTTTCAGGTATACGATAGTTATTGTTAGGTAATTTATAGCAACTACTCACTATTGACTTTACATAAGCATCACTATAAGCAGGATTATGAACTGCATCATAAGTAATTAAAGTAAATTCGTTAATAGTGTCAACATTATCTAAACCATAGCTAATATCTTGGTCAGTAATAGCTCTTATACTTACTCCAACTTTAAGTTTTTCTCTTAATAATGTAGCTAATATATTACCATTAGGAGTATCAATAGTTTCAAATCTACCGACAACATAATTACCATCCATAGCTAGTTTAGTAATTACATGAGATATATTTTTAAGAGATATAGTAGCAATTCTATTTACATCATTAATATCATCAGGATGATCGAGTTCTCCCACTAAATGTCTATTCTCAACTTCATCTGCTACTTCATTAACTGCCGCCATTAATACTCTTTTTGGAAATTTATGTCCATTAGCATTTGAATCATCACATTTTTGGAACACAGCTTCAGCAACTATTTTATTCGTATCAGCTTTTCTTACATCACTAATTATTGTACATTCTAATACAGGATTAGCTAATGACTTAAAAACATACATATCTTTTCCTACAATCATTTATACCATATCCCTTATTTTTTAGAATTTTTAAAATCATCTATTGTTAAATTTGAAGCCCATTCATCAAAATTATCAATAAGTTCATTTATTTTCATTTTTTCATCATGGTCTATACCTTCAATAAAATTAACATTATATTTTTCATTAAGTTCACGGACTTCTTTAGCACCTAAATTTTCAACAAGTTTGCCTTTAAGAATTTTATTTTTATATTTTTCTATATCAGCTCTTACTTTTTTTAACACATTATTTTTTTTTACTTCACTTGCTTGTATTGCACCTTTATCAGCACCTGTTCCGCCAGGGAAATCTATTTTATGTAAATCCTCTTCTGAAATTTCATCTAGTACTCTAGCTTCTTCAACTGTTTTTTCTTCTTCTAATTCTTCTTCTGTTGTATCTTCAATAGGAAGTTCGTCAATGGGAGCATCTTCATCATCAAACATAATTTCATCTTCAAATAATTCTTCGTTCGTATTTGAAGATTCATCAGTACTAATCTCAACCTTATCTAAATTTTCCTGAATTTCTTCTTTAATTTCTTCTACTTCTTCAATTACTTCATTATCTTCTACTTTTTCACTAATTAAATCCATTAATTTATTCATAAGATCGTCTATTTCTTCAATAGTTTCAGTTGATGATTCTAATGTTTCATCTAATACTTCCTCATCTTCATCTTCATCTTCATCAATAAATTCAAAATCTTCATCTTCAAAATCACCTAATACTTTATTTATATCTTTCGCATCAGGAGCATCAATTGAAGGGTCTTTTTCTAATGTTTCAACTTCAGCAATTTCTTCTTCTTCTTCATCTTCATCTTCATCTTCATCTTCATCTTCATCTTCATCTTCAATTACTTCTTTTTTATCTGTGATAGCTTTAGTCTCGTCTTCAAAAGAAGTATCTTCTTTTATTGCTTTTTCTTCTTTATCTGTTTCTGTTTCTTCTTTTTCTGTTTCTTCTTCTATTTTATTCTCAATATCTTCTATCTTTTCATCTTCTTCTTCAGCAACGTTTTCTGATTCTAAGTCAGCCCCGGGTGCATTTTTATTAATTAAATCAATTGATTCTAATTCTACTTGATCTAAGAAATCTCTAAATTGATTAATCATATCTTTAATATTTGGATCAGATGGATCTATTTCTTCTAAATTTTCCTTTTTAGTTGTTATAGCATCTTCTTGCACTATCATTTTAGCTACTGTATCAAGATCAGTGGTCATTTTAATATTACTATCAATTATTGAAAGAATATTTTCAGCATCTTCTAATATTTGTCTAAGTTCATCTAATTCAGGGGTCTTTTCTTCATCTAATTCTGGCATTTCTTCGACTGTTTCATCTGTCAATTCCGGCGGTAATACTGGTTCTTCATTTAATGATTCATCAACAATTTCTTCGTCATTAAATTCTTCATCTGCTGACACTAAAGTATTTTTTTGTTGTGCCTGACAGAAATTTCTTGCATCTGCTTCATTATCATAACTACCTACAATTTTATCTTCATCATAAACATAAAATTTACCATCAGTGCCAGGAACTATTCTACAATTAGCTGATAGTGTTTGAGTAGCTTCTATCGCTTTTACTTCATTTTTATTAGTATCAACTTTTCTTGCTTCCATTATTTCATTGATGCAATCTGATACATACTCTCTAACCACAAATTGATCGACAGGGTTTAAACCATCAAAATCATTATATATACTTGATAATATTGATTCATTCGTTGAATCATTTGTCCCTATCATATTTGTTAATTTACCCAACATTAATCTTATATCTTCTTTATAACTGTTTGGCATATTTATATAAACCTCCTAGAAATAATAACTTAAATTGTTATTGTTATATTTAAATTTATAATTGTGTATATTTTTAAATTTATAATTAATTTTTATCTAAACTTAAAGTGTTTCCGTTTCTAATTCTAATTCTTGATTGGGTGACCCTATTTCATCTGGTTCTCCTAATGTACTCAAATCTATTTCGCCCATAGGACCTTCTGAAGTTGGTTCTTCTTCCATGTTCATATCAAATTCTCCCATATCTGAAGGTCCAGAGAATCCGGCATTTCCACCACCAAAATCTTCGTTATTTCCATTAGATTTGAAATCTTGTTCAATAAATAAACTATATTGTTTTTGTTCACTTACAGCTTTTTCCATATCATCAATATCATCTTGACTTATACCAACTATATTTTTAAGTACCCATATTTTAGGAATATTAGGATATAAATCTAAAAATTGTGAACTAGCATCTAATTTATTTCTTAGATTTTCAACTTTAAGATTAGATTCAATTGTTGTTGGTTCTGGTAAACTAATTAAAACTTTGTCAACAAATTGAGTTTGATTAATAAGCATAAAACAAGTATTAACTAATTCATTTAAAGAATTATTAATATCTGATTGATATTTTTTAATAGTTCTACTAAATCTAACATCTTCTAATGTTAATAATGCTCTAGTCGCTCCACCAGATTCTTCAGCAAGATAGCTAGGTGGTATACCCAATGAAGATAACAATTTCTGTTTAAAGTATTCAGCATCGTTTGTGTATGGTGTAATGTCAGGAGTTGCTAAATTTTCATAACTTAAATTCTTAACTCCATCAATTGATGTTACCCAAACGTCATCTTCAAAACCTAAGAAGTCGGGGATAGTATTGATAGTAGGGGTAGAATCTGAACCTTCTCTATCGAAAATTCTTTGTCTACGAACTCTTTGCATTACCCCTCTCATTATGCCGGGGATATCGTTTGCAGGTATACCACCAACTTCTAATGTCCATAAACTTCTAAGAGGAGTTCTTGTTGCTCTATATACTGCAAGTGCTGATTCAATAAGTAATAATTGTTTTGCAACACCTCTCACGGGGTCTAAAGTACTAGTACCATAAGGGTAATATAAATTATTGAGATATATTGGGAATTTAACATAACGATGTGGAGCGAGATACTTAAATTTGGTGCCTCTATCTCTAAGCACGTCTTTTAATAATTCTGTCATCTGCTTTTCCATGGATGCTATTTGAAATTTATTATTTTTATTAGTTAAATATTTTTTATCACTTACAATTGAAATCAACTGTGAAGGTGTATCAACATTTAATTGAGGGAAAGCCTCACATAACATATCAACAATTTTAGATTCAGATTGATTAGTCTCAATCATTAATCCTAATTCGATATCTGTTTTTGAATCATACACTAAAGAACAATTATTAGGATTATGTATAATATATCTAACCCCTGATGATGTAGGTTCCAATTCTAAATAACAATCACCATACATTAACTGAGTGTGTATTATCTGTGGTAACAAACTAAAAAAGTTTGTTTTGTCTAATATTATCTGTATTAATTTTTTGGCTTGTTTAGATGATACAGTGTCTTCAGATGTATTATAAATTATTTGGTTTTCTCTACTACCAACATTAGGCGCCAATATACTATCAACATATATTTGTAATGCTTGTGCAACTTCAGGTATTCTATAAAATATTTGTTCATATTCAGAATATCTTGCGGCTCTACCAATAGATAAATCAAAGAATTTTTCAAACATCGTTTGTCCTTGAAAACCACCACCACTGGTAGATTGTAATATTTGTTCTAAATCTTCCTTAGATATGACTTTAGTGGGGTCAAATGTTTTAGCATTTTCATCATATATCTTATTAGTATTATATAACCTAGAATACTGGTCTATATATTTTTGAAGTTTATCCCCAATTTTTCCTAGTATTGGTGTTCCTTTATTTGCCATTTATTATTTTTCACACCTTTATTTACTACAACTTTAGTTATCTAATTGTGCTTGTAAATCTAATATATTAATTTTACTTTCACTTATAGCTTCTTCTATCATAGTATCAACATTAATTAAATTAGTTTCATCACTTTCAACTTTAACTTCTTCGATTTTATTTTCTTTTTCTTCAATTTCTTCTTCTACTGCTACAGTATCGATAATATCAATACATTCAGCTTCTAATATTGATTCATCCAAATGTTTTGGGTGTATATGTAAATCATCTAAAACTGTATATAAGTAAGTCAACATATCGACAGTTTCACCCGCTATTGTAGCTTGTGCTTTAGCTTGTGCTTTTTTAATTTCTAGTTCTTCTTTTTTAGTCATTATATCTAAAATTTGTTTCTTACTTTGAATTCTTTTCATTGGTAATTCAGTTCTAAGTTTAATCAATTCTGTAACTGATTCTATTAAAGTTGATTTTAATGCTCGTCTATCTTTAAAATCATCACAATTTTTTAAAACATTATCTAATATTAAATCTAATTTTTCATCCATATCTTCAGTTTTATTAATATCTTCTTCTAAAGATTGAATATACTCAGTTAATCTTTCATCATCTTTCAGAATTTCTACTATACTTTTTTTCAAATAATATCCTTATCCTTTTTGTCTATCCTTCTTGAATAGCTGTTTCATCATATCAATCTCTATTTAATTAATTTATTCATATCTTCAGGTGTAACTTCTTTACCTTCATCAGTGTCATCAAATTCAATCACTTCAATATTATTGATTAACATATATTTAGTCATATCCGAGAGAATATTATCTATCATTTCTCTTTTCTTACCATATGAACCTCTTACTCCCATATTTTCTACATAATTATCAGCTAATTTAAATGAGATTAAATTAACTGGATTAATATATTTAGATTCATACACTTCAGTAATAGTTTTAACTAATCTAGCTACATCTTCTACTGGAATTGAATAAACAATTTCATCACGTGGAGTATTTCTTAATTCTTTTTCTATTTCATATAATTTTTTATCGTCAATAATTGGTAGCTGTTTCATCATATCAATCTCTATTTAATTAAATTGTTTAAATCTTCAGAAGTAACTTCTTCATCTTCAATTACTTCATCTTCATCTTCATCTGCAATATCTAAATCTCTATAAATCATATCTGCTTCAAATCGTAGAAAATCATTTACTTCCGTATCAGTAGGAATATTCTCATTGAATATTTCTTCTAAATAACTCATTAATTCTTCCTCTTGATCTGCATCTTCTATCCGATTTAATGTATCGATAGCTCCAGACCAACTGTTGTTTTTTAAATCATTATAATCATATTCTTTTTTAATCCACATATTGTAAAACCTCCATATATTAAATATTTAATTTTTCTAAATCTGATGGTTTAATCCCAGTGATAATATTACTTTTATCATTATATATAGTCTTATTCATTACACTATCATAATCTTTTTTTTCTGCCTCAGCTTTTTTTAATTCTTCTTGTTTTAATTTTTCTTGCTGTTCTATTTTCTCTTGTTCTAATCTTTCTTTCTCTTGTTGTTCTTTTTCCAATTTAGCTTTCTCTAATTCTTCTTGTTTTTTTAATTCTTCTTGTTTTAATTTTTCCTGTTGTTCTATTTTTTCTTGTTCTAGTCTTTCTTTTTCTAATTGCTCATTTCTTTTGTCTTCTTCTAATTTTAACTTCTCATTTTGTTCTTTATTATATATTTCATTCAATTTACCTTCTGTTAATTTATTGTATATGTCTAAAAGTTCTTTATTACCTAATTTATTTAAGTCTTTGGTTCCTTGCATTACAACTTGTTTAATTCCTTTTATGCCTAATTGTTTTTTAGTTCTTTCTATTCCAGTTGGGCTAGTTATACCAAAATATCTTTTATAATAAGGTATCATATTTTTAGCAAAATCGTGTATTTGTTTTGGATAATTACTTAATACTATCCATAGATGTTTACAAACTATATTATTATTTTTAGGATCTCTTATTTTAGGAAATCTAACTTCGGGTGGACCATATATTGAATCTAATTCTGTTAAATTATATTGGGAACCCCAATATAAAAACGCTGGACATTGGCAATACAACTTAGCTTCACTGACAGTTAAAAATAAAGATATATAATCTATTATAGTTTGCTCATCTGTTTCCAATAAAAATAATAACAATAACGGTGCTTCCATTTTTTTATAATCAGATAATTTTATTATTTGTTCATATCTTTTACCTGATATAGCTGATTTAGTATTATATTTAATTATACCATTGATAAGAAATGAATAATACAAAGGAGTACCTAAAGTTATAAAACTTTTCCAATCTGCACTATTTAAATGTAAACCTTTATTTTGATTGAATTGATTTTTAGAATATTCAATTAGATATTGCATTTTTTCAGCAATTAAGATATGTTTCATTTATACAACACCCTTACTTTAAAGTATATATTAAATAATAAGGTAACTGAGCCATAGCATATAAAATATGAGGACAGAAATAATTAGATATCCCATCACGTTTAGCATATTTTCTCACGTAATCAAAACAAGTACATCTAGCATAAAATTCAGTAAAACCAAAGGTCATAAAATACGAAAATAAAGTATCATAATTTTTAGCTATACTTTTAATTGGACCATTTTGATTTGTCATTGGAATATTTACTGACCTATCAGAAGGAAGTTTACATGTAATATACTGTAAAGTAGGACCATAATTATTATCTCTTTGATTAGTGTTATATTTAAATACTCCGTTTTCTTTATCCACAGAAATATTACCTAATGAAAAATTAGTAGTTAATATTCTATCTTTAACCCATTGAACAACTCTAAGTGCTTCTTCTTTTTCACTTTCTGTTTTAGCTTTACCCAAATCTTTTGTTTTATTTAACTCAACAAAATTATTTAGTGAATAAGGGAATATTCTTCTTACTGTCATAAATTCATAATTATAAGCTAGTAAAGCATCAGGTGTGTTTGAATATTCTAAACTGACTGTCTTATTTTTAATATCTATATGTGTTATTTTTCTGTAATCATCATAACTAGTATTTTTATTGTTATTATTAAATGAATTTAATCTAGAGATAATATTATATTTTTGATACACTTCTTCTTTAGCTTTATCATAGTAATGTAGATTATTATTATACGCTTTAGCTAATAATGTCATAATCTCATTAATATATATATCATCTTTTATAGATATTGACATTAGTGGTATCACCTACTGATTTCTAAAATTAACGCAATTATCCTTGAACTCTAATAATTTAATTAAGGTTTGATCCTTATTATTTTTTAAATATTCTAATATTGCTTTTTCTCTCTTAATTAAATCTAAAATCTGTTGTTTTTTAGTATCATTGTAATTATTATTTTCTGGATTTATATTATATTTTTTCATTTTAGTATTTATTTTTTCTTTTATCCATGATCTAAATAATTTATATACTTCTATGTTCTTTTCCGGGTCAGCGATAATATCAGGGTCGATTACAACTAAATCCATAATTTCAATTAATATTTGAGTGTGTTTAGTTATTACCTTTTCTGATATTTGAGAGTTAATTAAATCAAAGAAAAATTCAGCAAATATTTTTTCAAAACATATTTTTTTTATTTTACCTGATAATATATCAAAACAATGTGCTAATATATTTTGTTGCATACAGTTAGATTTAGTTGGATTATCAACACTGTCGATTATTTCATCAATATCATCCGTATCATTGTACATATAATATATATCATTTAATGGACTCATGTCTTCATCTATAATATCAATTAATTCATCTTCCATATCATAAGTCATATCGTCTACATCGGCATTATTATTCATGACAGTATTCATGAAAGTATCTTCTGACACATCTTCATCACCATTATCAGAATTATTAATGAATGTTAAATCACTGGTTCTTATAGTATTATAGACATACGATAAATGATTATTTTTAAAATTGATTGACGATTTATGTGCTGTTCCAACTAATATACTAAACATTACAGCTGATGTATCTATTCTTGTTAGATATTTTGTTATTGCCATCCAAGCATGGTTAACAGCTTCTTCAAATAATTCAAAATTCTTTTTATCTCTAATGTCAATAACTTTACTGCCTATTACTTTTCTAATGCTGGTATCGATAATAGGATAGATTTGATTTATTATTTTTTGTTTTTCCATGGTACAATGTTTGAATACCCCAGCATTTTTACCTAAGTGTACCCAAGAAATAAATGAATATATTTTATATTTCTCTATTAAATCCTTTAGTCTATATTCATCTTCTAAAGTAATTTGAATATTTTCATTACCAGCGTTTAACTCTAGATATTTCTTTTTGGCTATGAAAGCTAGTGATTCGCTTTCTAATTTATTTCGATGCTCTTTTATCACTAAACAAGCATCATAAACTAATTTATTAATTTTTGTTGCTGAATAATTTTTAAGTATAAATATCTCATATCTTAATTGACTATTATTGAGAATTACATCTACAAACCAATCATTCTCTTTAAAACACCAAGTAAAAGCTGATTTTCCAATGATATTATCTGATGTTGTAATGATATTATCTGATGTTGTAATGATACTTCACCTCTATTAATTAAGTTTATTATTTGTGTTCTAATTGTGCTAAATGTTAAAATTAATAAGTTTATATTAGCAAAATTTATATTATTGATATAAATTAATTAATTTCTATATATTTCACAAGTTAATCATATAATAACTTATCATTAATTAAAAATTTTAATTAATGTTAATAAATAAATATAGGAGTGAAATAGTGTAAATGCTAACTGAAATTTCAGCTGAAGTCTTAGTTGAATTAAATAAATTATTTAAACCTAACAAAAAATTTAAATGTTATGATGATGTTAAGACACATACTAATCTAAGTGATAGTGACCTAGATTACATAATTAAAACAATAATAAATAGAATAGATCCTATTTCTTGGATCAAAAATAATATTAAAGTTTATCATCTACTTAAAGGTTTGATACCATTTGATTTATATGATTATCAAGTCAATACTATAAAATTATTTTTATCTAAACATTTCATACTAACATTAAAATCAAGACAGGTCGGTATGTCAACCGTAACACAAGCCTTCTGTCTTTGGTGTGCATTAAATTATCAGAAATATAATGTTCTTATAATATCAGCTGGACAAAGAAATGCTCAAAAATTTTTAGAGAAAATAAAAAATATGTATGATTTATTACCGAATGACAACTTTAAATTGAAATTAACTACGGATAATAAAAGTACACTACAATTTGCAAACGGAAGTACTATAACGGCTTTGCCGGCAACAAGTCAATCAGCTAGAGGTGAATCTGTAAACTTATTTGTTATTGATGAAGCCGGTTTCATAGAAAATATTGATGTAGTTTATCAAGCCTGTTATCCTACTATATCAAGAGCATTTCCTAAGAAGAAGGATTACTCGGGTAAACCTTTTGGTATTATAATTATATCTACCCCTAACGGTGTAGCTGGCACTGGAAAATGGTATTTTGATATGTATTCTGGTGCATTAAATAAAACTAATAAATATATACCAGTAAAAGTTCACTGGTCATTAATCCCCGAATTCGATGATGAATGGTATTTAGATCAATGTATGCAATTAAACTGGGATTATAGAAAAATAGCTTCTGAGTTGGAATTATCTTTTGTATCATCTGGTAATACTTACATTCCATCTTCAATATTAGATACTATAGGCACAACTGAACCAATAGCTAAAGATTATAACGACAAGTTATGGATTTGGGAACCTCCAATCAAAGGAGAAACATATATTGCAGGTGTAGACGTTGCGTATGGTGACAAAAAAGATTCCAGTGTAATAAATGTACTTAAATCAAGTACGTTGGAGCAGGTTGCAGAATACGAAGATAATACAATTATAGTTGATAAATTTGCTGATACAGTAATAGATATAGCTGAATTATATAATAATGCATTGACTAATATAGAAAGAAATGCTGTAGGTAAAGTATTGATTGATAAAATTATTGATAAAGTTGGATATGGTGGTATTAATCTCTATCGAGATATTAATAAAAATGATTTAACACATAAAAGAGGCGATAGAAGTACATATAAGACTGATATAGGTACTTTAGTTGGTAATAATAGAGATATGCTATTAGCTAATATGTATGGTATAGTTTTAGATAAATACACAGAAGCTTTGAATAACATCATATCTGGAGATAGTACAGATATGAAACAGGCTAGAGCTAAATTCGAGCAGATAATTAAAAATAAAAAAGGCGAAAATGTTTTAAAGAAACATAGTATTATTAGGTCTGAAAGATTACATCATCAATTATTAGGATTTATAGTTGATAGTCATAATAAAGCTAGTGGTACACATGATGACTGTGTTATGTCTTGGATTCATGCTTTATATTGTTACACAAAAAGCAAACATCTACTATTAAAAGACGCAATCGAGGCGAAACATGTAGCTATGGGATATGATGATAAGTACAATAAAAATTATAATATGATAAAATTCATGCAAGCTAACAGTGGATCTAAATTGTGGAATAGTGCTAGTGCAGATGAATTAGCAGAAATGATGTCGGCTGAACAAAATGAAATGAATAATGAAATTAATTCTGATGATGAAGAAAAGAAATCTAAAAAAACATCACTAGCTGACATATATAGAAATATGTACGGCTTCTAAAAATTTAGGGAGGATTTATACACTATGAAATATTATGTAAATAAAAATATATATCACAATGGTAAAGGAATCAAAGGTGGAGAAATATTTGACCCTGTTGATGTTGGTTATGATGAGAATGATATTAAATATCTTCTTAATCAATTCAAAATAAGACCTTTTGATGAAGTTAAAAAAATTGAAGTAGTCGAGACTGTTAAAAAAGAAGAAGTTAAAATTGTTGAAGAAATAAAAGAGATTGAACCAGAAATAGAAGAAGTAACAGAATATATAGTAATGGAAGATACTATTGATTTTAATACAGTATCAGAAGAATCTTTTGATGAAGCAGAACATGCTGATGCTATTAATGAAATTCCAGTAGTAGAAGTTAAAAAAACAAGAGGTAGAAAATCAAGAAATAATTAAGTGGGTGTTTTATTTTGGGTAAATTATTTAATAGTACCGATAAAGATATTAATTTAGATAATGATGATTTTGAAGAATTAAAAAGAAGATCATATAGTCAGTTTGGTTGGCCCAAGGTTAATATAGAGTGTGACGATTCTAGTTTTTCATATATAATTAAAAAAGGACTAATGCATTTAAGCACATATGTACCTAAAGTAGTTTATGAAGCTGTATCAATTAATGCTCATCAATCAGAATATGTATTAGATAAATATGAACAGATTAATGGAGTATTAGATGTATATGCTTCTACTGAATATTTAATTGGCTTAGGATTACCAATACAGGCAACATTAGGAGTACCAATGAGTTTGGCTTCTGCTAATGAAACCGCTCATTTAACTAATTTTGTTTCTTTAATGAGTTCATATCAGATGTCAAAAAATATATGGCAAGTACAACCTATGGCAGAACTATTACATCCTAATATAGTCAGACTTATGCCCACGCCTTATTGTGATTCTATCTTTGTTCTTGCTATTACAATCAATCATGAAAATAATTTAGAATCTTTAACTAAGTGGGAAAAAGATTGGTTGGTCAGATGGTGTCAAGCTGGTGTCGGTAAATTTGTTGGTCAAGTAAGAAGAAAATATGATGGAGTTACATTACCTGTAGGCACATTAAGTACATCGGGTACTTCTATATATACTGAAAATGATGAATTAGAAAAAGGACTTATGGAAGAACTAAAGAAGTTTAAAAAATACAATCAGATGTTTGTGGCGAGAGGTTAATTATATGAATATAGATAATATTAAATCTAGTGATATGGATAGTATATTAGCTAATGATATTAATAATAAATCACTTAATATTAAGGGAAAAATATATTTCGATTTAATAGATGAAAATAACTTATCTTATGAAACAGTGCCAGAAGATACTAATATTGATATTAGATTTACTGAAAGTTTTACAGGGGAAGAATTTTTAAAAAATATATTAAATTATAATTTATCTGGTTATAACGGTCATGTTGCTTATGTTATAGTTGATAATTATTTAAGTAATTTAAGAATATCAATAGAAAATAATCTTAAATTAAAAATTACTCTTATGATAACACCAAAGCTTTGGCAACAAGTATGTAAAGACCATAATGTTATAGTCTATTGGTTTTATAAATAAAAAAGTAATAAGGAAGATTAATTATATGAATATAGATAATATAAAACCTAGTGATATGGATAATGTTATAACAACATCAGATAAAGAAGTATATGCTGACCCAAGAAATGATTATCAAGGTCATACAAAAGAATGGTATATAGAACGAGAAAGAGAATATTTTTAATAATTAAATGTATAATAATATTTTCTATGAATTATTTGATGCTGAAGAACATAGTAAATTCATAAAGAGTGTCGAGAAACAATTTAGAACAAGTCCAGAATATTCTTTATGGTTAAATTCTGTTGTGCATAGACATAATTGTGGTGCTACAGGATTAAACAAAGATGCTGATGGTATAGAAATAGAAGTACATCATTATAGAATAACATTATATAATTGGGTAGAACGTATAATAGATAGATTTATGAGTGAACATTTAAATTTAAATTCTCATTATATATGTTTAATTCTTAGTGATATACATTTAAATAATACAGTACCATATATACCATTAATGCATTGTATTCATAAAATGATTCATAATTCAAGTATGGAAGATGTACTGTTAAAATACCCAGATATAATAAATCATATACATAATGGTGATATTGATAGAGCATATGAAATAATTGATTATCATATTGAGTTATTAAAAGACATTTTAGATAATGAAAATAATAATATGTAATATTATAATAGACGAAGAAAAGAGGAATATAATAAATGGCTGTAGCAAAACCTGAAAGTCGAGTATTAAAAACAATTTACACATTAAAAAGTGGTAAGAGTATTGTAGTATCAATGTTGGAAGATGAATGTATTCGAGTATATAATGAATGGATAAATTATACAACAGATAATGACCCAACGATTATATCACCTAAAATTGTCATTGAAAAGAAAGAAAATAATAAGATAGTTGAAATATGTGCAATATTAGTATCGGAAATATCAGCAATTCAAATTGATGATGTGAAAAGATTCAATAGAAGAGAAGTTTAATTAAAATAAGTTGGTGGAAGAAATATGTTATCTTCTGTTTTAAGATATTATGATGAAGCTGTTTTAAATTATTACAGTAATATACAATTTGATGATGGGAAAGAAGTTAGAAATGCTCAAACTGTTTTAGCTATTCCTTCACGTAAAGGTGCTGAATTATTATTAAGTAATGAAGTAACACCTGTATTACCAATGATTGTAGTAACTAGACAAGAAATTAGTCCAACACCTGAAACTTTTTTAATTAAAAATCAGATAACAAGACCACGTATATTAAATCTAAATGAAAATAAAAATGTATATGACGGAATAGAAGTAATGCCATATAACATGAAATATCAATTAGATTTTTATTCATTACAACAGGAAGTACATAATATTATATTAGAGCAATTGTTATTTTTAACATATAAAAAAGCTTATATTAAAACATTAATAGAAATAAACAATCATCAAATTGAAGTGAACGCTTATATAAAAGACATAAATTATTCAGATAGTACAACATATGTACAAATTCCTGACCAATCAACTAGAATGTTTCACGGAGTTTTATCTTTTACTTTATGTGGATTTTTATATAATGACATTCGGGCTACATCTTCAGTTAAAGAAATTAATAATAATATTTCATCAATAGAAGATGGTTTATTACATGAAATAAAAATCGAAGAAGAACTTAATTAACACATAAAAATAGAAATTAATATTAACACAATTATTAATATATTTATAAATAAAGAGGTGTATCATTAATGCCAATTCATGCTTCCCCCGGCGTATATTCAGAAACTTTAGATTTTAGTTTATATGCTCCAAGATTAACTACAACTACATTAGCATTAGTAGGTAAAACAATAAAAGGTCCTACTGAACCAACTTTTATATCTTCAGTTAGACAATTTATTGATACTTTCGGAACTCCAAGAAAGACAGATTATAGTGCTTTAGCGGCTATTTCCTATCTTGAATATGGAGCCGCTTGTTGGTTTAGAAGATTAGTAGGGGCCGATGCTACAAAGGCTACTTTCGGAATACCTACTGCTAATCTTAAAAATGAAGTTTTAGTTAGTTCCGTTTCCACTGATAACAGACAATATATTTACACAGCTACATTAAATGAAGACCCAATTCCAGGTACTGTAAATGTTGTAATATCAGACCCAAACAAAGTAATATCAACAGTAAATGTTAAAGATGATGGTATTGTTAATGTAGTTAATAATGAAAGAGTAGGTTTATTTGATGTAAATAAAAATAAATCTTTAACCAGTTTTTCTAATTTTATTGATTATGATACTGGTAATTTCAGATTCTCATTACAAGAAGAAGTTCCATCTAAAAACATTATAGTTAAATATGTAAGAAAAACCGTAGCTGTACCAACATCTGTTGTAACTCCAGATGTTGCAACTGGTAGTGGGGTTTCAGGCACTATTCCTTCTTACACAAGTGTTGTATATAAGAGTGCTATTAAAGCATCATCTTTTGTTTTAACTATAGTTAATGATGGCAATATATATACATTGAGAGTTAAAGATGAAGTAACAACACCTTTAAGCAGTACATGTAATTTAGTATGTACAAAACAAACAGGTGAAGCAGTAACATTAACTAGTGGTACTTTAGATTTAATATCTGGTGAATGGGCTATAGTTTTTGCTGACACTTTAACTTTAGAAGAATTAGGTACCACATTTAGTGTAGCATATAGTTATGAAATATTTAAATGGAAAAATCTAGGAATATTCAATGCTTTCACTGATACTTTAGGTGTACCTTGTAGTTCAAATTCTGTTTATGTTTATGAAGTTGCAACTACGGTAGAAGAAGAAGCTGATATTAAAGAAGCGTTATCAAATGAATATTCAGCTATAGTTAAAGATAATGGTACTGGTAATTTTGAAGATGTTGTTGATGATAGTTTATTGTTTGGTACTAATACAATAAATTATGATACTAAAGTTTTGAATATTGCACTATCTACTATCCCTGTTGCTGGATTAAATATATCAGTTAATTATATGGCTAAAAATTCATATGTTATGGGTGTTATAGATGATGCTGGTTCTTATACTGGTACATATAATGTAAGTTCTACTATTCTGCCTGGAAGTGTTACAGTAACAATAGGAAGTAACATATTTGTTGATGATGGAAATGGTAGTATAGTTAAAGATAATGTTGATTATGGAGATATTATTTATAAAGATAATGCTGGTAATGCTAATATTACATTCACTTATAATGGAGCTGTTGAACTAGCTGACACAGATGTTGTGTTATCATTTATTAACGAAATGGGAAACGCTGTAGCTAAATCGTTTGGTGAATCATTTAACGGTGCTACATTAGAATTCTACAAATTAGATTATAAAAATAAAGATACAACTAATTATTATGGACTTAAAATTTGGACAGCAGACCAACTTTCAACTTCAGTACCAGCTGAACATTTCCAAGGTTTTACTTTTGGAGATTCAGACGATACTACATATTTTAGCAATAGAGTTGTATCAAATATAGTTGATTTTGAATTATATAATGCTGATGGTAATATTGTTCCTGTACTTGGTACTAAGTTAGTATTAAGTGGTGGTTCTGATGATGCATTTGATATCAATGAAAATTCAGCGGTATTGGCTTTAGCTGATTTTAATAATAATGAAACCTATGATATTAATCTTATCGCTGTTCCTGATTTTGCTGGTAATAAAGTTGTAATCAGTGAACTTATTGACCTTTGCGAAAATCAACGTGGAGATTGTTTTGCTATAATAGATCCTCCTCAGGGTTTAAGTGTTCAGAATGTTGTTGATTGGCATAATGGTGATGGCAACTATGCTAATGAAAATGCATTAAACAGTAATATGGCCGCACTTTATTACCCATGGATACAAATTAATAATGAATTTACTGAATCATTACAATGGGTTCCACCTAGTGTTAAAATGGTTTCTGTATATGCTTATAGTGATTCAAATTCAGAAGTTTGGTTTGCACCTGCTGGATTTAATAGAGGTAGAGTATTTACTGCTCAGAAATTAGAAAGAGTATTAAATATAGCTGACAGAGATTTATTATATGCAACAGACACAAATGCTATTAATCCAATATGTGATTTTAGTGGTGATGGTATTGTAGTATATGGACAGAAAACATTACAAAGAGCACCTACCGCAATGAACAGAGTTAATGTTGTAAGATTAGTTCTTTACATGACTAAGGTTCTTGCAACAGCTGTAAAATATTTACTATTTGAACCTAATGATGCATTAACTTGGTTACAGTATACTCATTTAGTAGAACCTTTCATGACTGATATTAAAACACGTAGAGGTTTATATAATTTTAATGTTAGATGTGATAGTACTACCAACACACCATCTGATATCGACAATAATATAATGGTTGCCGAAATTACAATACAACCAACTAAATCGGCTGAAAGAATAATCAATAGATTTAAGATTACATCAAGCGGTGCAACACTAGACTAATATATTAATTAATTGTTGTTAGTAAGTGAGTTATGAAAAATTAATTCACTTACCTAACTTAATATTAGTAATTATATTAATTTAAATAAAATTTAAACGTTAATTTATATATGAGGTGAAAAATACAAATGCAAAGAGAAAGAAATTTATATCACCCTATTTCGATACAGTCTGACCTTGTTCGTAAGAACATGTTCGAATTAATTATTGATTCAGGTCATGATTCTTTGAGATTACTATGTAAGAATATAACACTACAGCAACCTAAAAGTAATGCAGTTCAGGTGCCATGGATGGGTGGAGTTATGCAGTTAGCAGGAAGAAACAGTCAGGCATTTACTTTTAATGCCAGTTTCTATGTTGGTACTGACAATGATTCTGATACTATGGTTGATTTATATGACTGGAGAAATCAAGTTTTCGGTCATGTTTCAGGTAAAATTTCATTAGCTAATAAGTACAAAAGATCAGCAACAATTGTTATTTATGAAGTAGATGGCGATAAAGCTAGATATACATATAAAGTAGAAGGTTTATGGCCCATTGAAATTTCAGATGCCACATTTGCGGTCGAAGATGACGGTCCTTTGGAAATTCAGATTCAATTTGCCGCAGATAAAATGTATATAGAATCATTAGAAAATGAGTAAATTAATATAAGTTAAAATTTATGAATTCGCTGTTATCTACATCTATTGTAATATATAGTTGTAGATAATTTGCTAAATTTATATAGTAAATAGAGTTGGTGAAAATATAATGGCAGATGATTTAATTAAAGGTGAATGGACTAAATCAAAATTTCTTGATATGATGAAAGAATATCCGGAGATGATAGCTAAGATTAACGATGAAACTTTAAAGACACTTAATGAACAGTTAAATAGCTGTGACGAGGTAAATTTATTCAAAGAAGAAATCAGTAAAAAAAAACTAGTTAGTTCTAAAGAATATGAATTAAATAAAAAAATATTATTTGCTTATGACACGGGGATAACGGTATCACAACCGCTTACTCTCGTGCATGATCATAATCTGTTATCAGCTGATGAAGAAGTTCAATCAGATGTTGAGGAATTGGGATATAATGCTCCAAATACATTTGAGCAACCTAAACTTAAAGTAGGTAAAACTGTATGGAAAGGGATTAAGCATTTCGCAAAAGCCTTTTTAAGAGAAGGATGGAATGCTGACATTACAGATTTCTTTGATGGTACCGTAAAAGAATTATCTGATTTTACTATGCTTGTCGGTGAAACTTATGATAAGGATAGCAGATTTAGAAATAATTTTGATGGTGTTTTTTCTAAGATAATAGGTAATAGTGATAGTCAATACAGTAATATTATTAATAGTATAGTTGATAAATGTATAGATGAAAAAGTTATTGAAAAACCAAAAGATAAGCAAACTGATGGTAATTGGAGAGAATCTAGATTAAATATTGACGAATCGAATGTGGATTCTGGTGGGGATGACATGCCAGATGGGGCGTTTTCCTCATCAAAAATATTTGATAAACTAAATGAAATAAAACCATTGTTAAGTTTTGATTCATCTATCATAGATAAGATTGTACAACCAGATACTGAAAAACCAGGTTATTATAAATATATTTTTGATTCAGCTGAATATATTATATCAGATGAATTAAGTGTTAAAAAATATAACGTAATAATTAATTTTACAGACTATCTAATTAACAAATGGAAAAAAGGTGTCTTATTTAGTCAAATGATAAAAAACAGTAAAGCTGTTAATTATCCTAAGACACTGACTAAATTTATAAATAATATTAATTTTATAATACAAGACGAAAAAGATGTACAAACTAAAACTATAAAAACCGTGTTCTTATATCAACATCTGAAAAAAGAACAAATAGATAAAGCATTAGCATTTATGTTATATACTATTTATTTAGCTAAAGCTAATTTTGATAATAATAAGAGTACTAGTAGAGAAAATGAAGCAGAAAATAATAAAGAAAAATTTATGAATGTCATTGATGAGATATATAAATTAATCGATGCTGAGCCAAAAAATATTAATTATACAGTAGAAAATATTAAGTATACAGTAGAAAAAACAACAGTAGATAATCATAAGGGTATTATTATTACAAACACAAACACAAAGAAAAAATATACTATAGATTGGGTAAATTTTATACGAAATCCTATGAATAATAATACTAGTATATACAAATTTTTAGATAGTATAGCCACGGATAATTTAACAATGGAAAAATTATTGAAATTCTTTGTTATATTTGTTACTGCTAAAGGCGACAATAATTATAGAGGAATAATAGAGGAGAGTTTATCATGATAAACTCTAACAATTATATATATACCAATAAAGGTATGTTATCTGTTATTGAATTGTATACTCTTTATCAATCTAAATTAACAGATAACACTATAATATTACCTAAAGTTATGACTTACAATTTAAATACTTTTAATTATGAATTTATTGATGTATCAACTGTAAGTAAAACAGAAACAGAAGAAAATTATGTACATATTTATGAAGTTAAAATAATGGATATATTCTCTAATAGAAATATAACACTGAATTGTACTGCCGATACTCAGTTACTTATGTATAATGTTATAGCTACAGATACACATTCAATATCAAATAAATTTATAGGTGTTAATCAGTATTTGGAAGGTAATCAAACTAGAAGTAAGATTAATATAGAGTGGAAGAATATAGGTGATTTAAGAAATTATGCTAATCAAATGCCTTGTGTTAGTTTAGGTGATACTGTAACTAAGTATGTTAGTAGATTATATAAGAAACAAGAAATAGGATATTCTATATTAGATAATGATGATAATAATATTCCTATATTCTGCTGTATGAATAATTCAACGTTTTATAATTTTATTTTAATTAAATAAATAATATTAAAGAGAGAGTAAATATAATACTCTCTCTCTCTTTTTTTATTTGATTAATTTACATCTTATTAATTCTGTTTGTTTAATCTGATTAAATTCTGTATGTGCTTTAACTGTTCCTATGCATTTTTTAAAATCAGTTTCAGTTTTATATTCTACATTACTAGATGTTTTCCAAATATAAATATTTCCTAATGTATCTATTATTCTATACATAGTTACATAACCACCAAAACTATTTTGCCACCCGGTTACATATTTAAAATTAGCAACATCGAATGTTATTTTATCTCCAATATTACCTACATAATTAGAATTATTTCGCTGTTTATTAATTTCATTTTCTTTCTTTTTTGTAAATTCTTCATTATCAATACTTCTTTTATATACTGCAAAAAGAGAAGCTAAAATACCCAAATGTTTATAAGTAATATAATCTTGTTTAACTATCACTTTAAGATTATGAATAAAATTATTATCATCTTTTTGTGCTAAAATCCATTCAGTAGCTTTTTTAACCAATTCTTTGGTATCTTCTGAATCAATATTAAAATTAACTCTATCCATTTCATTTCTATATTCTTTTCTTGCTTCTTCTGTAAATATATAACCTTTGTGGTCTACAAGATAATAATCAAAACTTCTATATGCTGTTGGTCTATCACTGTCGGTTTTCATAAATCCAAAATGTTTAATAGTTTCTGCTATATAATGTAATATTACTGTAGTTTCAAAATATTTATTAAAACCTCCGGAATAAAAACTAGTATCATTTTGTTCTTTTTCTAATTCATCAAAAAAACTATAATAATGTGCTATAGATTCAGCAGATAAACCACCAGTAAAATCTTTTAAGCATGATTTGCCCACCTGTTTAAATTCTTTTGTTTTTTCATTCATTACTATATAAGTATCTTTTCTTATTCTTTTTGTATTACAGTGTTCACAAAAAGATTCTGAATTATAATATCTTTCAGGTATTTCTATATCATAAATAGCTTTGTTGATTATATTACCACTAGGTGTATGTTCAACTGATGCCACAAAAATCCAATCATTTAATTTAGCTATTCCTTCAGCTTCAATTATAATAAATTTTAATTTATGTTTTATACCATCTATTTCGATATCTTTATATTCTTCACCTATAATTTCATACTTAAATGTACAACCAAATCTTATACATTTGTTAGAAATGTTTTTTAATTTTTTTTCGAGTTTTTCAATATTACCTTCATATATAGAATATCTCAAAAAATCACCTCATCTAATGAAATTATATATTAATTATATTATAACATTAATTTAAAATTTGTCAAACTATATTTAAAGAAAAAAAATTAGAGATTATATAATCTCTAATTTTAATTAATCATCTATTTATGTTAAATTTAAAATATTTTAATTAATGCAATTTATGTCTTTTTTCTATTCTTTAAAAAGTCTCTTATATCAGATATCTGACTATCATCTGATGATTTTTCTGTATCTTCTTCTACAGTGTCTTCATCTTCTTCCGAATCAGGTTCAACTACTGTTTTTGACACTTTGGATTTTTTAGTCTTTGTTTCAAACATTTCTGGTTTAAACTCATCTTCTTCTGACAGAAGATTATCATTACCACCACCAGTATCAATCAAATATGGTTCATAATCAAAAGTAGGCGCAAAAGATTTAATAAACTGTGAATACGTATTATTAATCTGTTTCATAGTATAATTCATACTAAATGGCATTATTTCTTCATAAAATTCCTTAATTTCATCAACACCTACTTTCTTTAGTATATCATCAACTTCAATTGTAGGTAATATTGCTTTTACAGCTTTAGCATATCCCTTATCATCTTTTCTAAATACTAGTCCAAAACCTTCTATATCTGGGTCGAAAGTATCATCGTTTTCATCTATAAGTTTAACTAATACTGATGTAATATCAACTATACCAAAATCATTACATTCATATTTCTGTATCTCATTGGCTTCAGCATTATATATAAACATCATATAAGTATTTTTAGCCATCAACTTATAATATATATCCTTACTCAATTCATTACCATTATCTTCAAGGAAATCACATAGAGGACATCTACCATATTCAGCACCGTTACGATTCTTTGAATGTAGACATACAAACTGCTTGAATACACCATCACCAAGTTTCATCATATGTTTTGAATATTCATGATAAAATCCTTCTTTATTAGGAAGAACTCTAACTATTACTTCATCTTTCATATTAAGAAGCTTTGTAGGATTAAAGAATGGTAAAAATTTAATTTTATCCTTACTCTTTGTATCACTCTTATTTCCCTGACCAAAACTAGTAGATTCCACTAGTTTTGACTTTTCTGCCAAAAACTTTTTATATTTACTTTTTACTGCTGACATTCATATTATCTCCTTTATTATTTCATTTTGTGATATATATATTATATCACATTATTTACTATCTGTCAACTATTTTTTTTTAATTTATTCATTCTTTAATATTTCAATTGTTATTGGTGTTTTTATATTTTTTGCAATTTTATCAGCACATTCTAGTATTGGTATTTCATCGTGATTATTAATAAAATAAGTGATACTATCATGAATTGTAAACATTGGTATCAATCCTAGATTATTATATAAACCTTGTGCTAACAATAAAATTCTATCGTGTGTATGACCCTGTAAATATTTTCTATGTTCTTTTATTATTTCTTTTTCTGACATTAATATTGTAGCTGGATTAACTATCCTTCTGTCAAATTCAACCACAGATAAATTATTTTTATAACTATCAATTATATTTTTATTATATTCTTCTAATTCATTATTAATATCACATATTATATCATACATTTTACAATTTAAAGATTTTTCTAATTTATTAATATCTTCTGAGTTATTTTTTGATTTAAATATAGCATATGCTATCTCAGGTTTATTTACGGAATGTATATAAATATTCAATAAATTTTTAATTATATTTCCTAAATCATGTTCATTTTTATTATTTAATTTAATTCTAGCTCTAATTAATTTTTTAATAGTTTTAGAACCAGACATTTGACTTAATATCCAAGGTTCACCATTAATAAGGTCGATATTCATTACTTTACCATATTTTAATAATTTATTATAAATTTTATTTCTGGCTTTGGAATCATTCTGTATTTTTTCAGTACCACTCCAATACCATCTACCATACTGACTTATATTAATATTTGGTTTTAATATTATGTCATCTACAGATACTCCTTTTTCAAATATATTTAAAATATAAGATGTAAATTTAAGATGTTTTAATCTGTTATTATTACTGAATAATTCTACATAAAACATTTTAGTAAAAAATACTGTATTATCGTCAATTGAAAATCTAAGACTATCAGATAAAAAATGAGTATGATTACTAGTAAATATATTTCTAATTAATTCATATCTTAGTATTATTTTATCATTACTAACTATATCTTCACTCAAAGAAAAACCATCAACTATAATAATACTATAATTATTAATTAAATTAGATAGTTTTCTTTTTGCACGAACATTAAAATTATCAGATACAACCTTATTATTCTTAACATAATAAACAACATAATCACTGTCTACTTTTTTACAAAAGCATATCTCATCTGTTAATTCATAATCTGTTTTGTTAGCTAATAGATAATCATTAAATATACCATCAACATCATAATATTCATTGACGTTAGTCATATCATAATTATAATTAAAATAACTGTTCCAATATTTAATTAATTCAGATTTATCAGTATCTAACAAATAAATTACATCCTTTAATCATTTCTTTTTATAAAACTATGCCAAGCTTCCTGCCAATTTTCAAAAGTTTCTTTACTATTCTGTACAAATATTAAAAATTCTAATTGTATTGCATCATTTTCTACATATTTATTTTTACCTGTCAATGTAGACATTGTACCACTACTAAGATTGATAATATCAGATATAACTCTATTACTAGTCATTTTTTCATCTTCCCTTCCGATTAACTTTCTGAGTTACTTACTTTTAACTAATGAATTTATTTTACGTTTTATTCTTTCAATATCATCTAGTAAACTTTTATTTTCATTATAATTATTATCATCTATAAATTGTGATATATGTTTATTATATATAGTGTGAATATTTGTATTAATATTATTGTTGTAAGTATGAAGCATATTATTCAGATATTGATATTCAGCATATTTACCTAAAAAAATAAATAATATATCATTATGATTTTTATAAATATTTGTTATCATATACATTAATTCATCACATGATGAATTAATGCAATTATAACTATATTCACTATCTAATACAATAGTTTTTCTGTTAATATTATTTTTATATATATAAGTTACATAAGGTAGTATATCAGCTGTTTTTATTATTTTATTAAGTATTTTTTCTGATAAATTAATTTTATTAACTGGTATATTAAATGTTGGTGATAAATTAATTATAACTACAGGGATATTATTATGCAAATTGGTTACATTACCAAATCCAGCAAATAAACCTATTGATTTTTTATAACTATTTTTTATTAATTCATTACTAAACATTAATTTATTTTTAGTTATATCATTTGACAATTCTTCAACAGTATTATAATATTTCAAAATTATCACCTCAATCTATATTTACTGTATATTATACATTATACTTAGATATTTGTCAAGTGTTAATTTTATTTTAAAAATAACAAATTAATATTATATAATATAAATTATTAATAAAAATATATATTTTATTTCTGGAGGTTTATATAAATATGGCTGATTTGAGAAGAATTAAATTGTTACGTGGGTTAGAATCAACACGTACAACAATAACTCCACAAGAAGGGGAACCAATAGCTACAACAGATGAGTTGAAATTATATATTGGTGATGGAAGTAAAACGGGTGGATACATTATTAATGCTGATAATACAATAGCAATATGTTTGGATCAAGCTATAGCTTCTGTAAAACATAGTTTAGCCTGGTGGATAAATTATTTTAACGGAAACCCAGCTACTATAAGAATACCTAGGGGTACACATGATATATTAACTAATTTAACTGTACCTAGCAATATATGTTTAAAATTTGACAATGGTGCATATTTTAATGTTGCTTCTGGAGTAATTCTAACTGTTAATGGTGATATAGATGCTGGATTATGGGAAGTATATACAGGTAGTGGTACAGTAAACGGAACAGCCTATCATCCAACAAGACCTGAATCATCAACTCCAGTTTATACAGATGATAGTGATCGGATTGCTACCACTGCTTTTGTTAAAGATGTATTAGAAAATAGTCCTGCTTTAAATGGTACTCCAACCGCTCCGACAGCTGTTTTAGGTACGAATAATACGCAAATAGCAAATACGTCATACGTTAAAACAGAAATCAACGCTGTACTAGCCGCAAGTGATGTTTTAATTTTCAAAGGAACATTAGGTACTGGTGGAATCATAACTGAATTACCTACATCTGATTATAAAATAGGTTGGTCGTATAAAATTATAACAGCCGGTACTTATGCTAATATAGTATGTGAAATTGGAGATATGATTGTATGTGTCAGCGATTTTGACACTACTTTTAAAAATTCAGATTGGACAATTATACAATCGAATTTAGACGGTGCTGTAATAGGACCAGTAAGTTCAATATCTAACAACATAGCTTTATTTGATGGAATAACTGGTAAGTTAATAAAAGATTCTAGTAAATCTTTATCTGATTTAGCTACATCAACTCATATTCATGGTAACATTACAAATGATGGTAAAATTGGTTCAACTGCTTCATTACCTATAATTACAACAACATCTGGAGTATTAACTACTGGTTCATTTGGCACAACATCAGGAACTTTCTGCCAGGGTAATGATTCAAGACTTTCAGATGCTAGAACTCCAATTTCACATGTTCACGGTAATATTACAAATGATGGAAAAATTGGTATTGTATCAGGGTTAATGATTAAAACTTCAACTAACGGAGAATTAATAGCACTAGCGGCTGGCACAAGTGGACAATATTTACAATATGATGGGACTTGGTCAACACCACCAGATACTGATACTGTATACACACATCCTACAAGTGGAGTTTCTGTTGGTACTTATACTTCAGTAACAGTTGATACTAATGGGCATGTAACAACTGGTACTAATCCAACAGCAGTAGATAAACATTTTACTGCTACAGAAGCCCAAACTGTTTTTGATATATCTGATATATATCCATCTTCATATAAAGCTATTTTTGTTTATGTTAATGGATTATTTAAAATAAATACTGTTGATTACACAATAGATACTACAGAAGGTTCAGAAGCTTTAACATTAAATACAGCTAGTTTATTAAATGATGTAGTTTATATAATGTTTCTTTAAATAAATAATTAGTTTGTTTATATTAATATATTAAATTAAAGTGGTGTTACCACCACTTTTTTTATATTATAATAACAATATCAAAAACAAAATTAATTAGAGATTGCTATAATAAGAGGTGTTAAAAAGAATGTCTTGTTTAACTAATATACCTGAATATAAATTTAGTATAGAGATTGGTACTATTTTTAGTAAAAAATTAAGATGGAAAGATAAGTTTAAAGAACCTATATTATTAAGTGGGTATTTATTTCAAAGTCAATTTAGATATAGTGATGGCACTTTATTCTGTGATTTAACCGAAGATGGTAGTATTACAGTTGAACCTAATACTGGTACTATAATTTTAACTATACCTAAAGATAAAACTAGAGAGTTAAAAAAATTTAGTACAGGTGATTGGAGTTTAGAATATAAAATTGCTGATGGAGAATTTAAAACATTAATAAGAGGTCCTTGGGATACAATATCTGAGGTTACAGTTTAATAATGACATTAAGTTCCACTATTGAGACAATAGATGAATTAACATACATCGAAGTAGTAGAAGACACTACTACTGTTGAGATATTGGAAGAAAATATAATATACTATTTAGATATTATTGAAGATAACACTACACTTGAATTATCTGAAGAAACTATTGTTAATAATATTGAAGTGATCGAAGATAAAACAACAATAGAGATAATAGAAGAAATTATTGATATTATAGAGGTTGCTGTACAAGGACCACCTGGAATTGGTATACCTATAGGTGGAGAATATGGTCAAATATTAACTAAAAAATCTAATAGTGATTATGATTTCCAATGGATGAATACAACAACTCAAATAATGGAAACATACGACCACAACGATGATGGTAAAGTGAACGCCGCAGATATCGCAGATTTAGCATTAAATTCAAATCTTGTTGGTGGAAGAAGTATTACAGAATTTTATGATAAAAGTGAAATAAATATAATTACATCACGATACACATATAATCAATCTACAGCTATGACCGATTGGATAGTAACACATAATTTAGGTAGATTTCCTTCTGGAGTTACAGTTTAGACAGTGCTGGTTCAGTTATTGAAGGGTCAGTACAATTTATAAATAGTAATAGTATTAAAATATCATTCAACTATGCTTTTAGTGGAACTGCATATATAGGATAAAATGTAAATTAGGAGGTATATAAATGGCTTCAAAAACTATTTTAACTCATTTAAATTTAGAAGGAAATGAAATTCAAAATGTATCATTACAAAAATTAGCAGTTGATCCAACTGTTGAAAATTTAAAAAATGGTATGTTATGGGTAAACACTTCTAGTAATGCATTATTAAAATATTATGATAATGGAATAACCAGAACATTATTATGGTCATCTGGTTCTGGTGATGGGCAAACTTTAACAGGAGGCACTACAGCTGGTGGAGATTTAACTTTACAATCCACATCACATGAAACTAAAGGTTCTATAATTATACCTGAGTTTAGTACTGCTGGATTTATTAAAAACGATGCTAGTGGAGTTATAACAGGGGGTAATACTCTTGCGGCTTCTGATATCCCCGCTCACGCTTCTTTAACAAGTCTATACGGAGATGCTGACACAACTCATTTTGGTCATGTTAAAATAGGTGATGGTATTGCAGTAGCTTCAGGTGTAATAAGTGTTGATGTAGGTACAGGATTAACATTATCCGGAACATCACCTAACAAAAAGGTAAGTATAGATTCTACTGTAGCTACTTTAACCGGAACACAAACATTATCAAATAAAACATTATCAGCACCTAAATTTATCAATGCTGGTTATATTGCAGATGCGAATGGTAATGAAGAAATAATATTCTTAACTACCGGAAGTGCTGTAAATGAATTAACAGTTACAAATGCTGTGGCTGGTTCAGGTCCTACTATATCATCTTCTGGTGCTGATACAGATATAGATTTAATTTTAGCTCCTAAAGGAACTGGCAAAGTAAAGATAGGTTCTAGTGCGACTGGTAATGAAGTTGTTACATTAGATGGTGTACAAATATTATCAAATAAAACATTAACTGCTCCAAAATTTGCTGACTTAGGTTTCATTGCTGATTCAAGTGGTAATGAAATGCTAGTATTTGATTCTGCAAGTTCAGCTGTTAATTATATTCAAATATCTAATTCATCTATATCTAACGCTCCAGCTATAACAGCCAGTGGTTCTGATACTAATATAAATCTAGATTTAAGTGCTAAAGGAACTGGAATAGTACGTGTTGGTGGAGACCAAATTGTAACATTAACTGCTATTCAAACACTAACAAATAAAACATTAACTACACCTACAATATCAAGTTTTGTCAATGCTACACATAATCATCAATCTAATACAGGTGGAGGAACATTAGATCACGGATCTGCATTGACTGGATTATCAGATGATGATCATACACAATACTTACTATTAGCTGGTAGAGCGGGCGGACAAATAATTGTCGGTGGTACTGCCGCAAGTAATAATTTAACTTTCAGTACTACAAGTAATGTAACAAAAGGTAAATATGTATTTTCTGATTTAACTGCTAGTAAAGTTATTAAAACAAACGCTAATAGTGAATTAATAGCTTCTGCAATAGTATCAACAGATTTAGATTCTAATTTCTTTAGTACGGATGCCACATTAGGTGGAGCTTCTACTTCTGATACAAAAGTTTCTTCACAAAAAGCTATTAAGACTTATGTAGACAACGCTGTAACAGGGTTATCATGGAAAGAAGCAGTTGTTGTTGGTACTACTGGAAATATTACATTAAGTGGAGCACAAACAATTGATACTGTTGCAGTAGTTGCTGGAGATAGAGTATTAGTTAAAAATCAAACAGATAAGAGAACTAACGGTATTTATATTGTATCTTCAACAGCATGGGCAAGAGCAACCGATGCTGATTCTGGTGCTGAACTAGCTAAAGCTACAGTATTTATTGAAAGAGGATCACAAGGAAATACTGGTTGGACTTGCTCTAACACTAGTATAACTGAATGGTCTACAGATGTTGAATTTATACAGTTCAGCGGTTCTGGGTCATATACTGGTGGAACAGGTATTGATATTATAGGTAATGATATTAATATTGATAACACAGTTGTTACATTAACTGGTACACAAACATTAACCAATAAGACAATTACAGATGGTGTAATTGCTTCTATATATCAAGATGCTGGTAAAACAAATAAAATAACTTTCCCTGCTGTCACCGACACAGTTGTAACACTAGCCGCAACTCAAACATTAACTAATAAAACATTAACTGC
>Ga0116171_10000922_pt1 | contig 30323 bp, 17 predicted proteins | sample AD_JPNHW2_MetaG_FD_89798 | JGI IMG/M metagenome (GOLD analysis project Ga0116171, IMG submission 89798) | Active sludge microbial communities of municipal wastewater-treating anaerobic digesters from Japan - AD_JPNHW2_MetaG | ecosystem: Engineered > Bioreactor > Anaerobic > Digestate | place...
CACGACGGGTGAATCCACCAGGGAAACGTCCGGCTGCACCGTATTTCTCTTTGTATTCTACGGAAAGGGGCATAAAATCGGTACCGGGGACAGCATCTTTTGCTGCACAAACGGTAGCCAGAAGCATGGTGTTACCCATACGTACTACCACCGAACCATCGGCCTGTTTGGCCAGTTTACCGGTTTCAATGGTAATTTCCCTACCATCACCGAGTGTGATGGTCTTTGTAACTACATTCATAAAAAATTACAGTTTATTATTTTATATATTTTAATTTGAGCGCAAAGGTACAAATTATATTTTGATTTTCAGTTCCTTATAAGGGTTTGATAGTGTAAAATATTATAAAATGACATCTGTTACTTTCTGATTTACTGCCTATTGAAAAAAAAGAAAGCGGGTGATAATTGTCCGCTTTCAGAGTAAATCGTATAAATACCTTAGTACCTTGAACTTCTTGTTCGTGTGGTGGTATTAGTTAAGGTGGTTGTGTCCGGCTTTTCCTCGGCCTTTGATTCGGTAGTGGTGCTGCGCATCCGACGTTCCACTTTAACCGGCTGACCTATGGGTTTGCCATAGTAATTCGTATTGGCGGTTCTCTCCGACGAACGGGTTACAGTTCCTGACTGTCGAACCGGAGTGTTTGAATCTGAAGCGGTTGAGCGTGTTGTTGTAGTTGTCCTTGAATTCGTGTCGACAGCCTGGTTTGTTGTTCTTTCAGTATTTGTATTACGGTTTGTTGTGCTGGTCGTATTCGTCGTATTTGCCGGACGGGTAGTCGTGTTTGTAGATTGTGTGGTCTGAGTATTGGTGTTGCGTGGCTGTGTGTATTTTTCGTTACTTCTTCTGCCACCGGTTCCTGTGTTTCTGGAGCTATTTACATCCTCAGAACGCTGATTGTTTATACGGTTGGTGGTATTGACTTGCATCTGACGGTCTGCATCCGAATATTTGAATCTCCGGTTGTTGCGCAAATTGTTATCGTTCCATTCACGTGCTCTGTAGCGTTGTTGTTCGGGCCAGTAAACGGCGCTTTTGACATTTTCATTGAAGCCCCGTACATAGGGAATATTGCTGTAATCATAATAATCGCGGTAATAATATCTGGGATAATGTGAAACATAATACTGGTGATGCATCCAGGGCTGATAAACGTTGACGTTGACGATGACAATGTAGCTATTGAATAAATCAAAATCGCTGTAGAAGTCGGTTAACCTTGGAGTGAAGTACCATTGTCCGCGATTTAGAAAAATGAAGTCGCGCGTGGCAAGATCATAATAACATTCAATATCCGGGAAGTAATAATAGCGGGTTCCTGTATAATAATCCGGAGCCCATTGCGGATTTTCATAATAGGTTTGTTCATTGGTTGTACCATAATTGTAAGTGGTACATCCCGACAACAAGGAAAGGGAAAGAAAAATAGCTGCTGCAAAAAATGCAAATGATAATTCTTTTTTCATGGCTGTTATTTTTTATTCGAATTTATAAGTTGAATTGCTTTGCTTTGCTTTTAAAAAAACAAATATCGTACCGTAAATCGGATTTCAAAAAAATCATTTTTACAACATGATTTTTTTGAAATCCGGAATCATAATTATAAGAACGGTAATAATACTTGTTTTTTTAATAAAAAATGCCCTCGGGTTTTTAGAAGGCATTTCTTAAATATGATGATTTGGTGTATTTAATATCAGAATGAAACATTTGTAATTTTATCGTTCACTGTAAAAGTTTTTAACAGTGTACCTCCCGAGTATGTTCCGTTTTGCGAAAATCCGTTGACTGTTGTTCCACCGGCGTATGTACCACCTTTGAATATCGAATAGTTTGTACCAGTTTTTAATTCAGGTGAAGAAAGCAGCAGACCATAAGCGCTTCGGGTTGGTTTGAAAGCCGCAATTGTATTACCGGATGCATCCTGGATGGCTATAAGATTTGTTCCGATGGTTGTTGAGGTTATTCTGACGGTGTTTTGAACTGAACTGGCACTCGGTGCTTTTACTGAAATGGTTGACTGTGGGCCTGAAGCAATCAGAAAACCACTAGTTATTGTAAATATACCGTTATATTTTATACCTTCCTTGCTTAAATCCGAAGGACCCTGTACCACAACTGTACCACCCGACATCTTGATGTCCCCGCTGCTGTCCAATCCGGTACCACTTACAGAGTTAACATACAAAATACCGTTTGATATGTTCAGGATGCTACCATCAATTTGTGATCCGCCAAGTCCGTAAGTGGCATTTACTCCCGCTTTATTCGAATTAATGGTGGTTGTCCCTCCCGAAATAGTGATGTAGGGGCTTTCTATCCCTTTCTTCGAAGCATTGACGGTTGTGATTCCGCCGGAAATAAGTACGACAGAGTCGGAGCGGAGAGCCTGACTATTGGTTGACTGGGCTGTTATTGTCCCTCCCTCAATTATCAGTCTTTTAGTCGTATTAATGCCATCACCATCAATCGATGACAGGTTAAGTGTGCCTCCTTTGATGTTGAGGTAGCCTTTGTCCGCTTTCAGTTCATTGTCCGACTTCAATGCATGTCCGGTGGAACAGATGATGTTAATATTTCCATTGTTGACAACAACTGAGTCTTTACCGCGAATACCATCATCCAGTGAACGTACAGTAAAATTTCCATTGTCGATGTAGAGCATATCATCAGTCGAAATGGCATCGTTGAAATTGGCATTAACCACCAGATTGCCATCGCCGGTAAATCCAATATAATCTTTACTGAATATGGTTGCATTCGGATCACCCGTGTGAGTATAGCTTGCTCCGTCCGAAAAAGTGTTTGTCGTTCCGCTTTTCAGAAAAACGATGGTTTTTTCAGCATCCTTGATGAAAAAGGGAGAAGTTGTATCGTTACTCAGAGTTAATCCAGCAAGTCGGATTTTTACGATTTCATCCTTGGCATCGACAATAAGCCGGCCATTGTCAGAATTGCCGCTGACTGTGTAGTAACCACCATCGGTAATCGTTGCAGTAGTTCCTGTAATAACAACTTTAGAAGAAGTCGTACTGACGGTGCTGTTTTGAAACGTAATGGTCTGAATTTTCGTTTCGTCCCATTCGTATAGTGGTTTTATAGTCTCTTCTGCCGGTTTCAGCACATTTTCGGGATCGCAGGCTGACAATATAAGCGCTGAAAAAGCAAAGAGAAAGTAAATTGATTTTAATTTCATGGTTTTATTAAATACAAGCTATTTGACACATTATTTACCCATATGGTTTGTTATTTAATTTCATGCGAAAAACTCAGCCCCAGGTTGTATTTGCCGGAATAGTCAGCCTCATCGGTACCTTTTTCCGAATTAAGAACTCCAAATATTTTGATTTTATTGTATTTATTTATTTTATAATCCGTGTACAGTATATACCTGAGTTTATCCAGTTTATTACCATCGGGATCATTGAGCGAATAATATGTTTCAACCGATATACCCGGTGTGAACCTGCATTTTGGTATATTGTAGTCTGCATTCAGTTTATTTCGCCATACCCAGGCAGGATCAATCTTATAAGTGTCATTGTATCCGTCCTCATCTATCCTTTTGCTGTCGTTTTTCTTGGTGAGTTGAATTCGTTCACGGAGTGAAAATGCAAAATTTCCCAATTTTTGTTTCCCTGAGATATCCGCATTGAACCTGTTGCGAAACTGATAGTTCAGGTATTTCTCGTCCAGTACATTCATAAATTCATAACCAATCCCAACTTTAAGCGGTTTCGCAATTTTGTATTCGGCATTCATTGAAAGACTCCAACGATTTATCAGTCTTACATAATGAATGGTACGAAGCTCTGTTTCGGCTCCGAAATTCCAGTTGCCTGCTTTTTTTTCGAGTCCGGCGCTAGTCCATGTGCCATATTGATTTTGAGCATTCAGAACTCCGGACATGGCGATTAACAATCCGAATATTAGAAAATTCTTCTTCGTTGTCATTATTCGTAATAATAAATGGTTATCATTCCGAAATCGCGCAGATATGATATTTCTTCTACAGTGATGCGGTGGATGTTTAATCCGGTTCGCTGTTTGAGTACCTCAATCAGTTCGGGGTGACGATCGGTGTGAAGTAATTCCACATCTTCGAAATATATAATTTTTGTAGATTCGCGTTTCAATAAAATTCGGGTGTCGAGCACAATAAGCACTACGAATAGTACACTGAAAATAATAACCAGTTCGTAAAGTTCGAGTTGAATACCGCTGAGCAATCCCATGGTGATGAATATGAACAGATATGTCATATCTTTCACGCTGATTCCTGCAGTGCGGTACCGGAGCATCGAGAATACGGCAAATAATCCAAAGGCTGCACCCATTGATATTTTGATATGGTTGAGCAGGAAGGTGAGCAGGAAGATGGATACATTGAAAAGCACAAACGTGAATACCGTGTCCAGTCGTTTGTAATTAGGGTAATATATCAGGCTGATAATCAAAGCCAGAAATGCCAGGTCAATCAATAAACTAAAGAAAAAGTTGAAATTCAACTGTATTTTGTCCTTTGTTTTTTTTTCGGTTTTTGTGTCAATTGTAAACATGTCAACAACGTCTTTGGATTCATCGTTTGACTGAACAGAAGCGGTTTGTTCGGCTTCGGCTGCTGCAGCGCTTATTTGTGGTTGCGACCGAGTTCCTGAAGGCATCAGCAGTAGCATGAAAAGGATGATACTTAATGTTTTAAATGGCATGATTTTTACAGATTTTGTCCACATAGTGTAATCTTGTTTTAAAGTTATTTTTGCGTACCGTGTTAATATAGTTTGCTATCCCGAAACAGTATTTGCTTAATGAAATCTGACGGATGTGTTTTGTATACATGAATTTAATAAATGGTGAATGTCCGGATTTTTCCTGTTTCACTTCAGCAATAACTAGTTCAGGCCATTCGTGCCATTGGTCATTGCCCAGATTGTATTTCATGTCAAAATCAAGGGTGACCCTCTCAGACAAAGATTTATCTACCAGTGTGATTCTTTTACATTTGATACGCAAGGCTGGTTTAAGATCATCAACCGGCATGCTGGTTTTGCTTTGAAGTAATTCCAGAGCGTTACCCGTTATCTCATTTGTTTTTTTGGGAAGCTGTACACGCTTTTTAATGGTTCTGTTTTGATTCGATTTGAATTTTATTTCGAAAAAATGAAGGTCAGAATAGATATAAGTCCTCATCCTCAGTTTGAATCGGTTCGACCTCCCGTTGTGATGTGCATTATACAGCTTGAAATCTTCGGTATCAAAATAAAGACTATCGTAATTTTCAAAACGTCTTTCGTTGATGGTAAGAGTTCGATAGAATTCATTGGCAACTGTAAGTATATCAGCAAACTCACTTTTATGGAAGATGTATTTAACATCCATCCGGTTCAGGAGTTTTACACTATCCATTTCAGCCAATGAAATAGGATCTAATTCGTTTAATATCTCAAGAAATTTTTCCATTCAGCAGGATTAAATATAAGGTGTGTGTTGAAAGTTATTCAAGTGTAATAGATTTGTAATATCTGATAGTCACGCAAAGTTAATCAATTAAATGATTCTTCTGGTTTGTTCTATCTGAAAAGTTCATCTTTACAGATAGAACAATAAATCGCGGTTTGAAGATTGTTAGAAAGTTATTTATCTTTAGCCGTTTTTTATGTGCTTTTTAGAAACTTATTTGATTTAAAGTTGCTGTAGTCGAAAGTGTTGCTGATTTTTTTATTAATGCACCTGTATTTGTAAACGTTCCATTCATATAAAAATTATTGATGGATGTTCCACCCGTGTAAGTTCCGCCTGTATAAACTACATAAGCTCCGCCTTTGGTCATTTGAGGTGCTGATACGAGACAAACTCCGCCTCCGTTTTTAGGTTTAAACGATGCTACCCAATTCCCTCCTGTGGTAACAGTGTACATTGTAGATGAATTTAATGTGGTAGTCATATACAAAAACGGTTGTGTTGATGACGAGAAAGTGGATGTTTTCAACATTCCCGCACTACTACAACCTACAAATACTCCACCGTTTATTTTTGCAGTACCGTTTGCGTCAATAAACTCTTCAGCTCCTGAGGCTGGACCGTTTGAAAATACAATTCCTCCCGTCATAAGAAAGTTACCATTTGCATCAATGGCATCTGCACCTGTAACGTATGTTGTGCCACCACTTATGGATATTAAACTATTATCGTTACTTTCGGTACCTCCTGAAACAGTTCCCATTGTGCCGTTAAGACCATCGTTTGAGGCTGTTATATTGTTTTCTCCTCCGGTAATGTAAATATATTTACTCTCAATGCCTTCAGTAGCTTTTGTAATAGTGTTATTTCCTCCGCTTATTGTAATGGATGTTTCGGAGTGAATTGCGTCGTCAGTTGATGATATGGTATTTGTTCCATTCGCAATTGTAATAGCTCCATCTGTTACTATTGTTTTAGGATGACACAAGTCGCTTCCCGACACAGTAAATGTTGTTCCGGTTGTATTTAAATTTACAGTTGGGCTTTGTGTGGAACTTCCAATAGTAAGTGTTCCATTTGCTTTTAATCCTTTTCCTCCTGTACCAGAACTACTTGTTGTAAGATTTCCATTCAAAATAGAAATATTTGCGTCGGCTGTGATAGCTGCTGCAGAATACGAATCATACGTACTTGTTGCATATAAGTATTTTGCTCCTCCACCTGTGGTGGTAATATTTACTACACCCGATGTCATTTCAATATTTTTATCCGCAGAAATACCTTTGCCTCCTGCTCCTGAGTGGTTTATTGTAATGTTTGCTCCCGAAATTAGAACATCATCATCACTTTTGATTGCAGAGCAATACGATGGTGCAAGAAGAGTTGTAGAAGTTGTATATTCTAAAACAACAGCCCCCGACGCTTTTACATTAATTGTTCCACCACTCAAAGTCATTGCTTTGGATGATTTCAAACCTTTGGATTGATTACCCGAAATGGTATCATTAATTACTCCACCTGTAACATTAAGCAACGAATCACAATCAATGGTGTTTGCTCCGGGTTGTGTTGCATTTAGTCCAATTGTACCGTTTGCTATGGTCATAATTCCATCGCTTTTGATGTTTTTTGGTTCAGAATATACGGCAGTTGCGTAATTTGCGGTTCCAGAAATCAAAAGTTTTGTTCCAATATTTTTCACATAAATAATGGGCGAATTTGATGCATTGCCAATGTTTAGATTTCCATCGGTAGAAATGCCTTTTGCTGCGCTTCCCGATTCTGAAACCGAAATGTTTCCTCCAAGAATACTTACATTTCCATCAGCATCAATTCCACTTGAACCGTAAGCGTCAATCACACCGAGAGAATTTGTATAAGTTGCTCCTGCACCTGTTCCTACAATTTTTACTGTGCCACTTGTAATATCTAAATTCTTATCAGTAGAAATGGCTTTGTTTCCAACTCCCGAAGTGGTAATATTTATTGTAGCTCCCGAAATTAAGATGGATGAATCACATTTTATAGCAGTACAATACGATGGATCAAAACCCGAACCCGAAGCAACTAAAACTGCCGCACCCGAAGTTGTAATGTTGATATTTCCACCTGAAAGTGTCATATTTTGTCCTGCTTTTAAACCTTTAGCTTGATTTCCCGAAACAGTGAAATTTATTGTTCCGCCCGAAACCAGTAGTGTGCTGTCTGATTTCAATCCTTTAGTATCTGCGGAAGATATTGTAGATGAAATAGAACCTCCCGATACTTTGATGCTTCCGGCTTCGCATTCCACAGCATCGCCAGTTGCTGTAACAGTGACAGCTCCGCCTTCAAGATTAAAATGTCCCTTGGCATGAATTCCATCCTTTGAAGCCGCTGTAACATTAATATTTCCTTCTTCTATTTCAATGTAATCATCGCAACAAATTGCATGTTTTGATTTGCTTGATACATTTAATGTACCGGTTCCTTTAAATATAATTTGTCCTTCGGAAAATAACGAGGCTTTTTGGTCTTCGGTACTTGATAAGTATGATGAACCGTCAGCAAGCGTGTTTGTTGTACCTGATGCAAGCGTTAATGTGCATTTTTTTGTTGATTGTAAGTTTATAGCTGGACCGTCATTATTTGTGATGGTTGCTCCGTTGAGTGTTAGTGTATATTTATTATTGCTGTATATTTTGATCGATCCATCGGATGTTGCACCCGATATCAGATAGTTGATCTCTTGGCCAGCAAGTGTGGAATTTACAATAACATCAGCTCCGGAAGTGGTGATGTTTATTCCTTTATACTGGTATGGATTAGAGATGGTTACAACACTGTTGTTGTAAGTAATGCTTACATCAGGGGTATATATACTTCCAAATGTGATGCTGTCCAGTTCTGAAACAGAATAATGAATTAGCGACTGGTCGGATTTGTGTATGTTAAGCTGTGTTTGATCGTCCGAAAACTTTATACTGTCGATAGCTGAGATTGCTATGCTTGTTACCGAGTGATCGTTTTTGAAAATAAAAATATATTCACTTGCAAATAAGCTGATTACACCTGCGATTAAAAGGATGGAAAGGATTGTTTTTTTCATTTTTTTGTAAATCTGACAGTTTGATCATTTGCTTTGAGAATGTATAATCCTTTCGGGAGTATTGTCACATCTATATCCGTGTGGTAGGTTGAAAGCGTACGGGTGAGTACAGCTTTTCCGTCAATGCTAAAAATCCTGACAGTGAGATTTTCTGAATTCAGATTTTTCAAATGCAATATGTTGCTTACCGGATTGGGATAAAGCGTCAAGCTGTTTGAAAAATTTTCAGTGCTGACATTTGTGTTTGTTGAGGAAAAGGTAATCTTCCTGATGTTATTTAACGGGATGTTTGTTGTGGAGTTTCCGTTGTAAACCAATAGATTGTTTTCCGAAAATGTAATTTTTATCTGACTTATAAGCCATGAATTTATTTGTGAATCATCATTTTTGAAAATACAAAGCGAGGATTGCCCGTATGAGTTGATTGAGCTCAACAATATTAATCCGGCAAAAAGAGAGTGTAGAAAAATATCTTTTTTCATTTTGGAAATATATTTAAAAATAATACCTGCAAAAGGGAAAAACTATCAAATAATTACATATTGACTAAAAAAACAACATTTGGTTTAAAAATAGAATTAAATAAATTCAATATTACGATTTAGTGTTTGATTAAAATGTGATTTTTAGTTAATAAGGCATGCAAAAAATGTCAGTTATGCGGATAAAAATTTATGCTTAACTGTAAAAAGTTTATTATTTGAACGTAAATCATTAATATACTGTTACTTTTTTGTGATAAAAAGCTACTTATATGGTTGTAACATTTTGTAAATTTTGCATTAAGAAAAAAAACACAAAAAAGAACTGGACTTTTTAAATTATTTTTTCTAACTTTGGTCTCTGTTAGGAGAACCTATATTTATTATCAAACTTACAAAAAATAAGTTCTATGAAGAAATTCTACATTTTAGCGTTACTTTCTCTATTGTTTTTTTCACCTGTTTTAGCCCAGAATATTATAACAGGCGTTGTAACTTCTTCGGAAGATCAAATGCCCGTTATCGGTGTGTCGGTTGCGGTGAAAGGTACTACGCGGGGAGCGCTAACGAATATTGATGGTCGCTTTTCAATTTCAGCATCTAAAAATGAAACATTGGTTTTTTCTTACGTTGGTATGGAAAAACAAGAACTTAAGCTGGGTGATCAGACAGTAGTTAATATTGTACTGAAGCCTGTAGCCGAGTTTCTGGAAGAAGTGGTTGTAACTGCAATGGGTGTAAAAGCAGAAAAAAAGAAATTAAATTTTGCTGTACAGACCGTTAATTCAGATGCACTTACTGAAGGACGTCAGTCTAATTTTGTAAATGGGCTTCAGGGGAAAGTATCCGGTATCAATGTTACCAATTCCGGAGGTTCTCCGAATTCCGGTTCATTATTGATTATCCGTGGTATTTCATCGATCAACCCCTCTCAATCAAATGCGCCCTTATATGTTTTAGATGGAGTTGCCATATCAGGAGGTGTTTCTGATATCAACCCGAATGATATTGAGAATATCACTGTCTTAAAAGGGGCGGCAGCTTCGGCCCTTTACGGGCAAAGTGGTGCAAATGGTGCTGTTTTGATTACGACAAAACAGGGTGTTGTCGGAAAAACAACTACTAATGTAAACGCGAGCATTCAAACTAACCAGCCAATCCGAACCCCTGCGAAACAATCTATTTATGGTCCCGGAACTCTTGGTTTTTATAAACCGGAAGCCAGCGGCGGTTACGGAGGTTGGGGACCCCTGCTTGGATCCGATGAACCCCGTTACGATAATATAAAAAATTTCTTCAAAGACGGTTTTTATCAAAAATATGATATAAATGTCAGTGGAGGAAGTGAGAAAGTCAAAGCATACGCTTCTGCTTTTTATTCAAAAGATGAAGGAATTGTTGTAAACGATTATTTGAATAAGGTGGGTATTCTTGCTAAAGGAAGTTACGATATCAGTAAAAAAATTGTTTTTTCTGCCATGGCTAATATCGTTAATGATGTCTACAGAGGGGCAGGAGGTATTTCATCGGCTTACAGCTGGCCTATCAATGATGATATCACTAACTATATGGAAAATGGAAAAGTAAGATATCGGTATATTAGTGAAAAGCTCAAATCAGGTTCACCAATAAGTCCTTTGTTTTCAAGATATATGGATTACGGGAAAAATGACAACCTGCGTGCTATTATGCAGGGAGCTGTGAATTATAAAGCATTTAAGAATTTTGAAGCTATCGGTCGGGTAAATTTTGAAACCAACAGTTATTTATACGATGGTTACGCTGTCCCACGATTTGACGATTCGGTAATTTTACCAGATGCTCCAAAAGCTGATCAATATGGTGACAATACAGATGCTTATGCTCAGGCATTAGCAAATTATAACTCTAATTACTATAAAAGTCCTTATTTTAATCAAGCTGATTATGCAAATGTAGATAAAAATTTATTGGGAAATTATTCACATTCAAATTCAAGAAGTCAGTATTTAACTTTGATGGGTATTCTGACCTATAAAATAAATCTTCCGAGTGAACTTTCGATGGATTTGTTGTTGGGAGGTGAATTAAAAACAAGAGATGGAATATCTTCTTCCATCAACGGAAGAGACTTTATAGTACCAGGAATTTATAGCCTTGAAAATGTAAAAGAAATACAAGGCGTTAATGATATTGGAGTTTCACATACGCAAAGAAGAAACGGTGGTATTTTTGATCAGATAACGCTTGATTACAAAGGAATGGCTTCCATAAGCGCTACCTCGCGCTGGGACTGGTCATCTACATTATCACAGGAATTTAGTCCTTATTTTTATCCATCTATCACTGGTGGTGTTTTATTCTCCGAATTATTCAAACTAAGCAACAAATGGTTTAATTACGGAAAAGTAAGAGGAAACTGGGCAAGAGTAGGAAAAGATACGCCTGCTCCCTTCCTTTTTGACCGAAAATACACCCAATATCCGACCTTACCAGATGGAGGATACGGAGTTGACCCTTCAAAATCGGTTGCTAGTTTATTAAGACCAGAAATGTCTGACTCATGGGAGATTGGACTTGAAACACGTTTATTCAACAATAAAACACATTTTGATTTTGCTTATTATTCAACTTATGTCGATAATCAGATTGTTACAGTGCGCGTGTCACCTGCTTCCGGTTATATTTTACAAACCAGGAATGAAGGAACAGTAGAAAATCACGGGGTGGAATTTTTATGGGAACAAGATATTCTTACAAATCGGGACTTCACATGGAAATCCTCTATGACCTTTGGTTTTAACAGAGGTAAAGTAGTTAAACTTCCGGATGATATTGTTGAAATTCAGGGAACCCAATATACCGATGTGTTTCCTACTGCTTATCTGAATGGCTCTACCACTGCTATTTCTGGAAAAGATTATCTGAGGACTGAAGATGGGGAAGTAATTGTCAATACAGATGGATATCCGAAAATCAATCCAACTAAAAGTGTTTTGATTGGAAACAGAGAGCCCGATTTCCTTATGGGATTAAATAATTCGTTTTATTTTAAGGGAATTAATGTTGCATTTTTGATTGATGGTCGTAAAGGAGGTGACATTTACAATGCCACAAGCCGTGGTATGTGGTCGGACGGTCAGCATAAAGACCTCGAGTTCTATCGTGGAAGACAAGTCGTATGGGATGGAGTAGTTCAGCAACCTGATGGTACGTATACAAAAAATACTACGCCGATAGTGCTTGACAGTAAGACAATTACAGAGTATTATGCCGGAGTAAGTTCCAATTTTATTGAAGATGGTTCTTATATCCGCTTGAATTACCTGACTATCGGTTATAATTTTTCATCATTGATTAAAAACAAAACACAGTTCACAAGTCTAAAATGCTCGTTAACCGGGTCCAATCTATTCCTTCTAACAAAGTATACTGGTTCTGATCCTCAGATAAATGCTAATACTGGTTCAGGAGGGACAGGAGGAATGGGGATTGATTATTATCCTGTACCGCCTACAAGAGGAATTCATTTAACAGTTTCAGCTACATTTTAATCAGATTTTCTATGAAAGCTTACAAAATACTTTTTGCATTGTTTATTAGCAGCGTGTTCCTTTTTAATAGCTGCCAGGACTATTTTGATATCAATACAAGTAAAGATACTCCATCTGAGGTCTCTCCTGAGCAGTTACTGCCTGTATTGGTATTTTATTCTTCACAGATTTGTTATGACCACGCTGAATATGGAACATATCTGTCACAAGCGTTGACAACCGGAGGACGTAGTCAAACCAGTTCTTACGCTTATAAGGCAGGCTGGGAACTCCTTTCGATGAACAGACATCCGCAATGGAGACGCCATTTTTATGATATCGGGGTTAATGCAGATGCTCTTATAAAAGGTGCAGAGAAAATCGACTCGAGGAACTACATCCTTATTGCACGAACAATCAGATTAGAATCAACCTTGTTTACGACAGATGCTTTTGGTGATATTCCTCTTTCTCAGGTTTATCAATCCAATTCTCCATCATACGACACACAGGAATCTGTATATGAATGGATGAATAAAGAAGCTGACGAATTAATAAGTCTATATGAAAATCCTGAATGGATAAATAATAAAAATAACCGTTCAATTTCAGGCTTACAGGACAGACTTTTTGGTGGAGATTTAGGAAAATGGCGTGCATATGCAAAAGCATTAAAAGCCCGTCTTTTACTTCGTATGATTCCAAACTGGAAAAATACTCTTGAAAATTGTCAAAAAATAATAGATGCTGCCGACGCAGCGTTGAATGATCCTTCTTATGCAGATGCACTCTATCATTATGATGGTGGCTCTACCGAAAAAAACTGTCCGTGGGGACCGGCTCAACCCAAACTTAATTTAGGATGGGCGCAAGCACGTGAAAATCTTCTAACCGATGCAATTCCTTCTAAATTTTTTGCATATGCGTTGCTGAGTGTTTATTCGAACCCCAGACAAACAATTGGTTTTGCTCTGGACCCCAGGGCGGAGCAACTTATGACACCGCGTCTTGATGATAAAAATCTAAATGCTATCCGATATATAGAAAATAATATAGGAATGCCTACTACAATGAAAATAACATTCTATCCGGATCTGTATGCGCTGCAGGGAGGAAATCCTTATACGAAAAACAACGGATATGTAATGTTGATGTCCCGGGAAGAACTTTTATTTATAAAAGCCGAAGCTCAATACTGGAGTGGAGATAAAACGGGAGCTTATAATACCACCGTCGATGCCGTAAAATCAAATATGAGACGCGTGGGAGTAAAGGTTGACGATCCCAATATGAAACCATTTATTGATCGTTTCTTTTTAGTACGATTACCAGGAGCTGCAACATTCACTATTGCCGACTTAATGCAGCAAAAATATGTGGCTATGTATCTTCAACCTGAGCAATGGACTGATATGAGAAGATATAACTATAGTAGTAAAAATAACGGTATTGCCTATGATGGCGTTTTCGTATATCATGTAACACGTATCCACGATGGAACCAGAAATGTAAATCCTACAAATTTCACCCAGGAATTTTCATTGACAAGACCGTTTAATTTGTATTCTGCATATTGGATTGACAAACCCGATAATTTTGGTGTTAATGCAAAATTTTCACCAAATGCATGGATTACACGTTTAAACTATGACCCTGAAACTGAAGATAAATACAACCGCAAAGAATTGGAGCGCTTAGGCGCATATAAAAATCCTGATTGGTTGCGAAAAAGAATGATATGGGCATATAAAAACAATAGTTACGTAACTTCTGCAGATCCCGATATAGAATGGAAATAACCCCAAAATAACGAAAATAATATGAAAACAAGATACAATATAATATTCTTTATTGCCGCAATTTTCTTATTCGTTGCCTGCAATAAACATGATATGATGAATGATGTCGTGATTGTGGGGCAAATGGCACCGCAAGTATACTGGGAACCTGCCAGCAGTACGGTAAAAGCTGGCGAAGATATTCCTTTTACTGTTCAGTATTACACTACATCAAAAGAGAATATCGAACGTTTAGAGATTTGGTATAATATTCTTGAAGACGAATCAAAATCTGTCTCAAGTCCCTGGGTTACTACTTTTACGTATAGTGTTATTTCAAATAAGTCGTCAGAAAAACGAGTTTCACAAAAAATAGCAACCTATGATCATAATCCGAATTATTGGAATGATTCATTGCGTGCATATACGTTTAAATCAACGTTTCCTACAAGTAATACTTTAGCATCGGTAACGTGGAGCAAACCAGCTACTTTTGACAACGATAAAATGGTCAAGTATTTTGGAAATGCATTTATGACACAGTTTAAGGATAGCTTATTTAAATTAATGAAAGCTAAAGATTTTCAGAAGATGTATTTAGGGTTGAATTTACTTGATAATTTCAAAATGTATATTGATTCAGTTAAAAATGATAATACAGGTAGTTGGGATTATGTGTTTCCAAAGGATGCACAAGGTAACAGACCTGTACCTAAAACTCTCGTGGACATATATGCTACCATTCCGTTTTCGGATATAATATTTAACAAAACCACAAATGTTTATGACGTAGACTATTCTCGTTCTTACAGAATAAATGCAAACATGAAGGCATATGATAAACAAGGTGTAGCAGGACTTGGAATAGTTAAAGAAATCTCACTAAATTAAAACAACGACTATGAAAATTTTACCATACTTATTGACATTAGTCACAGCTTTTCTGGTGTTTTCTTGCATAGACAATGAACCAGATATAGAAGAATTGCCAAATCCGAATATAGCTTTTAAATACTCTGTAATTGATCCTACTTATCAAATAGACTATTACGTGGGAGCCACCATTGAGTTTGTAAGTACCTCTGTTGCAGTGGGAGAATGCACCTGGGATTTTGGTGACGGAACAATTGCCACCGGTTCAACCGTGACACACAAATATAAAACTGCAGGTACATACACTGTTAAACTTACTGTAGCCAATGCCGGTTACCAAACAAAACCTATTTTTATAAGTGATATCAAACCAATTGTATCTTTGAATAAAACCGGACTAATTGAAGTTATTTCTTCTTCGGTAGGATTCAATGTAGAATTACCTAATCCGGAAGGGTTATCAGAAGAATATCATTGGATTTTCCCTGATGGAACTAAAGATGCGGCAGGCACTATCATATCAGACTTTAACGGTAAAGATCCCGGAAATTTGACTTTTAGCAATATAGGATCACAAACAGTAACGCTTCAGGTAAAACTGGGCGGACGTCAACTGGAAGACGGTGTTATAAAAGTTCCTGTGGCTTATAATCAGGCAGTTCCTACACTATATTATGCGGTGAAAGGAGGAAACATTATGGCTCTGAAGTTAGTAAGTAATGCACCGGCCGGAATGAAAATAAATCCTTTTGATATGGGTACTAAATCCGGGCAGCACCCTTTGAACATTTTATTTAGTGATACTTCTCTCTATGTGATTGATTGTGGCAGACAATTTACTTATGTCGATGATCAAGATGGCAACTTGGGAGATGGAAGAATCTTCGTAATGTCAAAGGATGGAGCAAAAGTTGAAACAATGTTGACCAATATTGGAGCAGCCTTTAACGACCCATACTATGGATATATTGATGGTGGACAACTTTATTTTTCTGATAGAAATACAGGTATCTCAACGATTGGGCTGAAAGAAAGAAACAGAACATTTAGCAGAGCAGATTTTCCATATTTTGTACAAAACGCAACGTTAGGTTATTATGGTCAGGGATTAAGCTATGGAGCTATGAATGCTTGTTTTGGGAAAATAAATAATGTTTGGTACTGGTGCAAAACCTATAATGGAAATGGTATTTTCCGCTTCTTAGATACCGATATCCTTAAAACTCCAATCACAGGAAACGGCGTTTTACCATTATCAGGTATAGCTTTAGAGAGTATGACACCAAAATCTTTAGTGTGGGATGCGAAAAACAAAGTTATTTATTTCACATTATATGATACAGGATATGAAGGGCTTTACAGATGTACGTTAGAACAATTAAATGCAATAAAAGCACGGGCTGATTTAACTCCATACAGATTGAAATTAGCAAATGGAAAAACTATAACACCAATAACAGAAACCGGGAAAGGAGAAGGCTCTGCAGGCGAATTCATAACAATTTGTCAGTTAGCATTGGACGAAAATGACGGAAGTGTTTATTTCGGACTTCGGTCTGGAGATGCCGCTGTTAAATCCGGACTTATGCGTTACAATCCTACAAGCGGTTTTATTGAATACGTTATAGAAGGAATCGATGTTTATGGTGTTGCAGTGAATAAGACAAAATCAAAATTATTTTAATCTGAAAATTTGATGAAAAAAATTCTCTTACTATCAATAATTCTATCAATTGCCTTCAGTGGTTTTTCACAGTCTCCAAAACGTGAATTCCGAGCTACCTGGCTCACTACTGTATGGCGTAACGATTGGCCGAAAAGCACAGTGATAACATCAACTGGGAATTCCGGAGAAATTCAGATGCAGAAAAATGAAATGATAGGAATATTGGATTCATTGAAGAGAATGAACGCAAATTCAGTATGTTTTCAGGTACGTTCAAGATGCGATGCAATGTATAAATCATCTTTTGAACCATGGTCATCTGACTTAGTCGCTGACAGAGGAATGGACCCTGGTTATGATCCACTGGCATTTATAGTGGACGAAGGACATAAAAGAGGAATTGAAGTGCATGCCTGGATTAATCCATATCGTTTCGAATCTGTTAACAATCAATGGTCTGGTAAGCCAGGAGATTATCGCACCACACATCCGGATTGGTTGCTAACATACTCAGCTACAAATAATTCCATTCTTAATCCCGGGCATCCGGAAGTGCTTCTGCAAATAAAAAAAATAGTAGCAGAAATCGTGAAAAATTACGATGTCGACGGAATTATTTTTGATGATTATTTTTATGTGAGCGGTACAACCGATGCGATGGACGATGCTCAGTTCAAATTATATAATCCCGATAAATTGTCAAGGGGTGACTGGAGACGTCAAAATGTAAATAAAATGGTCAGAGGAGTACGTGATACGATTAAAAGTGTGAAACCCTACGTCAAATTTGGGATCAGTCCGGCTGGTGTAGCTGCTTCCAGTCAGGTGGTAGCCAATAAATACGGAGTTACTCCATGTCCTGGAAGCGACTGGCAATATAACGACATATTTTCAGACCCTCTTGCCTGGTTGAGTCAGGGAACGATTGATTACATCTCACCACAGATTTACTGGACTATAGGTTCAGCAAATGATTATACAAAATTATGTACCTGGTGGTCTTTTGTAGCAAATAAATTTGGAAGACATTTTTATTCCAGCCATTCACTTTCAGCTATGACAGCCGGAGGCGCTTCCGTTCCAAAAATGATGAAAGTTGCGGGGCAACAGACAGCTTTATCTTCCATGTCGGGGATTGAAAGAATTGCAACTCAGTGGAATTCAAATATTTCTTATGCTCCCACAGCTACAAATTTTTATGCTTCCGAAATTGGTAATCAGGTAAACAATAACCGTCAGGAAGACTTAAATGGTGCGCCGGGAAGCATTTTCTTTCCTACAAAACCCGTTCAAAATATTGCCGGTTTTATAAATTACATCCGAAAATATCAGTTTGTCAAACCCGCACTGACACCGGCAATAAATTGGGGACAACATCCTGAATATAGTCTTGTCTCGGGAATAGATTTATCAGGTAATGCGCTTACATGGAACGATGCCGGACCAAATCTCAGATACACAGTCTATGCCATACCCAATGAGAAAGTGAATGATGTCGGAAACTTTAGTGTTTCAAACTACCTGATTGGAATTACCTATCAAAGTTCATTTACAGTTCCTGCAAATATTTCTACGACAACAAATACTTTTGCTGTAGCTATATTGGACAGATATGGAAATGAATTTCCACCGTTAGTTATGGGAAAAACTCCAGGTACCCAAATAATTCCTCAACTTGTTTATCCTGCCGACGTCACGACCGTATTCCCACCATTTGAATTTAAATGGAACTCCAGTGATTTGGTTGATTATTTTACACTCGAAGTTGCGGAAGATGCCAACTTCAACCAAATAATTTATACCCGTGATTTAACTGCCAACACTTTTTCAAGTACAAACATAAACTACCTGAAAGACAACGGAAAATATTATTGGAGAGTTAAGACACGTAAAGCAAATACACCTGATGGAGTATCGGAAGTAAGAACATTCACACTTCATAAGTTTGCCATCAATTTGCCAACGAATGGCAGTACAGGTGTTTCGCTAACTCCAACCATAACGTGGGATAATGTGGGTCCAACAGCAAGTTACATACTTGAATTATCCACATCACTTCAGTTTACGAGTATTTTATATTCGACAACTTTAGCAACAAATACCACTACAATACCAGAAAATGTATTGAATGGGAATACAACTTATTATGTAAGAGTTAAGGTTACTTTTGGAGATTTACAGACTACTACCGATGTGGTAAGTTTTACCACCCTGGTACTTCCGGTAACTGTACCTGAAATAACAAAACCACTAAATGGTGAGACTATTTTAACCAGCAGTGTGGAGGTATGTTGGAAACAACAAAATTCGAACGGATTCAGAGCTGAGCTTTCAGAATCAAGTGCTTTTCCACCACGCAGTACAACGGTAAAAACGACTAATGCAAACACTAATTGTACTGTTTTTGATAATTTGGTTTTCGGTAAAATGTATTACATTCGTGTGTTTGCTCTTACAACTACAGGCATGACTGCTTCATCGACTGTAATATCCATAAATCTTAATACTGCACAATCAACTCTTAGTGAAGAACTGTCTGATTACTACATAAGGACAAGACCGGACAAGGTGAGCGAACTTGTAATCCAATCATCCGATAATTGTAATGCGCAAATTGTACTTTATAACATAACAGGAATGTTATTATTCGATAAAAAGATTAACTTGTCTTTTGGAAAAAATGTTATAGAGTTTAATATGAATGAATTAGGAAGTGGAATTTATCATTTAGTCATAAAAACGGATAAATACAAAAGAACAATTAAAATAAAACGATAAGCATTCTTTGATATTTAGAGATTTTCCCAATATAAATAAATATTATTCATTTAAATTATTACAATCATGAAAAAAAAATTACTCTTTTCAATTGCAATCCTGGTGGGTGCAATTTCTTCAACAAGTTATGGAGCCGATGTTAGTAAAGATCCGGACGCATATGCAAATCGTTCTAACTACAAGCTGGAAAGCAAGTGGATGTATTCTGCCGTTTTGAACAACTACAATGTTGCTGCCGATAAACTGGGAGCAGCCGGAGCTGTTCGCGGTATGACTGCCAAAAACGGGAAAATGTATTTTTGCAGTCGTACCTCTGTCAATCAGATTTTAGTCGTTGATGGAGCTACCGGAGCAAAGTTAGATCCTATAAATCTTGAAAGTAATGTCTTTACATACTTAGGAAGAAATAAAGCCAATACTGCCGATAGTACGTGGACAGCACCTCTGCCCAACAATGATATTCAGAAAGACAATGCCGGTAATATTTTGGTTTCAAATTTGATAACTTCCAATACAGGACGTTTTCAGGTTTGGAAAATTGATATAGCAACCGGTGGCGGTACTATTCTTATTGATACAGATATTATTACACACTACCCATTGTCTAAAACCGGAACACGCTTTGATGCTATCGGAGTTTGGGGAGATGTAAACAATAATGCAGTTATTATGGCTGCAAACGCAGAAGCTACTGTAACTGAAGTGTACAAATGGACAATCACAAACGGGGTTGTAAATCAAAAACCCGACCTGATTGAACTGGATAACAGCGGTCAATACTGGTTTGGTGCATATACTACCGCAACTAACACTTTTGCACCATTAGGTAATCTTGGTTCAGCTCCACGCGTACTTCCCGTGGATGATACATATTTCTATGTAGATGGAAACAGCACTTACCCAACATTGTGTGATAAGGATGGAAATGTTATTGACGGATTTTATAAAATATTTAACCCGGATGGAACAACTCAGGATGCAACAGCTTACGGATTACTTACCGACGAAATTACATCCCCATCCAATCAATGGGTAATGAATCAAGGTCATAACGGAGTAAAAGAATTTCAGATTGGTACAGATTATTTCTTAATAATGGCTGGTTCTAATACCGCAGCTAAACCATTCTCTTCATTCCGATTATTTAAATTCAAAGATGCGTCTAAACTTTTCAAAGATATGACTCTGATGTGGACATTCCCGCAGGCAGGTATGGGTGCTGTGTCAAATACAGTACGTACCGGAATGCCCGATGTAGAAGTGACTGGTAATTCTGCAAATATTTATCTATACACACATGAAAATGGTTATGGAGCTTATACAATGACTATTTCTACCGGAATAAACAATATCAATGCTTCAAATGTGGATATTATATTGAGAGGCCGACAAATTGTTATTTCAGAACAAGTTAAATCAGCAGAAATTTATTCTGTTGTAGGACAAAAAATAGCTTCCTATTCGAATGTTTCAGTAATGGAATCCCCTGAAACAAAAGGAATTTACATTGTAAACATCATCGATAAGAATGGTGCTAAAAAAACACAGAAAATTTCTGTTCAGTAACTAAAACTTCCAATAGCATAGAGAAGGCTATCTGCCGTCTCTATGCTATATTTTCATTAATGAACGATGGTATTAAGATACCATCTGAATATTCCTTTCATTTCATTTTTTCCCCTTTTGGAGATCCCCCTTAATCAAAAAAGGAAACATAATCGTCAGTCTGTTTCCTCATATGATTAATAGAAACACCGGCGACGAGCTTCGGGGTTGATTTACACCAAAAAATAATATCAATTAATTCATTAAGAGTTCTATCACTCAAAAAATCTAGTTTATCTATGAGAAAGTTATACACGTCATTTCTATTTCTGTTCATTTTATCCGGTGTCTTTGCCGGCAATATCGTCATAGATGGAAAATCATACACCATTGATACTGTTGCAAACTTTAAAGTTGGACCCGGAAGTTATTATACAGCGGTTGAACTTCGTGGTTACAAGAGATTAAACATATTTTTCCTGAAAGTTGACCTCAATAATCCCTATATTACTTATCGTACAGCTTTAGGCAGAGATTCCATTTACGGGACTGAAAGACCCACAACTACAGCTACCAGAAAGTCAAAAGAAGGAGCTGTTTATTTTGCCGGAACGAATGGTGACTTCTATGATACCGGATCAACTTATAATGGTATGCCTACAGGTGCAAGTATGTTTGAAGGGGAAGTTGGTACAGGACCTATCAGTACACCTGTGATGTCTTTCGACAGTAATAAAGTTCCTTATATCGGCACACTCACTTTAACCGGAAGAGTAACTTGCAAAGGAGCATATCTCTCTATAAGTCATGCAAACCACGTAAGATCTACAAATGAACTTGTTCTGTATAATCAGCTAAATGGTAAATATACACATACCAATGCTTTCGGAACTGAAGTGTTGGTACAACTGCAGCAAGGAGAAACCTGGGGTGTGAATAAAACGGTTAAGGTAAATGTCATAAAGATAGAACAAAATAAAGGAAACATGCAGATCCCCGCAGGATATGCTGTACTTTCGGGACATGGAACTGCCGCCACCTATTTGAATTCATTTTCAGTCGGAGATGAAGTGGCTATTACTCAAAACGTAAATATTAATGGAGTTGCAAATCCTTATTCTGAAGTTGTTGGAGGCGATCATCGTACGATGATGCTTCGCAACGGAATACCAACTACAGATCAAATATGGAATGAATTACATCCCAGAACTGCTTTCGGATATTCACAAGATAAAAAAACGGTTATTCAATGTGTTGTCGATGGAAGAGGCATTTCAGTTGGTGTAAACACGAAAGAATTAGCGGAAATTATGCTGTCAGCAGGTGCATATGATGCAATTAATTTAGACGGAGGCGGTTCAAGCTGCTTATTTGTGAAAAATTTCGGACCTATGAATAAAACGAGTGATGGCTCCGAACGGGCAGTCGCGAATGGAGTATTTGTTGTATCAACTGCTCCCACTGACAATACAATTACTGAAATACGTCCATACGAAACCACTATTCGCTTGCCACAATATGGTGTTTTACGTCCAAAATATTTAGGATACAATCAATATGGAATGCTGATTAATAAAGATGTTCAGGGAGTGGTATTAAATTGTTCGCCTGAGTTAGGATATATAAACGGACAGGGACAGTTTGTAGCATCGGGAGGTATAGATGGAGTATTAAATGCCACATACAATGGAAATATAACGACTACAGCCAACATTCACATAGTTCAGGATGCTGAAATCTTTATGCGTTTAGATTCGGTTCTGATAGATAGCCGGTTTGAATATCCTGTTGAAGTTCAAAGTACGATTGGAATAAATACTATGACGGTTTACCCGGCTTCGCTAACATGGATAGTCAAAGATCCTTCAATTTGTTCAGTAACGAATGGCGTTTTGAAAGGGCTGAAAAACGGGACAACGATGGTGATTGGAAATTTAGGCTCATTTAGCGACACAATAAATGTAAAAGTAGAAATACCCGAATCCGGACGAATTATTTTCGATAAATTCATTCCTGATCGCTGGAAATTGGAAGCTTCATCAGCATTAAATGCTACTCTATGTACTACTAATCTACCTGTCGGTTGGGATCACGGAGCAGCTGTTAACTACACTTACGTGACAACACGTGCTCCCTACATAAAACTCCTTAATAAGAATCTGCTTTACAGTTTGCCGGATACGTTTAAATTAAGATTAAATGTTGGTGATATTGCTTTAACTAAAGTAGTATTCACATTACGCGCAAATAATTCAGCACAAAATGTTTCAAAAGAGTTCACTTCTGTTCAAAATAATGCCGATACGGAAATCTCGTTCCCAATGAGTTTGTTTTTCAATGTGGCAGATATTGCTGCATTCCCGGTATGGTTTGAAAATGTAAACTTTTATCTTGGAGTTCAGACAGTAAATCAGGCATATACTTTAGCTGTAAAAGATATCGTTTTGTGTTATAAAGGATATACGGTATCGTACACCTCGCCTGAAAAAATGGATATATTTCAGGTTTATCCAAATCCGCTAAAAGGAAATATGCTTAATATCAAATTAATAAAACCAGACGAAGGTGCCATTAATGTTCAAATGTTCGATGCCTCCGGTCGCTTGATGATGTCACAAAAATTAGAAGCAGATTTTAATGGAAATGCCTCACTCCCTGTGTCCGGCATTCCTTCAGGAACTTACTTCCTTCAACTGGAACAAAGTGGAAAATCGGCATCCGTGAAATTAATGATACAAAAATAGAAAATGAAAAGCCTCCGATTACATATCATATTGTTAGTTTCAGTTTTCCTGATTAATAGCATTAATTTGAGTGCCGGAAAAATTGAAATTTTAGGAGTTTCGAAGAATATTGACACGCTTGAACATAAATCTGTTGGTCCGGGAATTCAATACACAAAATTCGTATTACCGGATTATCCGCTTTCCGGCTATATGCTGGTTGTTGACTTAACAAATCCGTATAATCAGGTCGAAACTTTTCAGGCACAAAATCAGGTAGGAAAGACTGAAGCTATGTCATCTGCTTATAGCCGGCTTGACAGGGAACAGCATCGCACAATTGCGGGTGTAAACGGAAACTTCTGGATAGTCTCGGGTCAGGGACAACCGGATGCACTTCTGGGAGTTCCACACAGTGGAAGTGCCTTTAACGGTGAAATGATAACTGACCCCAATAACTGGAATCGTGGACATGGTAGTATCGGTTTTGCAATGATCGATTCTGATAAGAAAGCATGGATAGACGATATTAGTTTTGTCGGAACTGTAAAAATTCCGGGTAAAGGTGAGTATCCTGTTTCGCAGATTAACAGGTTAAGAAATATCAATGAGTTGGTACTTTTCAACAACTTTTTAGGGTCAAAGGTAACACAAACCGACGATGACGGAATAGAAGTCTTCATTAAACCGGTGACAGGGAAGAAATGGGAAGTAAACAGTGATGTTGAATGTGTGGTAACCCGTATTGTTTCAAACAAAGGAGGCAATAGTCTGATGGAAGGTGAAACCGTTTTGTCAGGCAACGGAACTGCAAGAACTTTCCTGAATAACCTGTCGGCAGGCGATAAGCTGTTTGTGAATATGGCGGTAAAGACCATGACCGATAATCAATTTCCGTCAGTTGCTCAGATGGTAACAGGCAATGCCCTGGTAATGAAAGATGGAACACTTACTAACAGAAACTATAACGAAGCTTATAATACGCAGCTTTACCCCCGAACTGGAATCGGAAGTTCACAGGACGGGAAAACTCTCTATCTTATCGTTATTGACAAAGGTGGAAAATCAGCAGGAGCCAGTACGGAAACGATGTGTGGCATTCTGAAAGCCTCTGGGGCACAGCATGCGACATCGATGGATGGGGGAGGTTCTGCACAAATGATGCTCGACGGACAGATAGTTAACAATCCTTCGGATGGTAAAGAACGTCCGGTTTCAAATGGGTGGTTCTTGTTTCATAATGCTCAGGAAGATAATGTGATAACCAGGATTGAGTTCGCGAATCATCAAATCCGGATACCTTCATATTCGTCATTTACACCTGTAGTTTTAGGCTATAACCGTTTTGGCGTACTTGTCAATAAAAATGTGACGGGATTTACTTTGTCCTGCTCCCCGGAAATTGGAACAATTTCTCAAAACAAGACTTTAGTTGCTTCGGGTAATCCCGGGACAGGTAGTCTGATAGCATCATTTAATGGTGTCACAGCTACCAAACCGATAGAAGTAGTCAGTGGCCAGGTCAGTTTGAAATGCGATTCGATTTTGATGGATACAAGAAATGATTATCCGATAGAGGTTATTAGTAATTCAACAGGTACTTTGATGTCAGTTTCACCGGAGTTCCTGAGCTGGGAAGTGAAAGATCCCGCGATATGTGAGGTTCGTAATGGCATATTAAAGGGATTGAAAAATGGAAAAACCTTTGTTTACGGAAGCCTGGGTGAGTTTAAGGATACACTGCTTGTCAGAGTTGAGATACCGGCTGCACCATCCATGATAGCCGACAGCATTCATACCGCTGACTGGGCTATGACAGCTTCGACCTTCCTGAATGCTCAATGGAATACAGAAAGTCTTCCACAGGGTTGGAAAACCGGTTCGGTAGTTAATTTTGTATATGCAGCCGGGAGAGCTCCGTCTATCAAACTTACTAATAAAAGTACACTTTATGGTTTACCCGATACCGTAAAACTGGTTATTAATATTGGCGATATTGCGCTGACAAAGGCAATAGTATCGTTACAGGCAAATAACGATATTAAACTTGTGTCACGTGATTTCACTGCGCTTGAACAGAATAAAGACATTTCACTGAATATACCGGTGGATCAGTTAATGGATGTAAACAACCGGGCGATATATCCTGTCAAATTTGATAATGTGAATTTTTATATTGACGCCGCCGGTATGACTGCGCAGAAATCCTATTCTCTGGCAGTGAAAGAAGTTTCATTGTCATTTAAGGATTTTGTAATATCATATACTGCACCCGTAAAAATGAATATGTTTAAGGTGTATCCGAATCCGGCAAAAGATGGAATTTCCTACATTTATCTGAAGCTGGATAGACCTGAAGATGTAAGAATAGATGTTGTCGGGCAGAATGGGCAGATTTTAAGATCAAAGAAGCTGACCAATATGCAATCCGGTGAGGTAAAACTACCTCTGGACGGACTGAATAAAGGAATGTACTTGGTGAATGTCATCCGTAAGCAAGAAACCGAATCTGTAAAAATTTTACTTAAATAAACATGAAAAACAAACAAACAGTAATGTTATTATTCGTTTGTCTGATGGCGTATTCAAATATGTCCGGACAATTAGTAAAAATAACCAAAAAGGAAAAAGTCGGGATTGAGAAATCCGTGTTTTATCCCGTGCTGAATGAAAAGGGGGATAAACTTTTATACACAGATGTAAATTACAAAGGACTGAAATTGTATGATCTGACAAATAATAAACTAACCCCGATATCCGATGCTGATGGCGCAGGTTTCGAACCGTTGTTTGAAAGCAAAACAGGAAATATCCTGCATCGTGAAACACGCTTTGTGGATAGGCGGAAATATCAGTCGGTACAACGGTACAATCCGGTAAATAAACAACGAAGTGTGCTTATTCAATCGACCCGTAATCTGAAATCAACTTTGCCACCTGCAGTGAGAACGGCAACAAGAGCAGAAACAGATATACGCGTGTATAGCAACGCCCAATCGGTAATAGTCAGTATCAATGGCATCGAAAAAGAGCTTAAACCTATTGTTGACCCTGCTGTGAGCGGGTATATATGGGCATCACTTTCACCCGATAAAAAGAAAATTCTTTTTTATGCGACAGGCAAGGGTACATACATTGCCGACCTCAACGGGAATCCGATATCCTATCTGGGAAACCTTCAGGCACCGCGCTGGTATAATGACAACCAAGTTGTAGGTATGGACGCCAGAAACAACGAGTATGTATATACTTCATCCAGGATACTAATGGTAGCTGCCGATGGAAAAACGAAACAATACCTGACCGATGATAATGAAATGGCCATGTATCCCTCAGCATCCGCGGTGTCGGGAAAGATTGCATATAATACCTACGAAGGAGATATTTTTATTCTAACTGTAAATCCTGTGAAATAATGAAAGCATCGAAATTTATAATAATCTTAGCGGGATTACTGCTGTTTATTAACCCTGCTCAGGGTCAGGATTTGTCAGGCGTACGGATATTTATCAATCCCGGTCATGGCGGTTACGATTCGGACGACCGTAATGTAGTGATTGCACCATTTACTTCCGGCGATCAAAATGGTTTCTGGGAATCGAAATCAAATCTGGATAAAGGATTTACACTACGTAGTATGTTGCTGACCCACAACGCTGATGCTATGATGTCTAGAACGAAGAATACTACATCCGACGATTTGCCTCTGTCAGCTATTGTGCAGATGGCAAACGAGTATAATGCCGATTTTATGCTTTCCATTCATAGCAATGCCGGAGCCGGTTCGGCAAATCATGTACTGATGCTGTATTCCGGTGACGATACAGGCGATACGCACGTGTATCCAACGCCCACACCTTATTCTGAACTCAGCAAGGCGATAAGCACAGAGATTGCTAAGAACCTCTATTCAAATCAGATTACCGCCTGGAGCTCCTCATATTCTGTTCGGGGCGACAAAACTTTCGGACGTGTTGCCATGGATAACTGGTCCGATGGGTATGGGGTCTTGAGGGGGCTTACAGTCCCGGGCGTAATTTCCGAAGGATCTATGCATGATTATATTCCGGAAACCTACCGTCTGATGAATATGGACTATAAGCGACTTGAGGCATGGCATTTTCTGAAATCATTTGCCACATACTTTAAGACGGCTGCATTAAGTACCGGTAATATTGCCGGTTCGGTCAGAGACAAGTATTTATTTAATGAGGCTTCCTATTTCAAATTACCAAATTCAAAAGATCTTTACCTGCCGGTAAATGGCGCTACCGTTACAATTATTCCGGGCGATTCGGTTTGCACAACCGATAATTTGAACAACGGGGTTTTCTCTTTTGAAAATCTTCCCGCCGGAACATACAGCCTTATAACACGACATCCGGCTTATCATCCCGACACCACGCAGGTAACGGTGGAAGCAAATAAAACGAGTTATGCCTCTGTCCGGATGAATAAAATCAGGAATACACCTCCGCAAGTGGTTGAGTATTCGCCGAATGTGACACTTACTGATAGTGTTTCAAGTGGTTCGACTATCTGGATGCGTTTCAACTGGGATGTTGATAAAACATCGGCTATCGAAGCATTCAGCATTACTCCGCATATCGATGGAGATATCGTTTTCCGTGACGCGAATTACATGATGGAATTCATCCCCCGTGTGCCACTGGATAAATCGACAATATATACTGTGCGACTGGCAAAGACAGTCAGACATCCCGATAACCTGTATATGGAAAATGATTTTGTTTTCCAGTTCAGAACAAGAAGCCGTAATGAACTGAAACTGTTGGCATCATATCCGATGCCGGACGAAACGCATGTTGATTACAAGTGGCCGGTATTTACGTTTGTATTTGATAAAAAACTGCAAACAACCGAATTGATAGATGGTGTACAGGTGTATGATAAGAGCGGGAAGAAAATTACTAAAAATCTTCGTTCTTTGCGTCACAATACCGTACAGACTCCTTATGGATCAACTTCATTCATCGTCGGGCAGGACTTAACACCGGGACAGGAGTATGTGGTGAAGCTGGCAAAGGGCATTACAGACATCGATGGAGTGTACCTGACCGATACGCTGAAAATTCCGTTCACAGCATCGGACGAACGAGTAACCGACAGAACGGTAGCTGAAAATTTCGAAACCGCGGGTAAAATCAGCGTGGACGAGACACAAGGCAGGAACGTAACTTCGGCATCCGTACAAAGTTCGTCGTCCACCCGCTTGTTCGATACATACAGTTATAACCTGAAATATACTTTTTCCGATAAAACAGGAGGTGAAGTGGTTTATAAACTGAATACACCGACATTAAATGTGAACCGAGACTCGGTGATGGGACTGCACCTCTATGGCGATTTGTCGGGAAATGAGCTTTACCTGATGTTTACCTCCGGCAACGATATGCGGTTTATCCACGCGGACAGCATCCATTACGGTTTCTGGAAATATGTTGAAGTTCCTTTGCAGGCACTACCCGCTCAGGCTGTTTATCAGTTTGCAGGAATAAAACTTGTACAAACAGCGGCTCCTCTGTCAAATACGGGAAATTTGTTTATCGATAATGTTCTGGTATATACCCAACCTTTAAGCTTTGTTTCCTCACCGAAAGTGAAAGATGTGAAGGTTTATCCCAATCCTGCCAGTGACATCCTGTATGTGGAAGTTAAAGACAATCTTTCCGTCAGGCTCCTGGAACTTTATAGTGTATCCGGTCAGCTAATCCGTAAGTCTGCTGAAAAATCAATGCCTGTTGACGATATTCGGTCAGGTACATATGTGGTTAAAGTGCATTTGAATGAAGGTATCTTGTCGATTCCGGTTATTATCCGACGATAACCGGTAGCATGCCTTAAATATAAGCCAACCGCCCGGAGCTATTCCGGGTGGTTGGCTTGTTTTATATCGGTCAGATTATAATAAACGCCAATTTTTTTCGCTTGTCCTCTGATTATTTGCCTCTTTTCACTGATTGGAAAACAAATGGGCAAAAAAATAACCGCACTGAGGTTATCAGGGCGGTTATTAATTGAATAATTGTTCTTATTTATTTTATAAATTTTGTTGCCACACCATTAATACGAATAATATAAATTCCATGTTTTAGTTCACGTGAGTAACTTCCGGTGACATTTGTCTTTTCGATCAAAGCTCCATTGATGTTGTAAAGTTCTACATCGGCATTTCCATCAAATACGGCCGTGATACCTTCATAAGTGCGCATGATACGAACACTCATTTCGGTAGCTTCACTCATGCCGGTAGCAGGTATAGGTGTGTTAAAGCTTGCGATTACATCAGTCATTGTGGGATAGATTGACCAGCGGTTATCTGTAAATACTTCCCAGTTATCAGCTGAAGGATCATTGCTGTAATACTTGTATTGGGTGTTGGAATAAATTTTGTCA
>Ga0116171_10000923_pt1 | contig 30299 bp, 21 predicted proteins | sample AD_JPNHW2_MetaG_FD_89798 | JGI IMG/M metagenome (GOLD analysis project Ga0116171, IMG submission 89798) | Active sludge microbial communities of municipal wastewater-treating anaerobic digesters from Japan - AD_JPNHW2_MetaG | ecosystem: Engineered > Bioreactor > Anaerobic > Digestate | place...
CCTTTTTTTAATTTGTATTGCGCTTTCATCTTTAGGACTTAGTGTTATAAATTTTTTGTAGTATAAAATCGCATCGGGATAATTTTTTTCTTTATCGCAAATCATTCCAAGCAAATAGTAAGCATTTGAAAAATCCGGTTTTGCTCCTGTAGCGCGAATAAGATATTCTTTTGCTTTTTTGCTATCACCTGATTCAAAGCAAATTGCGCCAATATAAAAAAGTGCATCTAAATTTTGCGAATCAACCGTCAAAACCTGCTCATAATATTTTTGCGCCTCAGTCGGTTTTGAATCATTTTTATAAACATTTGCAAGGCTTAACATTAAATCTACATTGTTTTTATCAAGATCCAATGCCTGTTTGTAAGCCTCAATAGCCTCTTTAGTACTACCTTGAAGCAAAAGCGCATCAGCCAAATCACAATACAAAGTAGCGTCTGTTTTATTCAAATTAACCGCCTCTTTAAAATTTGCCACCGCACTTACATAGTCATTTTTTTGATTGTAATTGTTTGCAACGGTCACATATAATTTTGAAAGTTCTGACTTGACTTTAGCATCATCCTGAAGCGAAATCGATTTTTTGTAGTTTTCAACTGCTTTGTCATACTCTTTCATCAAGGTATAAGAAAGTGCCATATAATAATATATTTGGGCATTGTCGCCGGAGAGTTTAAGTGCTTCATTATAATAATTTATGGACTGCACAAAATCGCCCGACATATAATAATTTTTGCCGATTTCTTTTAAGATTTTTACATCTTCTTTTTCTTTACTTTTAAGCTTATTCAGAGTTGAAAGCGAATTGTTAAACTCTTGTTTTCTTTGATAAATATTTGCAAGATTGTAATAAGCCTGAGAATTATCGGGCAGGGTATCAAGGCATGCTTCATAATATTTTATGGCATCTGCTTCTCTTCCCAGTTCATCTGAAAGTTTTGCGATGTTGAATTGAACTTCCACAAGAGAAGGGTCCATTTTAAAAGCACTTTGATATTCCACAATCGCCTTTTCTTTTTCGCCTGTGTTTTCGTAAGCCGTCGCAAGGATTATTTTTAATTGAACATTTTCAGGATCATCCTGCATTGCTTTTTGTACAACTTCAGGAATTTTTTTAAAATTTTCGGTCAACAAAAGTGCTTTGGCGTAATTTGTCCAATCGTCAAAATCATCAGGGGATTTTGCCAAAATCGCTTCGTATTCACCGACTGCTTCGGTGTCCATATCGAGGTTCAAATAAAGTGCGGCGAGGTTTTTTCTTGCATCAATGTTATCAGGATATGAGATAAGAAATTTTTTGTACTCTTCTATCGATTCTTTTTGCTGATTCATTAATTCCTGCATTTGAGCTAGATTTAAATGAATGTAAGTGTAATTTGGAAGCAGTTGGGAAGCTTTTTGGTATGCTTCGTAAGCCCCTTTATAATCTTTTTGTGCGCGCAAAACAGCTGCAATATTTAGCATTATAGAACCGTCATCGGGGTTTAATTTGGAAGCTTTTTGGTAATACAAAAGCGCGTTGTTCCAGTCTTGGATATTAGAATATAAAGTCGCAAGTTTTAAACAGATACTTAATTCATCGGGTGCCAATTCTTCTGCTGCTTTGTATTCTATTTCAGCATTATCTGTATCGTTTATTGCAAAATATTCGTTTGCTTTAATGAAGTGTTTATAAGCTTTTTTAGGCATGGCAAAAGCGACGCTCCCGCAGAGGAAAACTCCCAAAGTATATATTAAAATTTTTTTCCCCATCTCTTTCATAAAAGTACTTGCCAATAAATTTTCCGAATGTATAATTAAATAGTGAATTAATTACATTTATATATTAATAGATTAGCAAATTTAATTCAAGTATAGAGATAGTTGAAGTTATGAAAAAGGAGAAGAAAAATGAGACTAGCGATTAGAAATTTGGTTTTGTCCTTATTTGTAATCGGGCTGATGGCAAGCAATGCAATTGCAAAAAGTTATCCCGATTTGCCTGAAAATCACTGGGCATACAAACAAATACAGGCACTTACGGATGAAGATGTTCTTGTGGGATACCCTGACGGAAATTTTAAACCTGACGAAACAGCAACAAGAGCAGAATTTACCGCAATGGTAATTAAAGCACTTCACCAGGACAAAGCACCTTTGAAAAAAACATTTGATTTCACAGATGTTCCCTACAAACATTGGGCTTACAATGTTATTCAAAGAGCAATCAATTTTGATTTAATCAAAAACACATCTGATAACACCTTCAGACCTGAAGATACCGTTACAAAAAAAGAAGCAATGGATATAATGGTATCTGCGCTTAACTTAGACAAATGGAGCCTTTTCAGAGCGCAAAAAGCAATCGGAACATTCAAAAACCCTGATGCTCCAATAACAAGGGCAGAAATGGCTTTCGGGTTATACAACATGCAAATTAACGCAAGAATTAACCCTAACAAAAAGCTTCAGGAAGCTATGAGAGCAAAAAGAGGCGAAGGTTATGTTCTAAGAGGCGTAACAATCGACGGAACAGTTGCCACAATTCCTGCAGGAACAACAATTCCTGTAATGTTACTTACACCATTAAACAGTTCTGTCAATAAAAAAGGCGAATGCTTTGTAACAAAAGCAAACAAACACCTTGTTACAAAAGACCGTTATATTATATTTGCAAGAGCAAGCAAAATTAACGGTGAAATAACAAGCGTAACCCCTGGCAAATTGTTTGTAAGAACAGGCAAAATGGGACTTGAAACAAAAACCATTTATACACCTATCGAACAAATTGCATGTTTCCCCGGTTGCATTAACACAGACCAGCAAAGAAACTGGTTTATGAGAATAATCAGAGCAATTATCAAAGGCGGAAAAGTGAAACTTAAAGCAGGTAAGGTGGTCACAATAACAACACTTAAAACCATTAAAGTTGATCTTACAAGCGGCTGGATAATTGAATAATTAATTATAATAAAAAGAGCAAAGCCTCGGGAAATCCCGAGGCTTTGTTTTAATATTTTATGTCAACAAAGAAATTATTTGAGCATATTTTTCTTTTTTCTGCTCCTGTTCCCTTTGGTAAATTTCTTCTTCAGAGAGTTTTCTCCAAACAGAAGGTAAATAAACCTTTGGGCTTAAATAATCATTCACCGTCTTTTCGTCCTGCTCATAAAAAATAGGCTCAAAACCTGCTTCTCTTAATTCCTGATGAACAAAAGAAGTGTCATAAACCGTCAATTCTTTACCGTCTTGATTAATTTTATGAAAATAATCCGCTGTAACAGCCCTCCCAAATAAATGATCAGCATTCAAAGCACCCATGACAAAAATGCCTTTATCAGACAACATTGAATATATTTTACTAAAAAGTTCTTTGACCGGTTTTATGTCAAAATCAACCAAATATTTATCGTCTTTTATTTGATACATCAAATGGTAAAGGGCATTTTTAAAAAACACTACGCCTGTTTTATTTGGAGTTAATTCCTTATCAATATTTACAATATCTGCCAATTTAAAATCAATAACGTCATCAAAAACGCCTTTTTTTGGAACAAAATAATCCCCCGCTTTTACAAAATTATTTTGTGTTTGAATAAATTTGACTCTTGCCAGATCAATTTCTGCATCCCCTGATGCGCAGGGTAATTTTGTAACTTTCTTTTTTGCTCTTGGATGTTGAAGGTTAAACTTTTCCCAATCCCAACCAAGCTTTTGAAAACATTCATTAAAATTGCTTTTAATCTTTAACCAATTCTCATTATCTTGGCCTAATCTAGAAACATAACGGTCCTTTGTTAAAACTCTTGCAACAACCCCGTCGTAATTGTAAGAAAGACTCAAAAATCCTTTTTCTGCATCCTCTATTGCTTTTGTTGAAATATCATAGCCTGTAATCTTATATTTCTTATCCTTATTGCAATCATGAAGCAAAATGCCCAAGCTGTAAGTTTCATCACCGTTTGAACATGCAAAATCTGCTATATTTGCGCCTTTGGGAAATTCTTTTTTCAGATAATCACAAACAAAACCCAAACTATCCAAATTCCTCATAAAACTTGAATCATTTATACAATCATCCGCTTTATTATTACTTTCAACTTGTTTTACTGTGCCTCGATAACCACGAAATAAAATATTTGAAGTATTTTGTATTTTTACAATATTCATAACAGTATTGTAAAAACCGAAAAAAATTTTTTTGCCGTTTTATTAATTTTTATTTACAAACTCACCCTGCAGATACCATGTTTTTGCGCCTGTGATTTTTGCATTGACAAATTGCCCGCTTAAATCTTTTTCAAAAGGAATATGAACGATTTTGTTATTCCTTGTTCTTCCCGTTATTATATTTTTGCCTTTATGGTTTTCAAATTTTTCAATTAAAACCTCCATTTCACGCCCGATAAATTTTTTGTTTGAAGCAAGTGCGCTTTCTTTTACCTGATTGTTAAGCCTTGCAAGCCTTTGATCTTTGACTTCTTCGGTTAAAAATAAATTCTTCCATTTTGCGGCAACCGTCTGCTCGCGGGGAGAATAAGCCGCAGTATTACAGTAATCAAGCTCTAATTCTTTTATTGCAGATAAGGTTTGTTCAAACTGTTCTTCGCTTTCGCCCGGAAAACCCGCTATAAAATCGCTTGTTATGGTAACATCTTTTACCTTATCTCTAACCTTTTTTACTATTTCAAAATATTTTTTCCTGTCATATCTTCTGTTCATTTTTTTCAAAATCTCACTTGAGCCTGATTGCATCGGGATATGAAAATATTCGCAAATTTTGTCGCACTTGATTACAGTTTCTATCAACTCATCTGTAATATCTGTAGGATAAGATGTCACAAAACGAATCCTGAAAGTTCCTTCAATTTTGTTAATATCTTTTAAAAGATGCGCCAAAAAATACCCCTCAGTGCCTTTGTAGCTATCCACATTTTGCCCCAAAAGCGTAATTTCCTTGAAACCCTGCGAAAGTGCTTCTTTGACCTCTTTGATAATAACCTCAGGTGCTCTCGACCGCTCGCGCCCCCTTGTGTAAGGCACAATACAGTAAGTACAAAAATTATCGCAGCCTTCGGTTATTGTAATCCAAGCATTAACACCCTTTGCCCTTTTTAGTTTAATATCTTTTTCAGGCAAAGGAGTTTCGTCTGTGGCACAAACTTTTTCACCCGCCTCAATACGTTTAATCAAATCAGGAAATTCGTTAATGTTGTGTGTTCCCATAATTAAATCTATATAGGGCATCCTTTTGAATATTTTTTCGCCCCCTTGTTGGGCGACACAACCACAAAAGGCTATTTTTAAATTTTTGCGTGTTTTTTTCCATTTACCCCAAAGCCCTATTCTGCTAAAAGCCTTGTCTTCTGAGAGCTGTCTTATTGAACAGGTATTGATTATAAGCAGGTCGGCTTTTTTAGGCTCTTTAATTTCTTCATAACCCATAAAAGAAAGCATCCCGAGCATCTTTTCAGTGTCGGATTTATTCATCTGGCAGCCCAGTGTTTCTACATAAACCTTTTTCATTTCTTAATTATATAATAAATAATTCAAGTATCAAAAGGGCTGGGGTTTTTTACAAAAACCCCAGCCCTTTTGATTTATTAATTTATTTACTCTTCGTCAAGTGCAAATTCGGGAGTACCGAACATTCCTTCGATTTCTTCTAAAATCGCAGAAGGTTTTCTTGCCTGATTTCTTGCCGCTGCTCTTCTTTGAGCCTCTTTGTCTTTTTCTTCGCTGGCATGAGTCAAGTGGTGATAACCTGTTCCTGCAGGAATTAAACGTCCTATGATAACGTTTTCTTTTAAGCCTCTGAGCAAATCTTGTTTTCCTTCAACGGCAGCTTCTGTAAGGATTCTTGTTGTTTCCTGGAATGATGCTGCTGAAATCCAGCTTTCTGTGTTCAAACTTGCTTTTGTAATACCCAAGAGCATATATTCGCAAGTGGCTTCAACTCCGCCTGCTTCTTTTGCCTCTTTGTTGGCATTTTCAAATGTTTGAACTTCAATCAGTTCGCCCGCAAGAAGTTTTGTGTCACCCGGCTCGATAACTTTAACTTTTTTAGTCATCTGCCTTACTATAATCTCAACGTGTTTGTCTGCGATTTCAACACCCTGAGAGCGATATACACGCTGAACTTCATCAACCAAATACTGTTGTGTAACTTCAGGACCGTTTAACCTCATAACATCATGAGGATTCAAAGGGCCGCTTGTTAAAGGTTGACCTTTTTTGATTTTTTGTTTATCGGCAACGATAATATTTGAATCTATTGTATGTTTAATTTCAACTCTGCCGTTTTCATTTACCAAATATAAAGTAGGTGTATCATCTTCTATAGCGATTTCTGCAACACCGTCATCTTCGGCCAAAATAGAACATTCTTTGGGTTTTCTTCCTTCAAGAAGTTCTTCAACCCTTGGAAGACCCTGTACAATGTCACCTGTTTTTTGTCTTTCAAATACCAATGTAGCAAGCATATCGCCTCTAAGCACCAACGCACCTGAACCGACTTGAAGCATTGTTCCCGGAGAAATTAAGTAAGGACGTCCTGTTCTTACAACTATTTCTGTTTTTGAAACTTTTACAACTTTACCTGATACATTAGATTTTTCACCGCTTTCAGAGAGCACTGAATCTAATTTTATAAAATCACCTTCTTTAACGCAAGGTTTTGTTTTAATAGGAATTTTTACTTCATAATTATCGCAAATCAAAAGCAGTCTTCTTGCATCTTCTTTTGCTTTTTTAATTGAAGCAACACCGTCATTGATTGCAAGAACCTGAGTTTTTGCGACAGGTGTTTTTGCAGCGATAGTTTGACCGTGTTTTACAAGAAGTTCTGTTTGCATAGAAGAAGATAATTTTGAACTTCCTTCAACTTCTCTTCTTACAATAAGGTTTTCCAACACAACAACTTTAAGATTATTTTTGCTGTCAAGTTCCACCATACCTTTAAGGTGTGAAAGATATCCCTGCATTTGAAGCACCAAACTTGTTCTTGTCAAAGTCGCCCCGTCAAGCCCTCTAACTCTTGCGCCGTCTTTGTATTGAAGCTGTGTAACAGGAACTATGTCAATCAATTCTTCTGTCGTATTGAATTTTATTGAAACGTCTTTTTGTTTAACGCTCATAACTTGAACCGGTCTTATAAGAATTTGAACAGGCTGATTTGCAATATTTTCTTCATCTAAATGCAAACTTGAATCAAGTTCTTCATCCAAATCATCAATGTCCAAATCGTCAATATCGGATTCCAAAATTGTCACTATTGAAGTTGCTTTTGCTTTTATGCCTTCTGCTATAAGCGTTCCTTTTTTAACAATTTCTCCTTCTTCTACTTTCAGTTCGCTTACACTTGAAAGTGTATGAATTTCACCCGGTCTTACTGTAATTTCATGAATTACATCGTTATATTCTTTCAATTCTACAAACCCGTCAAGGTGACAGTAAATGTCTTTGATAATTTCTGTTCCTGCCGTAACAAAAGTACCTGATTCAACCATCTTAAGGTTTGCATCTTTGTTTATCTGGTGAATTTCTTCCGGTATAAATACTATGTCGCCGGGTTTTGTAATAATTTGATTGTCATCAACTTCAACATCAACATATCTTATTTCACCGCTTGATTTAACAGAACATTCGTCATCTATTAATTCGGCAATAATCATGCCGTTTTCTACTGTTGTATCAACAGGAGATTTAACGATATATTTTTCGCCTGAATCTTTGACTGTCCAAATTTGTTCTTTCTTTGTTTGTTCAAAAGTAGCGTTTGAAGGTATTAAAGAAGCAATTACTATTGTAAGTTCTTTTCCTTGAACTATTTTTTTAATTTTCTTTCCTTCAAATTGAACTTCTTCAATAACCAACTCTTGTCCAACTCTGACTTCACCGCCATGCTCTGATATAGTAAGCGTTTCAGCAAGTTTTTCGCCTTTTGAAATTTTTTGTTCATCTTTAACAAGAACTTTTGAGCCGCCAGGAAGGTTATAAACATCTCCGCCTAACACCCAAATAATTCCGTTTTTATTTGCTGTTCTTGAAACGTTACCCTGTCTGTCTTTTTTCTCGTCGGCTACAAAATCTTCAAATAAAACTTCACCCGATAAATCAGAAGTAATATCTTTTGTGGCTTTTTCTGTCAAACGGCTTCCGTCACCTTGACTTCCGGGTTCAAATTCAGCTAATTTATCGCCTTTTTTAACTACCATTCCATTTGCAAAAAATACAGTTGAGCCTGCAGGAATATGGTATTTTGTTGCTCCTTTTGCTGTTTTAATTTCAATATCAGCTTCATAAGTTGCGACCTGAACAACATCCCCGTGCCTTGTTCTTAATTCTCTGGTTTTAACTTTAGAGATAACTTCACCTGCTTCTTTTGCCATAATTTCTCTGTTAGCACCGGCACCTTTAAATACACCGCCTGTGTGGAATGTTCTCATTGTAAGTTGTGTTCCCGGCTCCCCGATTGACTGAGCTGCTATAATACCGATTGCCTCTCCTACATCAACCATTTTTTGAGTAGTCATTGCCCAGCCATAGCATTTTTGGCAAATTCCGTATTCAAGTCCGCATGTAAGCCCTGAACGTACTTTAACCTCTTGAAGATCTAAAGCTGCAACTTTTTTAACATCTTCTCTGTTTAAAGTTGTGCCGCAAGGAATCAAAACCTTTCCTTTTTCATCTAAAATATCTTGTGCTATTGTTCTTCCCAAAAGCCTGTCGGCAAGAGGAGCAACAATTTTTTCACCGTTTGAAATAGAAGTCATAATAATAAATTTATCCGTATGGCAGTCAACGTCTCTTATGATAACGTCTTGCGCAACGTCAACCAAACGTCTTGTCAAATACCCTGAATCCGCTGTTTTCAATGCCGTATCAACAAGCCCTTTTCTTGCACCGTATGATGAAATAATATATTCTGTTACAGACAAACCTTCTTTAAAGTTTGATTTGATAGGCAAGTCGATAATCTGGCCCTGCGCATCTGCCATCAATCCCCTCATACCGACAAGCTGAGAAACCTGAGATAAGTTACCTCTTGCGCCGGAAAATGCCATCATATAAACAGGGTTTAATCTATCGAAATTCTCGACAACGCTTTCTGTAAGCCTTGAAGTTGTTTCAGACCAAGTATCGATAACTTTTGTATATCTTTCAACTTCTGTTATCTCGCCTTTTAAGTACCTGTGGGTTGATTTTTCAATCTCTTTTTCGGCGTCTTTAAGCAAATCTTTTTTCGTTTCAGGAACCTGCAAATCCGCAATAGAAATTGTTGTTCCTGCTTTTGTGGCATATCTGAAGCCTAAATTTTTAAGGCTGTTTGCAAGAGTTGCCGTTTTTGCTCCGCCAAACTCAAGATATATTTGAGACAAAAGATTGTTCAAAGACTTTTTGTCCATAATTTTGTTGATATAATCAAGAGATTTTTTTGCGTTTTTATATTTTGTTTCCATTTATTGCACACTCCTTGTTTGTGTTTGTTCTTTTATTTTTTAAGTAAGCAGTAAATGAAAGGTACTCTATTTACTATTTACTATTTACTATTTACTAACCTATTACCGCTTTTCTCACAGTTTCATTAAAAATAATTCTTCCAACTGTGGTTTCTACCCTTACTCCATTGTCATCTCTTACAATAATTTTGTCGTGAAGTTTTATAACTTTAGCCTCAAGAGCAGAAATTGCATCCTGGAAATTGTAGAAATGTCCCTTAACAGGAGCGTCTTCGTCTTTTAGGATTGTCAAATAATACATTCCCAAAACCATATCCTGAGAAGGTGTTATAATCGGCTTGCCTGTTGCAGGGGCAAGAATATTGTTTGTTGCAAGCATCAACATTCTTGCTTCTGTTTGGGCTTCAATAGAAAGCGGAACGTGAACAGCCATTTGGTCGCCGTCGAAGTCGGCGTTAAATGCCGTACAAACAAGCGGATGAAGCTGAATTGCTCTTCCTTCAACCAATACCGGTTCAAACGCCTGAATACCAAGTCTGTGAAGAGTTGGTGCACGGTTCAGCATTACAGGGTGACCGTCGATTACCTCTTCTAAGATATCCCAAACGATACTTTCTGAACGTTCTATTTTCTTTTTAGCGGATTTAATGTTTTGAACGTATCCGCGCTCGATTAATTTATTAACCACAAAAGGTTTAAACAATTCGATAGCCATTTCTTTAGGCAGTCCGCATTGATTTAAACTCAACTGAGGACCTACAACAATAACAGAACGGCCTGAGTAGTCAACCCTTTTACCCAAAAGGTTTTGTCTGAAACGACCTTGTTTACCTTCTATTATATTTGAAAGTGATTTTAAAGGTCTGTTATTAGGCCCTACAACTGTTCTTCCACGTCTTCCGTTATCAATTAAAGCGTCAACTGCTTCTTGAAGCATCCTTTTTTCGTTTCTTACGATAATCTCAGGTGCTCCCATTTCAAGAAGCCTTGCAAGACGGTTGTTTCTGTTTATTACACGTCTGTATAAATCGTTTAAGTCAGATGTTGCAAATCTTCCGCCGTCTAACTGTACCATTGGTCTTAAATCAGGCGGTGTTACAGGAAGAACATCCATTACCATCCATGTAGGATCTGTATTTGAAGAAATCAAAGAATCCAAAAGTCTTAATTTCTTAATCAATTTGGCTTTTCTTTGCGCGGAAGAAATTTGTCCTTCAAGCTCTGTTCTCATTTCTTCTGCCATTACTTTAATATCAAGTTCTGAAAGAAGATCTTTTATAGCTTCTGCACCAATTCCTACTTTAAGCTCGGTTTCTTCGTTTTCTATTAAGTAATCTTCGTATTCTTCTTCGCTTAAAAGCTGATATTTTTTGAATGTGCTTTCACCCGGCTCTATTACAACATAATTATTAAAATATATAACCTGTTCTAAATCTTCCAAAGATATATCCAAAAGCAGCCCTAAATAACTCGGGATACCTTTTAAAAACCAGATATGGCTGACAGGTGCTGCAAGTTTAATGTGTCCCATTCTGTGTCTTCTGACTTTAGAATCGGTAACTTCAACTCCGCAACGTTCACAGATAATACCTTTATGTCTTACTCTTTTATACTTTCCGCAATAACATTCCCAGTCTTTTGAAGGTCCGAAGATTCTTTCGCAGAATAAACCTTCTCTTTCCGGTTTAAGGGTACGGTAATTAATGGTTTCAGGCTTTGTTACTTCGCCGAAAGACCATTTCATCACCCTATCGGGTGAAGCTATGCTGATTCGTATGTAATCAAAATAATCTATACTTGTTGACAATGTCGTTCTCCTTTTTTTAAGTAAACAGTAAAAGGATTTTTCTATTCACTATTTACTATTTACTATTTACTTTTCTATAATTCTCCGAATGTTGCCGGTGTTTCAAAGAAATTGATATTCAACAACTCTGAATCGATGTCGGAAAGCGTTCTTTTCGGAGCTGATTTTCTCAAATCATCCATATCGCTCATCAAATCGACTTCTACACCGTCTTTTTTGGCAACCGTTATATCCAAACCTATACTTTGCAGTTCTCTTACAAGAACTTTAAATGATTCGGGGATTCCCGGTCTTGGTATGTTATCGCCTTTTACTATTGCTTCATAAGCTCTGTTTCTTCCGTTGACATCATCTGATTTAATAGTCAACATTTCCTGCAGAGTATAAGCTGCACCGTAAGCTTCAAGTGCCCAAACTTCCATTTCACCGAACCTTTGACCGCCGAATTGTGCTTTACCGCCCAATGGCTGCTGAGTTACAAGTGAATAAGGACCTGTGCTTCTTGCGTGAATTTTATCATCAACAAGGTGAACAAGTTTTAAGACATAAGCCAAACCTACCGCAATAGGTTGTTCGAAAGCTTCTCCTGTTCTTCCGTCATACAGAGTAACCTTTCCGTCTTCTCTTACCCAGTCGCAGCCTGAACTTTTAATACCTTTGATAAGTTCTTCTTTTGTTGCAATTTCTGATTGATTATCTCCGTACATTTCATCAAACGGAGGTGCTTCGTAATGGTTGCCTGTCAAATAAGCCGCCAAACCAAGCAAACACTCGTAAGTTTGTCCGACATTCATACGAGAAGGTACGCCAAGTGGATTCAAAACTATATCGATAGGTGTTCCATCAGGCAAGAAAGGCATATCGTTTTGAGGCAATATTTTAGAAACAATACCCTTGTTCCCGTGACGTCCTGAAAGTTTATCGCCTACAGAAACTTTGCGTTTCTGAGCAATATAAACCCTTATGACCGTATTTGCTCCCGGTGGTAATTCGTCGCCTTTTTCTCTGTCAAACACTTTAACGTCAACAACTCTTCCGCCTTCTCCATGAGGTACACGAAGCGAATTATCTTTAACATCTCTTGCTTTTTCAGCAAAAATTGCTCTTAAAAGCTTTTCTTCGGGCGGATGTTCGGATTCACCTTTTGGTGTAACTTTTCCGACCAAAATATCATCAGCGTAAACCCTTGCACCTATTCTTACAATCCCTCTTTCATCTAAATGTCTTAAAGACTCTTCAGAAACATTAGGAATTTCTCTTGTAATTTCTTCAGGCCCGAGTTTTGTCTGTCTTGCATCTATTTCAAGTTTTTCGATGTGAACAGAAGTGAAAATATCATCCTGTACACAACGCTCTGAAAGCAAAATAGAATCCTCAAAATTAAAACCTTCCCAGGGCATGTATGCCACGAGAATGTTTTTACCTAAAGAAAGTTCTCCGCCGCAAGTTGAAGCACCGTCTGCTATAACATCTCCCGCATTAACCTTGTCACCTTCTCTTACGATTGGTCTTTGGTTAATACAAGTATCCTGGTTGCTTCTTAAATATTTCATAAGCTGGTGAACATGGAGTTTGCCGGCTTTATCTTTAATTGTAATTTCTTCTCCCACAACTCTTTCAATAACTCCGTCAACAGTTGCAACAGCAACCATTCCGGAATCTTTTGCCGCTCTTGCCTCTAAACCTGTTCCTACAACCGGTCTTTGGGTGATAAGAAGAGGTACGGCTTGGCGTTGCATGTTTGAACCCATTAACGCACGGTTCGCGTCGTCGTGTTCGATAAACGGAATCAAAGAAGTCGCAACAGAAATAATCTGAATAGGAGAAACCCTCTTATAGTCAACTCTTTTTGATTCGCCCATTGTAAATTCAGAACGGTAACGAACTGGTACATATTCGTGTTTTATACTTTTGTCTTTGTTTAATTGCAAATCAGAAGGCGCGATACGGTAGTTTTCTTCTTCGTCAGCTGATAAATAGTTAACCTCATCTGTTACAACCCCGTCTTTTACCACAAAAAATGGTGATTCAACAAATCCATAATCGTTAACTTTTGCGTGAGTCGCAAGTGAGCCTATCAAACCTGCATTAGGACCTTCGGGTGTTTCTACCGGACAAATTCTTCCATAATGAGAGGGGTGAATGTCGCGAACAGCAAAGCCCGCTCTTTCTCTCATTAATCCGCCTGGTCCTAAAGCCGAAACCCTTCTTTTGTGAGTTAATTCAGCCAATGGGTTTGTTTGGTCCATAAACTGAGATAGCTGCGAACTTCCGAAAAACTCTTTTAAAGAAGCCACCAAAGGCTTTGTATTTAATAAATTCAAAGGAGTCAAAGTTTCAGAATCCTGAAGCGTCATTCTTTCTTTAACAATTCTTTCTATCCTTGAAAGCCCAACCCTAAACTGGTTTTGAAGCAATTCGCCCACCGAGCGGATTCTTCTGTTTCCTAAATGGTCGATATCATCGATTGTTCCTTCATCGTAAGTTAAGTTAATCAAATATTCTATTGAAGCCACAATATCCTGAACGGTTAAGGTTCTTTGAGATTCATGAACATTCAAATTTAATTTTTTGTTTAATTTGTAACGGCCGACTCTGCCTATATCGTATTTTTTCTCATCAAAAAATCTTGCTTCAAGAATTGAGCGGCCGCCCTGAGGAGATGCAGGATCTCCGGGTCTTAATTTCTTGTAAACCTCCACCAAGGCATCATCAGAAGTTTCAGCCGTATCTTTTTCCAAAGTTTTTTTCAAAAACTCTGCGTGAGTAAATAATGTTTCCATCTCGGGAGCACTTATTCCCATTGCTTTCAATAGCGTTGTGGCAAGGATTTTTCTGTTTTTGTCAATTTTAACGTAAACCAAATCGTTAGAATCAGTTTCGATTTTAAGCCATGCCCCGCGATTAGGAATCAAAGTTGCATTATAAAGACGTTTTCCCGTAGGAGAAATTTCCCTTTTAAAGTAAACACCGGGAGAACGAACGATTTGTGAAACAATTACACGTTCCGCTCCGTTTACGATAAACGTTCCTTTGTCGGTCATGGTCGGAATATCACCAATATAAACTTCCTGTTCTTTAATTTCCCCGCTGTCACGGTTTACCAGCCTTACCATTACACGAAGCTGTTTAGCGTAAGTCGTGTCATGGATTCTAGCTTCTTCTATTGTATATTTTGCGTTATCAAATGTATAATTTGGCAAAAAATGCAATTCTAGTCTTCCGGTATAGTCTTTAATAGGCGAAAAAGAAAGTAATTCTTCTTTTAAGCCTTCTTTTAAAAACCATTCAAAAGATTTTTTTTGCACTTCAATCAGGTCGGGTAAGTCATCCAATCTGGTATTGGGAATACCCATTGGTGTTACTCGTTTTGCATATTGTGTTTTAGACATTAATTCACCTCGTCTGTGTTTGTGGTGTACGTACTTATTAAAATTTTCAAAAATATTCGGCTAAAGCATGCCCTATTTTACAAAAGCATGTTATACAATCGTACAACTTCAATGATGTTAGTCAAGGAAAAAAGTCATTTAAAAATATTTGTGTTCACAATTCTTTACAATTAGGGTTTTTTAAGGGGTTTTTAGCGCAAAATTATTAATTTTATTGGTTTTGGCTGTCAAGTGGGGCACTGTAAAATAGTAAATAGTAAATGGTAAATAGAAATGTTAAAACAGGGGACAAGAGGCGAAGATACCAAGAGGCGTAGTAGGATAACCCACGCATCCAAGCATCTAACCATCTTATCTTCTTATAAACTCTTCAACTGTTCGACTTTTCAACTACCCTATCGCCCATTTTCCGCAGGTTCCGCCCCAGCGGGCTATTATATTCCCTTGAATATCTTTTATTTTTTCTACATGAAGAACCTCACACTCACCTTCGACAATGGTTATGACTTCACAGTTATTTGCGCAATCATGACAATCGCAGGTAATTGAATTAAAGTGCATTTCTCCCACCTGCCAACCTTTAAATTTTGTTTCATTACCTGTATATTGATGATTTTCCATAGCTAAAAGTGCCGCCCCTATTGCGCCCATGGTTTGGTGATTATTGGGAACAACAACTTTTGTGTTTAATGCCTCTTCAAACGCTTTTACCATGCCTGAATTTGTCGCAACACCGCCTTGAAAAGTCACCGTGGGTAAAAGTTCTTTACCCAGTGCCAAGTTGCTCAAATAATTTCGCACCAATGCCTGACAAAGCCCGTATAACAAATCTTCGACAGGGTATCCGAGTTGTTGTTTATGAATCAAATCGCTTTCTGCAAAAACCCCGCAACGTCCTGCTATTCTTGCAGGATTTGTTGATTTTAAGGCGGTTTCACCAAAAAGCTCTATAGGGACATTTAATCTGTTTGCCTGCTGGTCGAGAAAGCTTCCTGTTCCTGCAGCACAAACCGTATTCATGGCAAAATCGGTCACAATTCCGTCTCTTAAAATTATAATTTTGCTGTCCTGTCCGCCGATTTCAAGTATTGTTTGGACTCCGGGCACATTAATGCTTGCCGCAACAGCATGTGCGGTTATCTCGTTTTTTATAACATCTGCACCGACCAGTGCCCCTGCAAGATTTCTTCCGCTGCCTGTTGTGCCGACGCCTTTAACGTCATATTCGCAAAGTGCTTTTTTATATAATTCTCTAAGCCCTTCTTGAACCGCCAAGACAGGTTTTCCTGAAGTTCTTAACATATAGCTGTCAATAAATTTCCCTTTTTCATCAACAAGTGCGACTTTTGTTGTCACCGAGCCTACATCTATTCCTAAGTATGTTGTTAAACCCATTATCAATCCTTTTTTTAGTGAATAGTAAATGGTAAATAGTAAATAAAAATTTCAATCTATTCACTATTTCTTATTTCCTATTTACTTTTTCATCTTCTCAAAAACAATTTTTTTAAACAAGCGTTTGTATAACATTAATCACAAAATCAAGTGCACCTTGATTTTGTTCAAAAACTTTTTTGCAATCCTGGCTTGCCTTCTTATAATAGTCTTCATCCGTAAATAATTTTTTTAATTCATTTTTTAACTCTTGTTTGTTTTGGACAACTTTTCCTGCCGAAGTGGAAGTTAAAATAGTATAAATATCTTTAAAGTTGCGGATATTCGAGCCAGAAATAACAGGTTTTTCAAAAATTATTGCCTCAAGGGGGTTATGACCGCCTGTTTTGTTAAAACTTCCACCCAAAAATGCAACGTCACAAATCGAATAAAATTTAGACAACTCTCCCATTGTGTCAATTAAAAGCATGTCCTCATCGCTAAATTTCCACTCCAAAGACCGTCTTGCGGTTTTTCCTTTTTTCTGCATTAAATTAAGTACGCTCTCAATTCGCTCAGGATGGCGAGGTGCTATTATCAATTTTAAGCCGGAAATTTCTTTTTTTAAATCACCGAAAACATCGAGTATAATCTCGTCTTCTCCGCTATGTGTGCTACCGGCTAAAAGTATTTTGTTATTCGGATTTTTATTAAAATTCAAGTCTTTTGTATCGGGTTTTTTAATGTCAAATTTTAAATTACCCATAACTTTTGTTTTATCAGGGTTTGCACCTATTGAAATAAGTTTTTCCATATCCTTTTGGCTTTGCGGGTAAATTCCGGTATATTTGTGCAAAATAGGTGCAAAAAACCATGACAATTTTTTATAACTTTTATAAGTCCCGTCAGATATCCTTGCGTTAATTATAAAAAGTGGGATTTTTTTCTTGTTTAAAATATATGCAAAATTAGGCCACAATTCGGTTTCCATGATAAAAACGGCTTCGGGATTTATCTTGTTTAAAAAATTGTTTATGCAAAAAGGAAAGTCATATGGAAAATAAGAAATAAAACTACAGACTTCGCTTAATTTTTTTTGTGCAATTTCTTGTCCTGTTTGGGTTCCCGTCATTAAAACTATGTTTTTTTGTGGGAATTTTTCTTTCGTTTTTCTAATCAAATTTTCCATAGCTAAAACTTCACCGACAGAAATACCGTAGAATACTATAGGTGAAGAGTGAAGGGTGAAGGGTGAAGAATAAAATCCACATTTTTGTTTAAACCCGACAAGCAGTTTCGGCTTAAACACCCCTAAAACCAGCCAAAAAGGAAGTATTAAAACAAATGCTATTGTAGATAAAATTCCATAAATAAAAAACATATCAAACATTCTCTATTCCGTCATCCTGAAATTGTTTCAGGATCTATCCAACAAACAACAGGTGGTAAGATGCTGAAATAAATTCAGCATGACATATATTATTATATTCAAAACATTACTTTTTGTCAGAGAAAATAAATTTTTGTTTCATTATTGAGTGAAAACTGATTTTATGCGAAAATAATAAAATAAACCGATATTTAAGTTGTTAATTTAGAAAGGCGCGTAAACAATATGTTTCGTGTGGTGACAAAATGCAAGACAAAACTTTTTTAATGATTCCAGGACCTACGCCCGTTCCCGAAAGTGTACTTTTGGCTATGGCAAAACACCCGATAGGACACAGAAGTGCAGAGTTCTCGGAAATTTTAAAAAGTGTTTATAAAGATTTAAAATGGCTTTTTCAAACCAAAAATGATGTCTTTATTTATGCGGCAAGCGGAACAGGTGCAATGGAAGCAGCTCTTTCAAACCTTGTAAATCAGGGCGATAAGATTTTATCGTTAATTATAGGGAATTTTGGCGCACGCTGGGCAAAAATAGCACAATCAAGAGGTGCTGTTGTTGAAAAATTAGAAGTTGAATTGGGACAAGTAATAAACCCCCAAGATTTAAGAACAAAACTTGCCCAAGACACAATGAAAGAAATTAAAATCGTAACATTGACTCACTCCGAGACCTCAACAGGTGCAAAAAACGACATCAAAGTGCTTTGCGAAATAATAAGAAAACACGGCGCAATCTCTGTTGTTGACGGGGTTACAAGCGTGGGTGCGATGAATGTTAAAATGGATGAGTGGGGAATTGATGTTCTTGTATCAGGCTCTCAAAAAGGGTTTATGATACCTCCCGGACTTGCATTTCTTGCCGCAAATGAAAGAGCATGGCAAGTACATGAAAAATGTCTTTATCCAAGTTTTTACTTTGACTGGAAAGCTCATAAAAACGCTCTTACGGATGACACAACACCATGGACCCCACCCATAAACCTTATTTTTGCGCTTCATGAAGCCTTTAAAATAATGAAAAACGAAGGCTTAGAAAATATTTACACAAGACACCAAAATCTTGCAATGGGGCTCAGATACGCCGTTAGGGCCTTGGGATTAGAATTATTTGTAAAAGAAGACAAAAACGCAAGTTATGCCATAACATCCATTTACCCACCGAAAGGAATTTCTGTTCCCGATATAAGAAAAGTTTTTAAAAATGACTATGATATCGTGGTTGCAAACGGACAAAACCAGCTTAAAGACAAGATTTTCAGAATGGGAACTTTAGGTTTTGTTTCCGAGCGCGATTTATTGACCGCAGTAAGCTCCTTAGAGGCCGTACTTCAAAAACTCGGTCACAAATTTGAAAAAGGCGCAGGGTTAAAGGCTGTTTTAGAATATTTAAAATAATTGTTTATATTGAGGCAAGCCAAATTGGTCATATATAAAAGCTGAATGATTATTTTCATTTAAAATACAAATCTCTTTTTTGTTTGAAGTATTTTCAAACCAACTGAGATGTTTGTCCTCTTTTTCTCTACAACCCTGAACTTCTGCAGTATAAACATAAATTAAACTTTGTGATGGTTTTATTTTTGTTTTAATTATTTTAACATTTTCTTTTGAAATTTTATCATAATATGACACTTCTTCATAAAAAGGGGCTTTATTATTGTGCTCAAAATAAAATACTGCTTTTTCTTGCGTTTTAAAATCTTCTATTTGTATTTTTTTAATTTTTCCTGTCATATAATATTCATATTTTTGCTCACCTGAAGGTGTTCTTATTTCTATTGTTTTGGGGTAATAAGGGTTATCCCAATATTCAATAAATTTGTTTGTATTAATTTCATAATTTTTTTTAGGATTCATTTCATTATAAAAGTTTTGATCTGCCATATCTCTTTGATTTTCGGCATCTTGAATATAATAATCAAGCCTTTTTAACTCTTTTTCTAAATTTATTGAAGAATCTTTGTATCTTGTATATAAATCTTGTGATTCAACCCAGTCTTGCTTCAAAAAATCCCTTGATTCAATATATTTTTGCTGAGTAAAACTAACAGAGCCCTGATGATTATTTTTTAAACTATTAGTTTTATTACTGTAAAGGATATTATTTTTTTGAAAAGGTTTTATTGCAGATACTTGCATAAGTTTTCTCCTTTTGATGATTTTAAAACCTATATTAAAAATTTTTTGCTGTTTTATTAAATATTCTTTACAATTCTATCAGCAAGTGGAGTTAAAACAATTCCATTCAATGTTTTGTCGATTTTTTTGAGTTTTTTTGCAACTCTTTCCATTTCATCTGTCCATACAAAATGTTTTAAAACATAACTTTCACCCTTTTTGAAATCTCCGTCAAGTTGTATTCTTATAATGTCTTTTAACATTTTTTGCGCAGTCGGAATCATTTTTTCTAAATCAACATATAAAATACCTTTATCATCGACTTTTATTGCCTTATTTTCAAGGAAAAATTTTGTCTGCATGACAGAGCGAACTCTATGTGCCTGACTTAAAGTCGGTTTTGCCTTTAGGAAATTATCCGCCATAAAAGAAACCAAAATCTGTTTTTTCTGAAATTCGCTGTACATACCCTCTCTAGTCAAAATATCAAGCATTGCTAAAGATGCCATATCGGCTTTGTTTTCTTCTATTATGTTTTTGTATTTACCAAGTGCCTCTGTTCCTTCTTTGGGGCCCAAAGAGTGTGCGTTTTCATGCCCGATTGTAAACCAGTGATCTGCTTCTTTGTCATAAAATTTATGTAATTTTTTATCCAAAATGGCATCCAATCTTTTTTGAAGCTTTTTGTAATCGGAAATTTGTCTTACCTGCCGGTGATAAACATTTCTTCTGCCGCCGCCTATGGTTAAAGACAGTTTGTCGTTATTTGGCAGATTTTGTGCCAAGGTCATACCACCTCTAAAGGCTCTTTCGTCGCCAGAAAGTGTTACTATATCAACATCCACCATGGTTTGGGGGTAAATGCATTCTTGTTTTTTTGTTTGTTTTATTTTTTGATTATATTCCTTGTAAAACGGCATGTTTTTTGCCAGAAGCGGGATATATTTTTCTATCTCAAGCAAGGTTTTTGTGCCTTTTTTGTTTACTATTCCAACCCTTGTCCCGATTGAATCTTTTGAAAGGGGTTCGATTTTATGTTTTTTCAAAAGTGCTTTTAATTCCTTGTTTTCAACCACAGAGCCTGTCATTTCATCTGAATACTGTTCTCTTGAAATAGTAAATTCAAGCGGGGTGTTTTGAAGGCTCGCCCATTTTTTATCTGCTTGCGCGTCAAGCATCGGATTATTTTCTTTAAGTGCTTTTGCCTGTAAAATTAAATATTCATTGAAAACCTTATTAGTAGAATATTTTGCCGCCTCTTCCAATTCTTGTGCTGCTTCTTTAAATTCTTTTTCAAAAGCATTTGTGTAATCAAGAGCTTTTAGCTCTTTTTTATCCCTTACAATCATAGAACGTTGATTAAGAATTTCTTTGACCTCTTTTATTTTGCAATCTTTGAGCATTTGTATTAAAATTTCGTGAAATTCATTTACCCCTAAATCATTAGGGTAAAAACCTTTGCCCGCTGATTCTTTTTCTCCTTTTGCTAAGATAATTTTATTGGACTCAGTGTCAACCGCAATAATACCTCTTTGTGCTTGAAAAAGCTTGAATGCCATTTTTGCTTTTTTATTTCCCTTTTTTATTTCTTCTTTTAAAAACTCTCTAAATTCAATATTGTTTGGGTTATCTTGTTTTAAATAAACTTCATCAAGAATAATTGCTGCTTTAATTAAATGCTTTAGTGCTTTTTTATCACCAATTTTTAATTTTTTATACTCTTTGCTGTCTTTTTTGAGCATCTTTTTTGGAACAAGATAGGTTTTGCTTGTTCTTTTTTTTAATTCTTTTTCGTCTAACGCTATTTCAAAAGTTTTTTTCATTACCCCTCCCCTTTTTGTTTAATATTATCATTTTTATACTCTTGTGTCTAATGCGTTTGTAATATTTTTTGGTATAATTTTAAAAAAGGAGGTTTATATGCTGCTTTTATATGTTCTTGAAGGATGCCCTTACTGTAAAAAGGTAATAACTCATTTAGAAGAAAAAAACATAGAACACCGCAGGCTTGATGTTAACGACCCTGTTAATATGGACGAACTTTTGCATCTTGGCAGAGAGGATCAGGTTCCTTTTTTGGTGGACACCGAACACAATGTAAAAATGTATGAATCTGACGAGATTATTCAATATATTGATACTTTATAAAATTTTTCCTTCTTCCACCTTATAAATTTTTACATCTTTTAAAAATTTTTTGTCAAATAAAAGCGTGTCAACACTTGTTATTATTGTTTGAGTGTTTTTATCTATGGTTTTGAGCAAATAATTTTGTCTTAAATCATCCAGTTCGGCAAGAACATCGTCCAGTAATAAAACGGGTTTTTCTCCTGTTTTTTGCTCTATAATTTCTATTTCGGCAAGTTTTAAGGATAAAACTATTGTTCTTTGCTGTCCTTGAGATGCAAATTTTATTGCTTCTTTATTGTTTATAAAAAACGAAACGTCATCTCTGTGGGGGCCCACAAGAGCTTGTCCTCTTTGGATTTCTTCTGTTTTTCTTTCTTGAAGTTTTTGCATAAATTTTTGAGAAATTTCTTCTATCTGTTCTTCCTCGGCAAGAAACGAGCAGGTATAAAAAATTGTTAGTTTTTCATCTTTGCTTATTTTTTTATATTTTTCTTGAGAAAGTTTTTCAAAATCTTTTAAAAACTTTTTTCTCAAAAATATAATATTGCTTCCTAAAATACAAAGTTGTTCATTATAAACATCTAACAGGGTTTGGTTTCCGTTATAATCTTTTAAAAAATTGTTTTTTTGTATTCTTATTTTGTTGTATTTAGAAAGTCTCTCGTCATAGGCCGGATAAATTTTTGAAATAACCTCGTCAAGCCAATCTCTTCTATCTTGAGGGGAGCCCCTCAAAAGAAGTAAATCTTGTGTTGTAAAAAGAACTGCTGAAAGAATATTTTTGAAGTTTTTTGGCGTTGTTTTTAATCCGTTTATTTTTAATTCTCTTTTTTTTTCTTTATATAAATAGTTTATTCCTGTTTCAACTCCTGTTTTTTTTATTTTTGTTTTTATTTCAAAATTATCTTCTCCGAAAGTCGGTATTTCTTGAATGTTTGATGTTCTTGGGCTTTTAAGTGTTGATAAAAAATAAATACTCTCTAAAATATTTGTTTTTCCTTGTGCGTTTTTTCCTACAAAAAGTATTTTAGAAAAATCAAGGTTTATTTGTTTTTTTTCCAAATTTCTATAGTTTTTTAATTCTGTTTCTAAAATCTTCATTTTTTTATTATATCAAACTAATAATAAATGTAGAAAAATGTAAATTGTTTTTATAAAGGTGTCTTTTTTAATTTTTATTATCTTTTTTTATAATTTTCTACATTTTTTTCTACATTTATTTTTGAGTTATTGCTTTTTTTAATGTTCTTTTTTATATTTTTTTGTTGCTTATTATTAATATTATATTTTAATAAATTATTTATATAATATAATATTAAATAAAGAAAAATTTTTTGTAGAAAACTTTTAAAGAGGTGTAAATGGAATTTGTAGTTAAAAAAGAAGATTTATTTAATGGAATAAAAATTGTTGAAAGAGCAACAGCAATGAAAGGGCTTCAACCTGTTCTTGCAAATATATTAATAGAAACAATAAACAATAAAACTTTAAAATTAAGCGCGACAGATTTGGATTTGACTGTTATAACAACAATTCAGGCTCAAATTGAAAAAGAAGGAAAAATAACACTTCCTTCAAAAACATTAAGTGAAATTGTAACAAGGCTTTCAGAAGGTTTAATAAGTTTTTCAAAAACAACAGATACAAACACTGTAGAAATAAAAAGTAAAAATTCTAAATTTGAAATAATAGGAATTAGTGCAAATGAATTTCCTTCTATACCTGAAATTGAAATAAAAGAAGAAAATTCAGTCGAAATTGAAATAAAACCTTTTACAAAAGCGATAAAACAAGCAGGGTTTTCCGCAGCTGGATACGAAACGAACAATTTGTTGTCGGGAGTTGTTTGCGATATTTCTCAAAACACTTTAGAGATGGCATCAACTGACGGAAACAGACTTTGTCGGGTAAGAGAAAAAATAGAAAATTCGGGAAAAACAAGCAATCTTATAATTCCTTCAAAAACACTACAGGAATTTATTAAAATGAGTTCTTTTATTGAAGAAGATAAAATAAAAATTTATACAGATAAAACAAAATTAATAATAAAAAGCGAAGACATAACTATTATTTCAAGAATTATGGAAGGGCAGTATCCTAAATATAACCAACTTATTCCACAAGAAAGCCCAAAAGAAGCTATTATTAAAATAGGTCAACTAATAGCAGCAATAGAAAGAGTTGCTATTATGGTTAATGAAAAAACAAGTATTATAAAAATGGAATTTTCATCAAATAAACTTGTTTTAAAGGCAGATACACCTGATGCAGGAGCATCCGAAGAAGAAATAGATATAGATTATAAATTTGAAGAACTAAATATAGCTTTTAATTATAGATATTTGTTGGAATGTTTAAAAAATATGGAAACAGAAGAGGTTAAAATAGGACTAAATTCAAGTCTTTCCGCTACTGTTTTAAAACCAAACAACGAAGATGATTATATTTGTTTAATAATGCCTGTTCAAATCAGGGGTTAAAGGAAATTATTGTTTGATAAATAATTTAAAGAACGCTTTGCAAGAAGCTCGTTTTTGAGCTTTTTGTTTTTTCTTTCTTTTTTATCAATTTCAATCGGTGCTACAATTCCCCAATTAGAATTTACGGGCTGAAAAGACTTGTGACTTTCAAAAGAAATATATTTACACAAAGAGCCTAACATTGTTTCTTGAGGAAGAATTAAAAGAGGCTCCTTTTTTAAATAATTGGCCATGTTTATTCCCGCCAAAAGACCTGTTGCCATAGATTCTGTGTAACCCTCGGTTCCTGTTATCTGTCCTGCAAAAAATAAATCTTTTCTGCTTTTTGTCTGCAAAGAGGGGAACAATATTTTTGGAGAATTAATAAAAGTATTTTTGTGCATAACCCCAAAGCGGATAATATTTGCATTTTCTAAGCCTGGAATTAATTTTATAAGTTCTTTTTGTTCTTTCCATTTTAAATTTGTCTGAAAACCGACCATGTTATAAAGGGTTTTTGCCATGTTGTCTTGTCTCAGTTGGACAACGGCCCAGTTTTCAATACCTGTTTTTTTATCAACAAGGCCAACCGGTTTCATCGGGCCAAAACGTAAGGTGTCAACCCCTCGGGAGGCAAGGACTTCTATAGGCAAGCATGATTCAAAAAACTTTGCATCCTTTTCAAAATCTTTTAATTCATTTTTTTCAGAAGAAATGAGCACATTATAAAAGGTTTCGTATTCTTTTTTATTCATGGGGCAGTTTATATAAGTCGCCTCGCCTTTATCATAACGATTTGCCCAAAAAGCTTTTTCAAAATTTATGGAGTCTTTTTCTATAATAGGAGCTATTGCATCAAAGAAAAAAAAGTTTTCACTTTTAGTAAATTCTTTAATGTTTTGAGCAAACAAATTACTTGTAAGAGGACCGGTTGCGACAACAGTGGGGGTGTTTGGAATTGATATTATTTCTTTTCTTATTGTTTTAATGTTTGGATTATTTTCTATAGCTTCAGTAACTTTTTTAGAAAACATTTCTCTGTCAACTGCAAGTGCTCCGCCTGCGGGAACTTGACAAAGATAGGCAACTTTTATTAGTTCGCCCCCCAAAATTTCCATTTCTTTTTTTAACAACCCGGAAGCGTTTGTAACATCAAAAGAACCTAAACTGTTTGAGCATACAAATTCTGCAAAGTCGCAGGATTTATGAGCACCGGTTGTTTTTTCGGGGCGCATTTCGTAAAGATTAACTTTTATTCCTCTTTTGGCAAGCTGAAGGGCACATTCTGAACCAGCCAAACCTGCTCCTATAACATTTGCTTTCATATAATTTAACATATATAAAAAAAACAAAAATGTCGATGGGGGGACTTGAACCCCCACAGATTGCTCCACACGCCCCTCAAACGTGCGCGTCTACCATTCCGCCACATCGACATTCAAATTTAATTTTCAAAGTTTTTATTTGGGCTGTGGCGGAGTTAAACCTTCGGTCTAACCTCCTCCCCTTTTATAACTAAATGTTATAAAAAAGCGGAGTCCTTACCACATCGACAAAAAATTATTTAAAAAAATTGGCAAGTGTTATATCTATTATATTATAAAAAACAGACCCACAAAAACAAAAAAGGGTTTTGTAAACTAATGTTAAAAAAAATAATAAAAAATTAAATATTTTTGCCAACCCTGCCGAAGACATGAAAGTTAGCAGTAAAAATGAGGGTTGTGTGCGATGAGAAATTATGATTATGAAAGCTTTAAAAATGCTTTAGGCAAGATGAAAGAAGACATGTATCTTGAACTTCAAGATGACATAGAGGCAGTTAAAAAAAATGTAGAAAATCTGTTAGAAAAAGTTTTTGAAAGCAGTACTTTTAAGGCTGAAACAAGACACCCGGGTGTAAGCGGGTTCTAATTTTGTAAAAAAAGAGTTATAATAACAAACAAAAAGGAGTTTATAATGGTGGACGAAGTATTTTTTCATGCTCTGCAAAAAAATATTAATAAAAAAATTAAAAAACAAACGAAAGCAGAAAAAGAAAATTTAAAAAACGAACTCTCTGTTTTTCAGGAAAAGAAAGTGGTTTTTAATAATGATTTTCCATTTTTACAAAGAATTGAAGTAACAAACAAAAACGGAAAAGAAACATATAAACACTATGAGCTTAAGGACGGATTAAAACCCGAAGAATTAATCAAAGATCCAAATTGGAGAAACAATATGGATTATTGGCAAGAAGTGGATGTTAATTAATTTTTTTAAAAAATAAAAAGAAAGGAGAATAAAAATGGTAGAAAATGTTGACAACAACGCATTATTTGGTCGTCTTGTAGTAAAAAGCGGCGATGGAATAGCACAAACTATTTTAAAGGCGGCAAAAGCAAACCCTTCAATTTTTGAAATATCCGAAGGCACCGTTAATGCCGAAGAAAAAAGAAGGGTAAAAGAAGTTTTAAAAGAAATTCAAGCAGAGCGAAGAAGAGACGGACGCCCGGATATTTGTCGTAGAAACAATATTGATCTTGTTTACAAGGGAGATGTTTTAGAATTTACCCCCGAAGAACAAAAAAGGATTATGGAAGCCATGGGGCTTGGTTTGAAAAAACAAGACAAAATTTCACTGGAAGATGCCAGAGAATTTTTTGGGCTTAGTGGTCAAGAAGGCGAAGGCGGGTTTCAAAAATCGAAACAAACAGAGTTAAATATTCCTTTTGAAAATACCCATAAACCTTACCAACAATCTTATGTGGAGGCGTTACCGCCGGAAGAAGGTCAAACACTTCCACCTCCAAACGATACAATTAATACAGAAAACAACAATGTTGAAAACCCTTTTACCCCGGCCAATCAGGCACCAGAAGAAGATTTAGACATTGAAATAAAAATTGATGAGCCGCAAATAAATGATACTCTTCCTGTTTCACCAATTGAAATTGAAAAAGTAGAACAAAAGATTGTTAATATAGACACACCGCTTCAAAAAACTTCCGGAATAAATACAACTAACCCCAATGTTTCAGAAGTTAATAAAACACCCCGCTCTCCTGAGTTTGATGAAAAAATTGGTCAAATAACCGGCAAGGTACAAGAGTTAACAGGGCTTTATTCCAGAATAGCAAAATTAACTCCCGATATAAAAAATCTTGCGAGCGAACTTGATCAAATGGATGCCTCTCCCGAACAAAAAGAAGAGCTAAAAATACTTTTAAGCGGTGTTTCAGAGGCACTGGGGGAAACAAAATAAAAAGTATTTATCTCTTTAAAACGACAAAAAGAAGGTTTTAACCTTCTTTTTTGTCGTTTTGATTTAAACATGATATAATAATTTTAAAAAAGAAAGGTTTAAAATGTCTGTCAAAAAAGTTTTAAGATATGGTAAAAATCACTCAGAGAGCCCTCAAAAGAGGTTCATAAAGTTTCAAGAAAAATTCAGGATTTAGTTCAGGATTTATTAGACACGCTTTATTCTCAAAACGGCGTGGGGCTTGCAGCTCCTCAAATAGGAGAAAATCACAGAGTGTTTGTAATAGATACATCATCAGGCGATGAACCTCTTAATCCCATGGTTTTTATTAATCCAAAAATTATTAAAAAATCAGGAGCGTTTGTAAGTCATGAAGGTTGTTTAAGCTTTCCTGATATGTACACAAACGTAAGGCGTTACAAAAATGTTATGATAAAAGCAATAGATGAAAAAGGTCGCTCTTTTGTTCTTGAGGCAAAAGACGGAAGCCTGCTTGCTAAAGCCATTCAACACGAATATGACCATCTTGACGGGATTTTGTTTATAGACCATGCAATAAATAGATTTGAGGCAGAGCAGGAGCTTACACAAAAACATCTTCCGCCGCTTGAGGTTGAAAAGCTTTTGGAAGAACCGGAGCTGGATGAAGAATTAAAAAAAGAGGCAAAACAAGCAAAATAATGATAAAAGTAATCTTTTTTGCGACACCTAAAATAGCGTTAAAATCACTTGATTATCTTGTAAAATCCGATAAGATAGAGGTTTTAGCTGTTGTAACCCAGCCTGATAAACCCTCAGGCAGGGGGCATAAAATTTTACCTTCTTCAATTAAAGAATATGCACTGGAGCACAAAATACCTGTTTTTCAGCCACATTCAATAAAAAAAGAAATACAAATTCAGGAAGCATTAAAAAAATTATCCCCCGATTTTTTTGTAACTTTTGCGTTCGGGCAGATTTTATCAAAAGAAGTTTTACAGATACCAAAATATGTCACAATAAACCTTCATGCATCACTCTTGCCTTTATACAGGGGCGCAAATCCCATTCAGTGGGCACTTATAAACGGGGATAAAAAAACAGGTATTTGTACTATGATAACAGAAGAAGGGCTTGACTGCGGAGCGATTTGTTTAAAAGACGAGATAAATATAACTCCAAATATGAATTATGTAGAACTTTTTGAATTAATCTCGCAAAAATCGCCCGAACTTATTGAAACAACGCTTTTAAATATTAAATCAGGGGCACTTAAGCCAACCGCACAGTGCTGCGAAAATGTGACTTATGCTCATAAAATTAAAAAAGAAGATTCAAAAATAGATTGGTCAAAATCCGCCTTGCAAATTCATAATTTCGTAAGAGGCTTATATCAATTTCCAAGCGCATATACAACATTTAAGGGTAAAAACATAAAAATAATGGAAACAAGGGTAAATGAGGGGGTAAATAACACAAATAAAACACAGAATGGTGAAATTTTTGACGTATGCAAAGATGGAATAAAAGTTGCAACAACAGACGGAGTGCTTATAATAAAAAGGTTAAAACCTGAGGGAAAATCCGAAATGAGCTCTAAAGACTGGGCAAACGGGATTAAAAATTTAATCGGAGAAAAGTTTGAATGATTACAAAAGGCATAAGAGGCGCAATAACGGTTGAGGAAAACACAAAAGAAGCTATAGAAGCAGCTGTGGTCGAGCTTATTGAGCAAATATTTTTTAAAAACAATATTGAAAACGATTTAATTTCTCACATAATTTTTACAACAACAAAGGATTTAACCGCAGAGTTTCCGGCAAAAATAGCAAGAGAGCACTTTGATTTAAAAAATACGGCAATGATTTGTGCGCAAGAAATAAATGTTGAAAATTCATTAAAAATGTGTCTTAGATTTTTAATAGTTGTTAACTGTTTAGAGAACTTTTGTCCAAAACATGTTTACTTAAAAGGCGCAAAAAATTTACGCCCTGATATTAAAATGTAACAAATAAAAATAATTTTGATTTTAAAAAACCAGCATATATAATAATCTTATGAAAAGATTTTTAACGATTTTGGGACTGGTTTTAATAGTAATTTTTATTCAGGTTTTGTTCAAACCTTTTTTTAACAAACTTGAATGGATGACTTATGACTTGAGAGCAAGGTTTTCAACAGACAAAGGCCCTTTTAACAAAAAATTTAACAAAGCGGATAAAAAAATTGTTTTAATCTCTATTGACGATTATTCAAGAAAACAAATAGCAAATCATCCTGAATTGAATCTCGGCGCATGGCCCTGGAGAAGAAATGTTTGGGGTGAGGTTTTAAACTATATAGAGCAAGGACACCCGAGGGCGGTTTTGTTTGATATTGTTTTTAATGATATTTCAAGAGGTTATGATTATGACAATCAATTTGCGCAAGAGTTAAAAAAGTATAATAATGTAGTGCTTGCAACTTCATTAAATAATCCTAAATATATTTCCGACAAGATAAAAAGCGACGATGTTGTAAACAGCTTTTTTCTTCCGACAAAAAAACCGCTTGATGTTGAAAATTTTGACAAACAAATAGATTACAATATAACCTATTTGTCACATGCTCCTATTTATAATATTTACACGGAACACAACACAATGGGGGTTGTTAATAAAGTTGTGGGGACCGATTCAATTATAAGAAAAGTCCAACCAATTTTTAAGCTGGAAAAAAATAAGCAGGTTTATTACATTCCCTCCCTGGCTTTTGCCGGATTTCTTAAATATATGGGAGAGGGCGGTAAAATTACAATAAAACATAACAAAATATTTTATAAAAACAGGGTTATACCCATTGATGAAGAGGGAACAACTCTTTTAAGCTGGCATGGAAAAGGAAATGATTACACATATATCCCTATTTCAAAAATATTTTTAAGAGAAAAAGTAAACGGCAAAAAAATAACTCCAAACTTTTTTAAAG
>Ga0116171_10000926_pt1 | contig 30274 bp, 16 predicted proteins | sample AD_JPNHW2_MetaG_FD_89798 | JGI IMG/M metagenome (GOLD analysis project Ga0116171, IMG submission 89798) | Active sludge microbial communities of municipal wastewater-treating anaerobic digesters from Japan - AD_JPNHW2_MetaG | ecosystem: Engineered > Bioreactor > Anaerobic > Digestate | place...
TAAAGGAAAGAACCTCTTAAATCAGGCATAATAAACCCTGTTAAGATAAATAGTAATTATATTTGTAGATGGTAAATAGGTTGGGCTGCTGGTTTGGGTTAATGTCAATAGTCAATAGAAATGGAAGAGGTAAAGGGAAAATACGAAGTTTGTAGAAGGTAAATAGGTTGGGCGGCTGGTTGGGGTTAATGTTAATAGAAAATGAAATGGAAGAGGTAAAGAGAAAATACGAAGTTTGTAGAAGGTAAATAGGTTGGGCGGCTGGTTGGGGACAATGTTAATAGTCAATAGAAATGGAAGAAGTAAAGAAAAAAATACGAAGTTTTCATGATCTGGATGTTTACCAAAATTCCTATACTGCTATGCTCAAAGTTTTTAAAGATATCCTTCCAAAACTTCCACCTGAAGAAAAATTTGATTTGAAGGACCAGCTTCAGCGATCATCAAAAGCGATACCTCGATTAATTGCTGAAGGACATTCCAAAAGACATCAGAAGAAGGGATTTCAAAAATATTTAGATGATGCCATGGCGGAATCTAACGAAACAATAGTTTCTTTGTGTCAGACAAGGGATTTATATCCACAATTCGTAGATTTAGCTATTTGTAATGAATTAATTTCTTCATATGACATAATTAACAGACAGTTTTATAACCTATCGGTCGCATGGACAAAATTCACTGAGCAAAAACACGCTATCAACCAATAACAATAAACTTGACCAGTTGCCTAACCCATCAGCCATTAACAATGAAATATCAGATATTTTCAAAAATAATTAACCAAATAAATTATGTTTATTGAAATTATTTCACCCGAGCTTACTATTTTTTCAGGCGAAATCAAAAAGGTAAAATTCCCCGGCAAAGAAGGGTCTTTTGAGGTGCTGAACAATCACGCCCCGCTGGTTGCCGTGTTGAAAAAAGGAAAGATCAGGATTACGGATGCTGAAAACAAGCAAACCTTTTATGAAGTTAATGGCGGTGTCGTCGAACTCAATAAAAATAAGATCATAGTATTAGCAGAATAATAAATATAAAAACCAATAATATGTCAGAAGGAATTTTAAATAAAGTAGGCGCCGGTGTTGTTTCCGGTGAAAATCTTCAATATGTCTTTAAAATTGCCAAACAAAATAAATTTGCATTACCCGCGGTGAATGTCGTCGGGACCAACTCGGTGAATGCCGTAATGGAGGCTGCCAAAGCAGTCAATTCTCCTGTTATCATCCAGTTTTCGAATGGCGGAGGCGTATTTTTTGCGGGCAAATCACTTGACAATAGCGGTGAGAAAGGCGCCATTGCAGGATCAATTTCCGGAGCCATGCACATACACATGATGGCGCAGCATTATGGGATTCCTGTTATTATTCATACTGACCACGCAGCAAGGAAACTGCTGCCATGGATAGACGGGTTGCTCGATGAAGGTGAAAAATTTTACAAACAATTTGGAATGCCTTTGTTCAGCTCTCACATGCTCGATCTTTCCGAAGAACCGCTGGAGCAGAACATCGAAACCTGTAAGCGCTATCTGGAACGTATGAGTAAAATTGGGATGACACTGGAAATCGAGCTCGGCATTACCGGCGGTGAAGAAGATGGTGTTGATCATAGTGATATCAGCAGCTCCCGGCTTTATACCCAGCCTGAAGATGTTGCTTACGCATACGAGCAATTGAGCAAGATCAGCAGCCAATTTACGATTGCCGCGTCCTTTGGCAATGTCCACGGTGTTTACAAACCCGGCAATGTAAAGCTGGAACCGGTTATCCTGCATAACTCCCAGAAATTTATTCAGGAAAAGTTCAATACAGAACCCAATCCGGTAAATTTTGTATTCCATGGTGGTTCAGGATCAGAACCGGCAAAAATTCATGAAGCCATATCATACGGTGTTGTAAAAATGAACATTGATACCGACACCCAATGGGCATTTTGGGATGGTATTTTAAATTATTACAAAAAAAATGAAGGCTATCTGCAAGGCCAGCTTGGCAATCCTGAAGGGGCGGAAAAACCTAATAAAAAATATTACGATCCGCGTGCATGGCTGCGTAATGGTGAAAAATCACTAGTTGAAAGACTGAAGAACGCTTTTAACGACCTGAATGCAATAAACAGAAACTGATCTGTTTATTGTGAATCATTATATGTCTGTTGATGCTTTTTTGCGTTCATTAAGTTCCTAAACCTTTTATTTTTAAAACATGAAAAAAATACTTTTGCTTTTAGTAATGGTGTTGTTGGTTATTTCTGCAACAGCACAAAACGATATTCGCTGGACACAAATTGAAAGCCCAAAAGATAAATATGATTTTAAATATTTTATCAAAGTAAGCGAAAATGACCTTAAAGCAGTTTTTGCAATACCTCATAACAAACCTTTTCAGGCAACCAAACACAGTGTCTTTATCCGCAATTACAACAGTGATCTGAGTGAATATACCGAGACAGGCATACCCCCGGAATCACCACTTACACTTTTTATTAGCGGTTTTCGCAATTACAATGTTATCAGCGGCTCCATGGATGAAAACAAAAATCCTATGTCGCAGTTTGGCGAAGATAACAGGATTGTAATTACGGATAACAATATGAATCCTTTGGTTACAAAAAATTATCCGCTTCATGGAAAGAAAAACAAATTTTCCGGGGCGCCTGATCTGGGATATTCATACGACAGCACGCATCTGATCGTGGTGAATGATGAGATACTGTCCTTTGGCAAACCCAGCCTTAAAGAAGCCCCACGAATGAAATACATTGATGTGTACGACAAGGATCTAAAACTTGTCTGGAGCGATTCTGTCAATTTTAACCTGATCTTTGGCGAAAAAACCGACATCCAATATTATCATGTTGATTATATAAACAACAAGCTCGTTATTACAGCCTCCTGCATGGCCGATGGTATGAAAAAAATTAAAGCGGCACTTTTTGTGGTGCTGTTCGACAGTCCGCAATCCTACAAGGTCATCATGAATAAGGTGTTCCCTTATGATGATTTTGCATACCAGAGTTTACTTACGAAAGAAGGTAAAATAATTATTTGCGGATCGAATATGAATACGATGAACGCGCCCTTATCCCCCGTCAAAAGACAATTATTTTACCTGAGCAAGGATGTGATGAATCCGGATGCGGAACCGCTGTACAAAAGTTATGAAATTGATAAAAATTTTGCAAATAAATATCCTGAATATAAAGCCTGGCTTGTCGAAAGTATCCGCGGGCCGTTTGATCTTGTGAGGCTTGGCGATAATATTGTTTATTGCTGTGAGGTGCGCTATGTTACGACCTCTACTTCCTCATCGGGCAGTTCTTCATCAACCTATCATTTTAATCATATTACACTGATAAGTTTCGATGCGGAAGGAGAGATAGGATGGCTAAAGATGATAAATAAAAGTGTAGCAACCAAACAGGCGTATAATGACCATTTTGCCAAGGTGTTTTCTGTCGGGAACGACCTGTGTATTTTTTATTACGATTATGCCGATAATATTGCCGGGGTGAAATTTATTGAAAAACCACGTATGGTCACAGAAGATAAAATGTGGGTTGCAAAAGCAATAGTAACTCAGGAAGGTGATATTCACAAGGCGATGATCACCAACATTGGCGAGCACGATGTCAGGGCCAATTTATCCAGAACAGAGCGTGTGTCCGGAAACCGATTTTTAATGGTGGGCAGCGGGACTTCTCTGTCCAAACTTGGAAATTATTTTGGTTTTTATGACCTGGATTAATCCGGGACTTTTCAAAGAAGCGAATGAATCACAAGCGGGGATGCTTGTGTGTTATACCAGGGTGAAATTGCAGATAGTTCAAAGACTAAGCTTTTTCCTTATCAGCACAGGAATTTTTACTAAATAAGGTCTGTCCATAAAGACAGAGTTTGAACCAGAATGTTCGAGTTCGAGGCCTGCCCGACTGTCTGCCAACTGGTGGATCAGGCTGGGATGAAATCTGATATTATGGACAAACGCTATATATCCGGGAAGTTTATTTCATCCTTCACTACAAAGGCATCGGGGAAGTCTCTGATGAGCTTTTGTTTAAAACCTTCGGCATCCATACGTGACCGGAAATCACCCACGCGAACCTTGTAATAAGGCGACTGAAACATCAGGTATACACCTGTATTGGGGAACAACGTCATAAACAAACCTTTTTTGGCGTGTGCACGGCTTTTTGAATTATTGCCCGATTCAAAAAATATCTGAACCCGCCAGCCGGTAATTTTTTGTTTTTCGTTTAGGTAGATATGTTTTTCGACCAGCGAAATGATCTTAGGATCCTCAATAATAGTAACTTTTTGCTGGTTGCCGTTATTTTGAGAGAATAAATTTTTTGAAAAAAATACAATAAAAACCAGAAAAAATATTCTGATAATATTCTTTGTCATTCTTAGTAAGTTTACTTCGACAGGTAATCCAGCTCTTTGGGGTGTATACTCATAACAGGGATCGGAGAGTTGTTCACCATCTGCTGGGCATAGGGGCCAAGCCAGATGTTGGATAATTCCTGCTCCTGTTCCGTCATGATGATGATAAGGTCTGCTTTATTTTCTTCAGCATATTTGATGGTTGCGGTGGTAATATTGTCGGCCTCAATGGTTTTTACGACGTGTTTTACCTTGTTTTCAGTCAGGTAATCCGATACCTGACTGGCATAACTGGTAACTTTATTGCGAACGGCCTTAAGTTTTGAGGATTGTAATTCAAGCACATGAATCTCAGAGCAGAAACATTTGGCAAAATCCATGGCAAAGGGAACTTTTTGCCTTGTGGATGTTGAATTGTCAATAGGTAACACAACTTTTTGAATGCTCTTTTTCATGGGAAATGACTCCCTGAGGGTTATGACGGGACAAGGGGAATAGGTTACTATTTTGCTCGCATTGCTTCCGATCCAGAAGGATTCAAAGCCTGAAACACCATGAGAGCCGGCAACAATAAGATACGCATCGTTGTATTTGGCCTGGTTGGCAATCTCCTTATAAATTTTGCCTTTTCTGAGTTTATAGGTCAGCTTTCCTTTTTTAAGAGTTTTGGAATATTTGCTTACCAATTCTTCCAGCCGCTGTTTTGCTTCCTGCCGATGCTCATGATCAGCATTATCGAAAATAGAATCATCACTATCCGGTTTATCTACCCATACCATCATTATGTGTGAATGTATGACATTGGCAATAGTGATGGCAAATTCCAACGCATGTGTGGAATGTTTTGAAAAGTCAATAGCGACAACAATTTGTTTCATATGGCTGATTGTTTATGTTTTTTTTGCTAAATTAAGTAAAAAAATAATTACAGCAAATATCTTTTGAGAAATAGTTAAATATTTTTCTTAATTTTTTTTAGAATGGATCAGAATAGCGGAATAAACAGGTGCTAAAAATAAACATATTGAATGTGGTTTATATTGATGATTTTATTAATTTTGTAGGTACAAAAGAATACTGATGGCTAAAGGCATACTTGATCCCGATAAAGATAATCTGACATCTAAGGAACTTGAATTTGAACAATTCCTTCGTCCGCATTCTTTCAGCGCTTTTTCTGGTCAGGGGCAAGTGGTGGAAAATCTGAAAATATTTGTTGAAGCCGCAAAACTCCGCGGGGAATCGCTGGATCATGTGTTATTGCATGGGCCTCCGGGTCTGGGCAAAACAACATTGAGTTATATTATAGCCAATGAACTCGGCGTAGGAATAAAAGTAACATCGGGGCCTGTGCTTGACAAGCCCGGTGATCTTGCAGGATTACTTACCAACCTTGAGCCCAACGACGTCCTTTTTATTGACGAGATTCATCGTTTGTCGCCGGTCATTGAAGAATACCTTTATTCTGCGATGGAAGATTACAAGATCGACATCATGATCGAAAGCGGCCCCAATGCGCGTAGTGTCCAGATCACGCTCAACCCCTTTACGTTAATAGGTGCAACTACCCGTTCAGGACTCTTGACAGCTCCTTTGCGCTCCCGTTTCGGGATTAATACCCGTCTGTCATATTACGATGCGGAAATTTTACAAACCATCATTGAACGCTCTGCCCGTATCATTAATGTGGACATAGAAAAAAACGCAGCTTATGAAATAGCCCGCCGGAGCCGTGGAACCCCGCGTATAGCAAATCTTTTGCTGCGAAGAATCCGCGATTTTGCACAAATTAAGGGTTCGGGCATCATCGACCTGAAGATCACAAATATTGCGTTAACCGCATTGAATGTCGATAAAAACGGCCTCGACGAAATGGATATTAAGATACTGACGACAATTATTGACAAATTCAGAGGAGGCCCTGTAGGATTATCAACAATTGCAACTGCTGTAAGCGAAGATGCTGGTACCATAGAGGAGGTCTATGAACCCTTTTTGATCATGGAAGGGTACATCATGCGCACTCCGCGCGGACGCGAGGCTACCGAAAAAGCATATAAACATCTTGGGCGTATTAATCCGGACAGGCAGCAGACACTTTTTGAGTAAGAAGCATGAAGGATATTCGTGAATTATCGCTTGAAATAAAGAAAAAGATTTTTGAGACAGGCGCTTCGGATTGCGGGTTTGCCAAAGCTGAAAAACTTTGCAGGGAATATGATTTTTTGAAACAATGGACAGGAAAAGGGTTTCATGCCGGAAAAACGTATCTGGAGCGCAACCCCGAAGTGCGTGCTGATCCGCAACGGCTTGTTGAGGGCGCCCAGACAGTAATCGCTGTACTTTATAATTATTTTTCTCACGGTACGCTTTCACCTCAATCCGGATACCGGATTTCCAGATATGCTTATGGCAGGGATTATCATGTGTTACTGAATGAAAAATTAAATCTTGTTGCTGAACAAATAATCCTGGCGACCGGCAGCCATCATACCCGTGTTTTTGTGGACTCAGCTCCGGTATTTGAAAAAGCCTGGGCGCAGCGGGCAGGGCTGGGATGGATCGGTAAAAATTCGCTGCTGGTCAACGAAAGAACCGGTACCTTCCATTTTATCGGGCTGATTGTTACAGATTTGGAATTACAGTATGATATTCCGATTGAGGATAAATGCGGAAACTGCAACCTGTGCATGGAAGCTTGTCCGACCGGTGCCCTGGTCAGGCCTCATGAGCTGGATGTCCGTAGGTGTATATCACATCTGACCATGGAGCAAAAGCATCCTTTACCGCCTGAACTAAAGGGAAAATTCAATAACTTTATATATGGATGCGATATCTGCCAGGATGTCTGTCCGTGGAATAAAGACCTGAAACCTTCTGCGGATAAGTCTTTTCAATTATCGGAATCATTGAGAAAAATGTCCGGAGAAGACTGGGAAACCCTTACGGAAGAAAAGTTCCTTGAGATCGCCGAAGGCTCTGCCATGAAAAGGGTCGGCCTTTCAACACTGAAAAGAAATATTGAATTTCTGAAAGACGCATAATACCGGCTGCCTGACAAGAAATTTTTTCAAATCGGTATTATTTTTTGCTGATACTCGTTACTTTGAATTCGGTTCTTCTGTTCATCTGAAATTCTTCGTCGGTGCATTTAACATTGTTCACACATTTGTTCACGGGGACACTTTCTCCGTAACCTTTTGCTGTAATCCTCGATTGATTGATGTTTTTAGATACAATGTATGCCACAGCAGATTCAGCACGTTTTTGTGAAAGTTCCTGGTTGTATTTATCTTTTCCTCTCGAGTCGGTGTGCGCGCCAAGTTCTACATTGATATCGGGGTTTTCTTCAAGTATCTTTACAAGTTTGTCGAGTTCGATGGCGGCATCGGGGCGTATATCCCATTTGTCGTAATCATAATAGATGTTTTGGAGTACGATCGCCTTATTAATAACGATCTTTTCTAACAGCATTTCTATATGGATAGTGTCGTTAAGCGTCTTGCAGGCCGTCTTAACTTTTTTTTCTGAGGCAAAATACCCGTCTTTTATTACCTTTATTTTATACTCATTGTCACCGCAATCACTCTGCGCATAAAAGATGCCGTTATTTTCCGGTAAAACCTGTAGTGTTATACCGTTATTGCTGATGATGACCTTTGCCCCCGGAAGTATTGCTGTGGCATTATTATCAAGTTTTTCCTTGGTTGTAACGCAGATAATAAGGACTTTTGGAGGTGTCGGGGCGAAACTGTAAATATCATCTTCTCCCATTCCGCCATCCCTGTCAGAAGAAAGAAAGCCGGTTACTTCGCCGGTGAAATAAATAGAAAAATCATCTTTTGACGAATTATAAGGATACTTCATGTTTTCCGGTGTTGTCCAGTTGTCTTTGCTGCCTTTGGCCGAAAACAAATCCAGTCCGCCCATGCCCGGGAATCTGTTGCTCGAAAAATACAGGGTTCCGTCAGTAGCGATATAAGGAAACACTTCTTTTCCTTCCGTATTGATCGAATTTCCTGCATTTTTAGGGGCGCTCCATGTATTATCAGCTAATTTTTCGCAGAAATAAATGTCCGATCCGCCATAACCGCCGGGCATATCCGAAACAAAGTAGATCATCTTCCCATCAGGCGACAGGGCGGGGTGGCCAACAGAATAAGATTCCGGGTTGCTGTGCTGGAATGAGACGGGTGCTTGCCACTTGCCGTTGATCATCTGTGAGCAATATATCTCGAGACGATTTACATAATCTTTGGTTGTAGAATTATCATACCAGCTTGTAGGATCACTGTTGATCGGTTTTTTGGTGAGTTTTACCATTTTTGTCCGGGTAAAATAAAGAGTCGAGGAATTTTTATCATAGACTCCGGGGCCGTTATGATAGTTATTGTCCAGTGCATCCAATTCTTCAGGTGGCTGTTTCAGTTCCTTATTATCCTTGAAATGTAACAATTTCAAAAAAGGTTTTCCGGTCCATCCATAGATCTCACCAGCGGTATAAATTTTACCTTTTAATTTTCTGTCCGATGTGAGCATATAGCCACCATCAAAAGCGATCAAGCCAAAATCACTGTTTTCTGAATTTAATGATTCCGCATTGATTACATCGATAAATAAAGGATCTTTTATCCATTTAAGTGACATCTCGCAGGAACGGACCATCTCCTCTGATTTTTCTTTTGCAGAAGGTACAATGTTGCCATAATTCTTATATTGAGCGATGGCTTCAGCATATTTTCCATTTGATTTTAAAACATCGGCATAATGTAAAACATCTTCCGGTAAGCGCTTATCGCTGGATACAACCGCCGACAGCCATTCTTCGGCCCCATGTGGGTCATTGATCATCATATAACAAGCGGCAAGCTCTCTTTTGTCATCAATTCCTGATGCGGGGGTTTGAATGTATTCTTTATACAATTCTATCGCTTTTGCAAATTCATATTTCATTTTGTGTTCTTTGGCTTTCTGAAGTGTAGTCTGTGCTGAAACGCCGCAAGAAAAAAGGAAAATTGTCGTGGAAAGTGAAAAAAAACCGATAAGGTATTTTATTTTTATTTTCATTTTCATAAAAGATGAGAGTTAAACGTTAGAAAAACCTTGGTGTTTTCATCATCGGAATGACCTTGGTTGGGAAGAAATAACCGATCTGTACTTCATGGCCGGAATAATTCTTCAGGGCGGTAAGTGTCAGTGTGTAGGCATAGCCTATTCTGAGCCGGTCGGTAATGTTCCATTCAGCCATGATGGCCACGGCATTCTTGAGGTGAAGATCGTCAACAAGGCTTTTTTTTCCTATTTTGGTGTTCATGCGGTAACTTACCCCCAGCCATATTTTCTCTTTGTACAAAAAGAAAGCGTTAATATCAATATTCGTGGGTGATTTAAAATCTTCTTTGATGAGAAAACTTGGTTTGAATTTAAATTTTTTTCCCAGGTCAAATACATATCCCGCCGTAAGATAATAATGCCTTGACGGATTTGTTACCATCGGGTCTTTGCTTTTGATCACATCACCTAAAAGGTTGGTGATGGAGAATCCTGCATAAAACCTGTCGTTATTTAAGAATAATCCCGTTTTGGAATCGAAATTCAGTTGGGTTACTTTGTCTGTGGTAAGATCGGGGTCCGGGATGTCCGAAATAAGTTTTGCGCCGTTGAGCGTGAAATAAGAAACCCCTGCTGCGAGGCCCAGAGCCAATCGCCATTTTTCATTCAGCCGGATTTTGTATGCATAACTGGCAAACAATCCCTGCTGCATCTGGGCTCCGATCATATCATTGATAAAATGCACGCCCAGCCCCATGTTTTTATATATGGGGCCATCATAGCTTAGTGTTGCCGTGTTCGGTGCACCGGTGAACCCTGCCCACTGTGCAGCGTATGTGGCGTTGATATTATGCATTTCCTTTGACCCTGCATAAGCAGGATTAATGATCAACTCGTTAAAAATATACTGGGTAAACTGGGCATCCTGTTGTGCATAGGCAACAACACCAAGAAAAATCAAAACAATGCTGGTTATTATTTTTTTCATAAGGCTTGATTTAATGGTTGCTCGACAACTACTTTATTATGGTAATATATTCCCGATAGGTTTTCTCTGTTCCGCACACATTTACCTTGAGCACGTAAAAATAGGTACCCTCGCTGAGATTACTGCCATCCCAATCATTTTTATAACTCTTTACACTATAGACCTCATTTCCCCATCGGTTGAGAACGATAAGCTCGTTCTCCGGATAGAGTTCAATATGGTTGATTATCCACAGGTCGTTGATGCCATTGCTGTTTGGCGTAAAAACATTATTTAGCTTTAGGGGAACCTCCGCATCCTGGCCTATCTGGGTTGTAAGTGACTTGGTACATCCGATAGCATCTGTAACAGTAACGGAATTTTCTCCGGAATTAAGACCTGTGGCATGTGCCGTTTGTGAACCGTTTGACCATAAATAGGTATATGGTGATACGCCTCCTTCCACACTGATTGTCATCTCTCCGTCTCTCCCAAAGCAGTTGGCATTGATTTGTGAAACCGAGTCAATGGTGATCTCACTATTCATCAGGATAGTGAATGTTGTCGTTGCAGAGCATCCGGTAACAGAATCGGTGACAGTGATGTTGTATGAGCCTGACGGCAGGCCCGTAAACACGTTAGATGTCTGGGCGCTATCTCCACTGAGCGAATAATAATAATTTCCGGTACCCCCGGTGGCGGTTATGGTGATCGTGCCATCAGCAACATCAAAGCAGATCTTTTGTGTTCCATCGGCTGTAGCCGTAATATCTGAGATGGTAACTGTCTGGTCACAGGAAGAGGTGTTGCCTGAACTATCAATAGCTGTCCAGGTAACAGTAGTAGTGCCATCCGGAAAACTTCCCGGCGCATTGTTGGATATCAGGTACCAGCCGCAGTTGTCTGTTGCAGTGGCATTGCCAAGAGTAACCTGATTGTAACAGGTGATGATATCGGGAGGGCACATAATTATCGGAGCCTCGTTATCATTGATGGTAACAGAGAATTCACAGGTGTCTGTACCGCAGCTATTCGTTGCAATGAGGATTACCTGAGTCGTTCCTTTATTAAAACTTGTATTGCTGCCCGTTCCGCTGCCAATTCCCGTGGTTGCGCCTGAAAATGTATATGTTACAGCAGGAACAGGAGTCCCTGTTATGCTCACATTGTAATTTACTATGGCCGCACACAGGCCGCTATCGGTATTTTGTGTAATATCTTGCGGACAGACTGAGAAAAAAGGTGGGCTGTTTACCGTTATCGTTCCTGTAGCGGTCACGGTTCCGCAACCTCCTGTTAATGGGATGGTATAATTAAAGGTCCCTGAGGCTGTTGGGGTTCCACTAATCGTAATCGTATTGGATGTCCATACTGCGGATACGCCGCCGGGTAAACCTATGGCTGCGCCAATGCCTGTCGCTGATGTTGTCGTATGTGTTATAGCTGTCAGGGCTGTGCCGATACACAGCGTGGGGGCCGACGATGCCGCCGTTACGGTCATATTGGGTGAGACCGTGATCGTGCCTGTCGTAGATACTGTTCCGCAACCACCGGTCAATGTAACCGTGTAAGTAAATGTTCCGGTCACCGTTGGTTCACCGGTTATGTTTACAACATTGGATGCCCAGTTGCCGGTTACTCCCGGAGGTAATCCTGTTACTGTAGCGCCCGTAGCTCCTGTCGTTGAATAAGTGCTTGGTGTGATGGCGGTATTTATGCATTTGGTTTGGGTGCCTCCACCGGTCAATGTGAGGGTATTATTTGGTGTTACCGTGATGGTTCCTGTGGCATTTAACGTACCGCATCCCCCTGTCAGAGGAATGCTGTAGTTAAAGGTTCCTGATACAGTTGGCGTCCCGCTGATAGTAATGGTATTAGCAGCCCATGCAGCGCTTACTCCGGCAGGTAATCCTGTAGGAGTCCCGATGCCTGTGGCTCCTGTTGTCGAGTGCGTAATAGCGGTCAGAGCGGTGTTAATACAACGTGTTGGTGTTGAGGATGCCGCACTTACCGTATTATTTGGTTTTACTGTTATTGTGCCGGTAGTGTTGACTGTTCCACAACCGCCTGTTGAGGTAATGGTATAGGTAAAGGAGCCTGTGACTGACGGTGCTCCGCTGATGCTTACTACATTGGCGGCCCAAGAGCCTGTCACGCCTGCCGGTAAGCCGGTGATTGTAGCCCCCGTAGCCCCCGTGGTGGCATAGGTGATATTTGTGATCGCCGTGTTGATACATTTGGTCTGTGCATTGGTACCAGCTGCTGAAGACAGCATAATCGTATTGTTTGGCAGTACGGTAATGGTGATGGAATCCGCTTTGGGAACGATCTTCGCGAATGAAATATCATCCAGGGCAAAATCGTTACCAGAGGCAATGGTGTTTTGATTTACGATACATATGGTGGCTGTAGTAGCTGCGCCGGAATTCCATATAACATAAAACTCCTTCCATACACAGGCGTTAATACTTGCATTAAAAATACTCCCAACCAAAACACCATTAATTGAAAATTGCAGCCGGGCCGGATTTCCAGTGGAAATAGTTGCCAGCCAGGTAGAAAAAGCATAATCCGTATTTGGCGCTACGTTAACGGTTTGGCAATATACACTGGTGTTGGGTATAGGAGAACCATTTAAACACATCATCATTTCGTCATTATTGAAAAGTGTGTGGTCATAACAATTAACCATTCCGATATTCCACAAATGAGGATTATCAAGAACATTGTATTGACCTTCGGTCGTATTTGGGTAGGCATAGTTATAGCTGGAAGAAAAACCGGTATTGCCCGAACTGAAATTTCCATTTACGATTAAATTACTGTCAATAGCCAGGTATGTCACCGTATAAGTTGTCGTACTTGCAGGCGTTGCAATAACAGGATTCCCTCCTGTGGTATCCAGCCCGGTTACCGGGCTCCAGTTATAAGCCAGCCCTGACAATACGGTAATGGTTGACGACATCCCATTGCAAATAGTGTCTTGCGTTGCGAAAAGTCCGCTTAACTGAGCTTTTACACCATTATCAAGACAGAAAATCAAAAGGAATAACAAGGTAAATTTTAATAATTTCATAAGCTAATATTTTAAAATAATTATCCAAGATTAAAATTAGCTCCAAATATAAATCAAAAAAACGACTATGTCAAGAAAAAATAATTATTAATGTTTTTTTTGTTATTGTTTGTCTTGTATTTATATGTGTATTAATACCCTATAATTAATTTTAATAGAACTTATTCGTAATTGTTTTAAATACGATTGGAGAAATATTAGATCAATGAAATAAATTTATTAAGCTGTTTGTTTTCACCATTCTCTTTTTTTTGAAATCAGAAAAACAATATTGTTCTGTCGTATTATTAAAGAATATTTTTTCCATCAAAATTAGTATTACTTTTATACCTGTTAAATAAAATCAAGGTGTATCATGCCCGGGAGATTATGAAAAGAAATTTACAAATATCTTTCGTGATCTTTATTCTGACCTTGTACGTCGTGCAAACATGCTATGCTTCCGCAAATCCTCCGGATAAGCAACTTATTTCTCCCGGAGATACAAAGAGAAATATTTACCATATCGGACTGAACATAGGAATGACCTCTTATTTTGGCGATCTGGTAAACAATAATCTTAAAGCCCCGTTTTATTACAAGTATGGTTTACAGGTGAATGCCGAACGCGATATCTTTAACTCCACCAGGCTATGTGTGAATTTTTTTGGCGGGAACATTCTTGGGGATGAAAAAACTGAAAAAAGAAACCTGAATTTCAAAACTTTTGTGGTCGCACCCCAATTGGGATTGTCTTTCAATTTTTTGCATTGGGCCAACAGGGGCAGGTTGCGCGAACATTTTGCCATGTATCTTTTTGCCGGGGCGGAAGCACTTTTCTTTAGCGCTGCTGGTGACCTGAAGAATGCATCAGGTGAAGCATATTATTATTGGGACGATGGCACCATCCGTAATGTTCCGGCGACCTCAGGCGATCAGGGTAATTCATCCATAATAAAAAGGGATTTTAAATACGAAACCAACTACAGCCACGTCGATATCGATGATGTTGGTAATGTCCCGCAGTGCGGATTCAGTATTCCTATAGGATTATCTGCAGAGGTAAAGTTTAAAAGTGGTGTCGCCATCAGGGCAGGGGCGGTGTATCATAATACCTTCAGCGATTATCTTGACAATATTACGGCAAACAGTGTCGGCAACCGCAAGGGAAATAGCGCCACCGACAAATTTCTATTCACTTATGCAGGTGTTTTTTATACATTGCCAACGTATCCGAAAAGGTCTGCCTGTGGCACCATAAAAATGAATACAAAAAGTACTATTAAAAAAAAAACAAAAAGTTTACTAAAGATTAAAATCAAGAAAATATGAATAAACTTAAGTACATCTTATTGATCGCCTGCTTCACTTTCTTAACCAACAGTGTGTCTTCTCAGGGAGTGCTTATACCTACTGACAGCTCGCAGGCTGATTTTCTTAAAGCATACAAGCTTGTACTCGAAAAATCTGATAAGGATTATCATTTAACGGGAACAGTGGACAGCATATTGTTTCCCAAATATGGCGAGTTTTCCGTCTACTGGGCGGGAACAGGAGCCGATAAGGGAAATTTTGTCCTCCCGGAATCTGTTCCTTTGTCTTATTCATCCGTGACCGCGACAAATTATTCCTCCCCTTATAACTGGGCAGTAAGCAACCACTATTCCCTTCAATTTAAAAGGTCACAAAAACCGATAGCCTTGTTCAAAAGTTCCATCCTCCGAAACAACCTGACCATTACATGGGCAAGTTTGTATTTTAAGAATGCCTTTGATACTTATTTGTACGATGACATGTATTACTTTGTAAATGAACAGACCTTTGATAATAATTTTCTTTCAGATGATACCCGTTTGCTGATCTTTCCAAGTTTTGTTATTGAAGGAAATAACTCAATCTTGTGGATGGACAGCGTGTTAACTGTTTCACCCCATATGAAGGCAAAGATCGACACCTTCCTGAGCAAAGGCGGGACCATCTATGCCGAAGGTAATGCGGTCTATCTGATCGAAAAGCTTGGGTTTCTTGATCCTGGCGCGGTCGATTTTAATAATTTTGCCTGGGCAAATCCCAATACCAACCTGATTGATATCAATATTACCAGCGCCGCCAATCCCATTTCGTTTACAACCGATGCCACGGGGAATCATCTTTTTGCAGCGTCAGTTCCGACTGTAAATACTGGGAGTGCTGAAGTTGTGGCACGCCTTTCATCCAATTCCGCACCGGCGGTCTTTGTGTTAAAAGATGCTCAGGCTGGCGGCGGCAGAATAATCTGCAATCTTGGTATGCCTACTATTGGCGGATGCAGCGATGTGCTTGGCGGAAGCAGGCAATTGCAATGGACCTTCAATACATTACTGTATTCTTTTTCAAACAGCATAGACGTTACCCGTTCGGTATTTAACGATCTTCCTAACGGTATTGTGGCAGGAAAGAATGCTATTCCCTACGACAAGGCAGATACTTTTGAGGTACGCGTTAAAGTCCGCAATCTTTCTTCAGTACCCGTTGCTAACGCAAAGGTGAAAGAAAAGATCAGTGACTATTTTTCTTTTGTCGATGTGGGGACCCTTCCCTCCGGAATTAGTTATACTATCAGTGGAAATGATCTTGAATTTAGCTGTGCCAACCTGCCTGCGGCTTCAGAAAATACCATTGTGTACCGCCTGCAGACACCTCCATTGACTTCACAGATCCATGAAGATATTGATAATTATATTGCCTGGGATAATTATATCAACACCTCTCTAAATTCCACAGAGTATGCCGATAATGAAGGAAAGCATGGTTATAATAAGTTCAAAGCTTACGCGGATGTCATGTTTAGTGCAGATCTGGCGGCTGATGCCGACCTTAACTGGAAAAATTTCCTCGGTATATACTACCAGCCTTTTAAAGTGTTCATGATCATGGAGAACAAGGAGCGCACGGCGGCCCAGCAAACACAATACGTTCAGTATATTCCTAAAGATGTTCCTTTTTATTGGGTTGATCACAGCCTGAATGTTCCAGTGCTGAAAACCCCCGGCGGAAAATTTGTTGATGTACTCAAAGGAAGCAACGATCAGGGTATCCCGCAGTTTGATATCAGCAATAACGGACATCCCGATGCGTGGCTCGACACGGCAAGCATTTATCCAAAAGGGTACATCCTCACGGAAGATTCCGTATACTGGCAAAATCCATGGCACAGGCTTGCCACGGGAGATACAGTACCATATTATGAAGATATCGACCATGACGGGCTCAGGGCACAAGACCAGAATAACGATGGAATTGCAGAAATTGGGGAACCCGGTGATAAGATCAGGGTTTGGAAAGTTACCTGGAACATCAATGATGTCCCCGGCCATCAGGTATATGACCCCTACTGCTCTTATGAAATTTGGGTTGATCCGCCGGATCTGGTTAAGATGGCGGCAGGCATCGGGCATGTCAACGGAACGCTCACCGATTCTGTTCCCGACATGTTCTATCCTTATTCGCCCGATCTGAACAACCCCAACCTGGCGGATACTTCATGGACACATTGGATGGACAGGGATTCCACGGGGCACATCAAATGGGTGCAGCTGATCTATCAAAGTATTAACAATTATGAAGGGTATACCTTTATTGATACCGCGGCCATACACTATCAGTTACTGCCTACGGATTCTTGTGCCGGCACTGTTCCCCAGCCCCATAACGAATTCATTGCGGTACTGTCAATGGGTGGAGAAGAAATCGATATGAACAACCCCACTCCGGCCCGCTCAAACTATTCTAACATCGACTATAAGACCATCTTTAACGAAAACAAGAAAACCCCCATCAGGACCACCTATACTTACTATGCACCGCTGCCCAATCCTCTTCAGTTTGAGTACCTCACCAATAATTTTATTATAAAAGATTCGTTGAATAATACCTTGCAAACACTACCCTCCAGTGGCAAGGCGTATATTTCCTATAAGGTGGATGCTTCTACTGAGTACTCGTATTACTGGATAAGAAACGTGGGACATGATGTCGATTTCAACGATCCTTCACTTGCCTCAGAAGGTGCAGAGGGCCTTGGAGATGGCGTATTTGGCTATATGGTTTATGATATCCCCAAAGGATTTTCAAATTACAAAATCACCCTGCCGACACTGGCTGGCGGTGGATATGATATCAATTCCATCGTGCAGGTTGACGGCCATCCTTTTCAGCAGTGGCTGATCAATCCGAATACTTCAGATTCCATCAGCATCTGGGAAGATGATTTCTGCTACCATATTCATATACCTCAGCTGCTCATTCCTCCTGCATTGTGTGATAAAAATGGTGATGGTACAGATGATTGGATTGATGACCGGGGAGACCGCTTTCATTCACCAACCGGGTATTTGCATGATGTTTTCATGTTAGGCGACGGGGAAACTTATCCGGCAGGCGCCACCCATGTATTTTCCCACCTTGATGAAGGTATGGCCGGACAGGTGGATTCGGGCTGGTGCGCCGGTGCCGATAATACCTATGGCAGTGACTGGTTCGATAATCCTGGCAGGGTGCGGTTCAGCATAAACGCCATTTATGAAGGAAAAGGAAAAGAAGGCCCCGTGGAAATCAGCAAAGGCGGATGGCTGGTGGTCGAAGAGATCTTCGGCGGGTCTCCCTGGGTGATCTTTTCTCATACTTTATCTGCGTTTGCACAGGGAGTCGATCTCTCTGTTATTTCTACCCCAAGCCCGGTGATCGTGAGAAAAGGAATAGATACCTGCTTTGTAAAACACAAGATCGAAGACCTTAATGAACCTCATGAGTTTGATGGGAATTTTGATCCGTATCATGTTTGCTACGGTTATGGAGATGTGTCCATTTCCACTTATGCCGGTGGCAAAGATCCCTGCAGCCTGATAACTCCTTCAAATGCAATGTCCGCTATTGTTGATCCTTTGTATGATCATAAAACCGTGACACTGGTGCCTTTGGCTGATGCGGGAAACCCCGATCTTGCCGGGTTTCCGCAGACGGTCAGCGGTACTTTTGTCGAAGCCATGGTCACTGTGGTAAACGGGACGGAAGACAACTGGGTAGACACGAAGATCTCACCTGTAATACCTTCCGAATTGGGCAATACACATGTAGTGATGAAATATGTTGCTTATCCCAGGCCATTGGTACCGGCGGTGGCCGATCCCAATACCGGCGCAGTATTACATTCCGGAGACCAGATCGGCTCCTTTTCTGCAGGCTGGCGTTTTAATCAGCCCGATGGCGAAGTACTCGTAAAAATGGGTGATACACTGAATCTTTTACAGCCTACGCGCAGGGCTTATTTCATGTTCCTTATCAGCATTGACGAGACGCTGCCTCAGGGGGTTTATAGCATACCATTTAATATATCAGGCACCAGGGTTCATTATACCGGCACGAATAATGGCGCTGTGAGTTATGATGTGCCACGGTTGCAGTTCAGTGTGACACCTAAAACATCTTCGGGAAATATTATCGATTTTGAAAAATTAGTGATAGGTGAGAGCAATCTTTCAAATTTAACGGTGAACACAACTCCTGAATTCAAAGGGTTGGAAAACGTGAAATGGTCCGTCAACGATGTGAACCATACCGATTTTCCATCCATGACGGATACCTTGTCGGCATCATACAGCCCTGGTCAGGAAGTAATCAGTCTGAATTCAGCGAATTCCTTATTCAATAGTTTTCCCTCAGCCGATACATCCCTGGTCTATATCCTGGAACAGGGTGAAGTAGATGCAACGAATGCCCAGCTTGGAGAAGATCTCGACATCACCACTTCTGAAATATTGAATTATACATATTCCATCACCCCTGATTCCGTTGGTGATCATGTGGTATCTGTTATTCCTTTATATCCCTTGCTGTTCATTGATAAGAAAATATATAGTGTCAACGGGAATAAGGTCGGCGATAATGACACCATAAGTTTTATGCCTGACACTACGCTTGAGGTGGTGGCTTTGGTTTCATGTTATAATTTTGGCAGCGATATGGCCGTAAATACGATAATGAACGTAACGAACGGACCAGCATTCGAAGTCATGGCTGATAGCCTGCCCCTTCATTGCAGCAGCAGTAACCCGGTGGTCACTGATTCGATGGGGGCCATAATTCCAGGTCAGAAAAGAGCTCTTTTTATACACTACCGTGTCGTTGAAAATATCTGCGATTCAATTTATGATGTAAACAATCTTATTTCAAAGATTGACCTCTTTTTCAGCGGAAATCTGATCCAGAAAAATTACACCTATGCTGATTCTTCATTACTGAGGTTTCCGGCATCAGAGATGAACCTTTTTAATCTTGCCGCCGATAAAACAGAAGTGCTGGCAGGAGACGGTATCAATATTACTGTCAATGCCGAGAACAAGGGCGCAGCAGTAAAAAATGCCTGGCTCCGCGTTTATTCAATTTTAGGAAGCGATACGGTGTTGATAGGGGAAAATCACTACGACAAGATTAATTCAGGGGAGGCCGTAAGCTATTCGTTGCCTTATACTGTTCCGGGAGATGCCTATACGCTCTTCATATTTTCAAAAATAGAGTCTCTGGATACATTTGAAGTGTGTACAAATAACAACAGAAAAACGATCAGAATAAAAATACTCGAAGGCGCCTGGATCGATAATGTATACTCAAGTCCCAACCCGTTTACGCAGGAGGTCGGTTTCTACTATGAGCTGGGCAGCGATATGAAAGAAATTAATATCGACCTGTTCACTTCGGAAGGCAAAGACGTGGATCATATCAGCAAATGCCCTTCTGATATAGGTGTTCATGTGGTAAAATGGAACGGTGCTGCATTGAACCAGGGGGTCTATTATTTCAGGATCAGCGGCACGGATGCCAACGGCAAGACACATGAGTATACGGATAAGATCGTAAAGAATTAACACGCCTTCGTTTTATTATTGAAAAAGCATGAAAAGAATTGCAGGGATATTTGCCCTTGTCGTGTTGTGTGGTTTTTTTTCTCAGGCACAGGAGATCCTTGAGAAAAGGGGCAATCTCAGTATAATTAAGGCCGATAGTCTCAATTCCGAATACCAGGAAACAAACCTGTCTGTTTCACCCGACGGAAAATATTTGCTTTTCAGAAGCGATCGCGGAGGCATGCCCTGGTCACGCTATGGCAGGACTTATAAAGGCAATTGCAGGTCCGACGGGGATATATACCTCAGCACAAAAAAGGACAAGGGCTGGAGTAAGGCCGTATGTATGCCCGGATCAGTTAATGATGGTGAAGCACAGGACGAACCCTGCTTTTATTCCAATGAGAAAATGATCATTTATCAGAGCTGGTCAAATGGTTGGGAATATAAGGGAGGCCCTTATTATGCTGCCGAATTCAGGGGGACAGACTTGTCTGGTCCAACGGGGCTGGGAGGGGGCATCAATAAGTTCTTTATAAAGCAAATGAATAAAAACAAAAGAACGGCAACCGACGGTATGTGCCTTTCGCCCGACGGCACTATGTTTATTTTTGCATGGGGCCTGGATTATGACGGCAACCTGGATCTTTATATAAGTAAAAAGGCGAATGACGGCTGGACATACCCTGAAAAGTTGCCGCTAAGTACCGACAAAGATGAACGCTCGGTTTTCATTACAGATGATGGTAAGACCTTGTTCTTTGCTTCGGATGGATATAAGGGCCTGGGCGGATTGGATATTTATAAAACTTCTATAAATGCAAACGGGACTTTTGGCGAAGTCATTAATATCGGCCCTGACTATAATTCTGCACAGGATGATTATGGAATGGTCGTTTCTGCATCAGGCGATGAAGCCTGGTTTGTAAGGGACGGGGATATTTATTGCGCCACCATAGTAATTGCTGATACGGCGGTTCCTTCTTTGCCTCCCGATACAGTCGCTGAACCGGTTATAATATTCAGAGATTATTCTCTGATGGTAAATTACGATGATAATGATTATCGCATTCAGAGCCATTACATAGAGCCTCTTAACAGGATAGTTGATTCTTTGAAAAACAATCCTTCATTAAAACTCGAAATATATGGCCATACCGACTCGAGGGATTCAGAGGAATACAACCTTAATTTAAGCGCCCGGCGTGCAGGGAAAATAAAAGATTATTTTGTCCGCCAGGGCATTCCTCCCGAAAAGATAAAAACCTTTTCCTTAGGTGAATCTGACCTCCTGTATCCCGAAAAATCCGATGCAGACACCGAAGCTGCCGCAAAGAACCGCAGATGTGAGGTTTGGGTTAAAGACTAAGCGGCTTTTTTGAATTAAGTTACGGGTTGATTTTGCCTTATGCCAATAATGACATGAAGTTGCGCAAATTGATATTGGTAACCCGTAGCCTTTATTTGCCGTTCAAATTCCGGTAAGCAATGTTACGGTTGTTATATGCATCTGTACAATTCGGGTCAATTTCGAGCGCTTTTGAAAAATCAGCTATTGCCTTATCCCATTCACCAAGGTTTCCATAGACAACGCCTCGGTTGTTATATGCCTTAATATATTTCGGATCAACCGCTATTGCCTTTGAAAAATCAGCTAATGCTTTGTCCCATTGTCTGGTGGCTAGGTAAACGCTGCCGCGGTTGGAATATGACCGGGGGTTCCAGCTTTCCAGTTCTATCAACCTGGAGTAGTCTGCTATTGATTTGTCCCACATCTCAAGTTTATCGTAAGCAATGCCACGGTTGTTATATGCTTTGGCATATTCCGGGTTAATTGCGATTACCCTGGAATAATCAGCGATTGCTTTATCCCAATGTTCGATTTTTCCGTAGGTAACACCACGGTTATAGTATGCATCTATATATTTCGGATAAATCCCGATTGCAGAGGTGTAATCAGCTATTGCCTTATCCTGTAGTCCAATTTCCTCATAGGCAACACCCCGGTTGTAAAAGGGAATAGCCCATTTGGGATTTATCTCAATAGCTTTTGAGAAATCAACTATTGCCTTGTCCCATAGTTCCAGATTCAGGTATTTAAAGCCCCGGTTGTTCAAAGGCCTGGCTTTACCCGGAGACTTTATTACAGCATCATTCCAAAGTGTAAGCTCACTTTTCCAGACTTTATTCCTTTCATAGGTTAGAAATGAATTTGTGCCTATGATGACCACCAATAAAGAAATTGCAAGGTACTTATATTTATTCCGGAGCAACGAGTAAATGCCTGTACTAAGGATCAGGAAAAAGCCAAATGACGGCAGATAAGTCCGGTGCTCAAAAATTACATCATTGATCGGAATGATGCTGGATTCGATTGTTAAGGTGAGAAAAAACCAGAAAATGCCAAAAGAAAAGATTCGATGCTTTTTAAAGAGGAATATGGCGAGGATGGCCAGTGATAAAAGTAACAGGAAGCATAGAATTGTCCTGAGTTCGAAAAAATTATTTGATAGTGGGAAATTATAATCTATATTTTGGTTTATCGGAAGAATTAAGAGCTGTATATACTTTGTTATAACACTGAATTGTGTGAAAAAATAATTAAGCGATGTCACGGTTTGTGCGTTGCCCTGGGAGGGAGGAATCGGCTCGAAAATATGTAATGGAATTTTTAAAAATATTATAATAATGAAACTCAGAAATGCTGCAACAAACAGGATGAAACGATAATTTCTGATATTTATAGAGATCTTTTTTGTCTGCAAAAAGAAGATTTCAAAAATCACGATGGCAAATGGAAGCGTGAATGCATTTTCTTTTGAAAAAACAGCCAAAAATGCAGAGATAAACGATCCGCCAAACAACAGGATTTTTTGTTTATGGGCACCTGCATACTTGTCCCGTAAACGGGCTTTCAGATACAACACCAGTGAAAGCAGATAAAACATAGCCGCCAAAGAGTTTTGCCGCTGTACAATATAGGTTACCGATTGAGTCGCCAGGGGGTGCGACACAAAAAGTACCGCCGTAAAAAAAGCTAAAACTTTTTTATGCTGGCTGACCGGGTAATCTTTCAACGCATGAGTAGAAAAGATCAGCAAGGTGAGCCAGTAGACTAAACAGGCATTGAGGAGATGGACAAACAGGTTGACGATATGGTAGTAGGTCACATCAAGCTGGTGGAAATGATAATTAAGTGCAAACGTAAATGTGCTGACAGGGCGGCTGGTCAATTTCCACCACCACCAGTATCCCGTGTTATTCAACCACCATACCCGGTCATTATTGACGATGCTGGTAAAATCATCAAGCTGAAATGAACAGTTAAAGGAGTTTGAATAAATGATAATCCCCAGCAAGATGATGACCGCCAATCCAAACCATGTAGCATATTTTTTTTCTTCAGGCAGTTTTTCCTGTTGCTGATTTTGTCTGCGATCTTCTTTGTTTTTCGGCCCCCTTTTCAATGGTTCTTTCTTCAAGTTAACAGTATGGTATTTTTTACTCATCCGTCATGATGCCTCAGGTACTGCAACACCAAGCATATTTATTAATTCTTGCATCCCCGGAGAAATAATCAACTGCAAATATATCATAAAATATGCTGACAGCTAAAAAGCCTGCATAAAAACTCACAAGACACAGAATCTATTATCTCAGTAACTTCATTCTCCTTATTGGCCACTGAGCCGAAGTGCCAATTTCTAATCTCCAATCTCCAAGTCTCCAATCTCCCAATCTCCAAATCTCCCAAGTCTTCCTCAAAACAAAAAACCAATCCTTATTTCTTGGATATTCGAATTTACTCCTTGGTCATGCGCGACATATTTCTCAGGTATTTCAAACAATTACATATTAACTTTCGATAATATAAATCCATATTAGTATGCCTTATAGCCAATTAACCAAAAAAATGTTAAGAAGAATTAACAGTAATTAGTAAAAATGTTACTTTTTCCTGGATTTATGTGCGAAAAAATTGTATATTTGTACCGCATTTTAATATATTGGTGTATTTTTTATTAAATTATAGATAATTAAGATATGTCAAAATATGCTAATAGATAAACAATCAGGATTATACGCTCATTAAAATAAGTTGAAATAGATATAGACGATAAGTCGATGTGTAAGAAAGAGGAAAATGATAATATCAGCAATCAGGCACCTGATTGATTGTTGTATTTTATAAAACGAAAATAATATAAATATGAAATTATGAAGAAAAATCTTCAAAATATGAAAACAGTTCTTCTCTTTTCAAATCTTATGTTTTTAAGAAAAAAGACGAATAATTTTTTTGCGGCTATTTTTACATTAGTTGCGTTTTCCCTTGTTTTTGGCCTCATTGGTCGTAATAATAGTTAAAATTTAATTTATATGAAGAAATATTGCCTCTCTCCTGCAAAAGCACAAAGTGTTTTAAGGATGTTTCAGGTTCTGGTAATTTCGGTCCTGCTTGCAGGTACATTTCATTATTCCTCAGCGGCAGGTTTTTACACGGCTTCTGGAACTCCGGCATATCTTAGCCCGGAATTCGCAGGTAATGAAGGTATCTGGCCGTTAGTCGCCAAGTACGGAGAAATCAGTTGCATTCAGGCTGATTATACGCTGAATTGGGCCGCAATTACAAGTCCCGGGCATGAGAATAGAGCTTACATTGTAACAGAGAAGGCGAAAACAGCAACCGTTGATATGGCAGGAATGGCCGGATCTGATGTGCTGCTTTCGTCTGCCGGCGATAACGCGGGCCTGGCTGGTTCTGTAGCAGATGCATCCTCTGCTGATCTTGCTTGTAATGAAGATTTTTCTGAAACAGCGCCATCATCTTCAGAAGTTGGCCCTGATGCAGCCGGTGCCGGAACAGAAACAGACACAACCGCTGTTGATCTTATACCTGTTGAAGATGTAAAAGAGCCTTCATCAACGCCAACAGTTAATAATAGAGACTTAGCTGCAACTGAAATTAATATAAATTCTGCCGGACTTGGCTGGGCTGTAAGCCCGCCGGAAGGTGTGCCCTCGAATCAGGAAGTATTGGCATGCAGCGATCCGGGAGCAACCTCTGTATGGGGTGGTGGAACTATCTGTAATGGAAGCAGCCTGACTCTTTATGCTTCCTGTACAGATGCCACAACTATCTATTGGCAAGCGGGAAGCTGTCCTTCGGGATTTACAGGAACAACAGGGTCCAGCGTAACCTTTTATCCATCTTCTACCACCACTTATTATGCAAGAGGTTATAGTTGCAGCGGTTGGTCAGCAAGTTGCGGGAGCGCTACGATTACGGTAAATTCCAATTCAGTAGCACCTACAGGTATTTCAATAGCTAGTAATGGCACATGTGTCGGAGCAACTAAAACATTAACTGTTTCCGGTGGTAGTTTAGGTACAGGTGCATCATGGCAATGGTATACTGGCGGATGCGGGACAACATATCTCGGTTCCGGCTCGAGTATTTCTGTGAATCCGTCATCAAATACAACTTATTATGTACTCGCATCGGGAACCTGTAATACCACAGCTTGTGCTTCAGCCACAGTAAGTGTTGCCACAGCATCTGTCGCTCCGACAGGTATTTCAATAGCTAGTAACGGTACATGTGTCGGAACAAGCAAAACATTAACTGTTTCCGGTGGTAGTTTAGGTACAGGTGCGGTCTGGCAATGGTTTACTGGAGGATGCGGAACCACATCTGTAGGTACTGGCACTAGCATAAGTGTGAATCCGGCTTCAAATACCACTTATTATGTTCGGGCATCAGGAACCTGCAACACCACAGGTTGTGCCTCAAACACTGTTAGTGTCAGCACCGCCCCCGGCACACCAACCAGTCCCTCTGGGTCAGGAACCGGAACTACCACCGCTACCATCTCATGGGCAGCTAATGGTGGTTCTCCGTCGCCTACTTATTACTGGAGTGTATATGCAGTTGGTAGTGGCAATGCCTATATAACAGGCAGCAGTACGACAGGTACGTCAGTGGGTGTCACCGGTTTGCTTTGCGGGATTACTTATTATTTTACCGTATATGCAAGCAACACTTGTGGCTCTTCCGGAACGGCTCAAAGTGGTAATTTCAGTACATCAGCTTGTAGCGAATATGTGGTCCCTCATAACGGGTCCGGCAGCATTACCACCTGTAGTGGAAATTTATACGATCCCGGTGGTTCCGCTAATAATTATTATAATTACGCAAATGGCTACATGATAATCTATCCATCAGGTTCCGGAAATCAAGTGCAACTTACGGGTTCATACGTCACTGAATCCTGTTGCGATCCTATTTCTATATATGATGGTGCCGGAATCGGAGGTACACTTTTAGGAACATATCAGGGCACAGGCTCGATTCCAACGATCACTTCTTCCGGGCCAGGGGTTGCATTAACAGTGAAGTTCACATCGGATGTTTCAGTAACACCCTCGGGCTTCAACTTTACAATTGGATGCGTCTGCGTCACCCCTGGTGCAGTTTCAGTAGCCACGTCTGGGACATATTGTAATAGTACAACCCTCAATGCCAGTGGAGGCGCAAATGGAACTATATACTATCAGGGAACAACAAGTGGTGGAATGTCAACCTCTAATCCAACAACGTCAGTAAGTGTATCTTCATCTGGCACCTATTATTTTAGGGCTAGAAGCGCTTGCGGAACATGGGGAGCAGAGGGAAGTGCTACCGTTACGATTGTTGGTACATCTGCTTTAGGCACTTGGGAAGGCAAAGTTTCTACAGACTGGTTTGATGTGAAAAACTGGGGGGCCTGTACTGTGCCGACTGCGGCTATTAATGTTACTATCCCATCAGGTACACCATATAGTCCAATTATTGCCGGAGCAGCTGTCTGTAACAATATTACCATCAACAGTGGAGCATCACTTACGATTTCCGGCTCAAACACCTTGAACGTAAGTGGCAACTGGACCAATAACGGCACTTTTACGCCCGGAACAGGTAGGATTACTTTCAATGGAAGTTCAAATTCAACGATTGGTGGCTCTGCTTTAACAACATTTTACGAACTGTTTGTAAGTAAAAATTCATCAGCATATACTGTTATTCCATCAATCAATGTGAGTACCACCTATTTACGTGTTACTGCCGGAACATATAAGGACGGTGGAATGACAACAAGTATTACCTGTCCTAATGGCATTGCCTGGTCTTTGGTTACAGGGGCTAATGCTATACTAACTGTGGACGGGGGTGGAACGGTTACTGCATCTGATTATCACAGGGCAGACGTAAATGGTGGTGGTACTGTTAATGTTTCGTCTGGAACTTTCCACATTGGCCATTGCTTTTTTATTGACAATGGTAATATTAACATCTCAGGCGGAACGCTTGAAGTGGCTAAAGAGTTTTATGCAGCTAATACCGGAATAAAAATGACTATGAGTGGCGGTCTATTGAGGGTAGGCGGCGATTTTTTAACTTCTTATAATGCGGTCTCCACATGGAATGTGACCGGAGGCACCACGGAATGGTATGACAGTGGTAATGGGTATACGCCAAACTTTACTACCAATTCCTCCGTGTATTTCTGGAATGTCTTGTTGAATAGGTCTATCACCCAAAACAGGGATATTAGTGTCGCTGGAAACTGGACTAATAACAGCACTTATACACACGGATCATATACTGTTACCTTCAACGGTACCGGGAGCATAACCGGAAATACTGATTTTTATAATGTAAATGTCACATCAGGAACCAGGACCCAAGCGGCAGGTATCGTAGCAGCTTTGGGAACCGGCGGGCTTAATATAAGTTCTGGAGCAATTTATAATAAGCAGGCCAATACGCTTAAACTTGGGACAGGCGCTTCAGGAATCGCAGGAAATTGTTTGGCTAACGGTACTTTTATAACGACCGGTGGGTCTGTTACAAGGGGAGGAGCCGGAAATAATTATAATTTTAGTGTTGGGGGCAGTGGTAAAATTCAAGCTGCCAACTCCACGTTTGAGTATATGACAAGTATTGATTTGTCCGCAGCGGCAAGTCCTTTCAACAACGCTTCTTCCGATTTTGATGGATGTACTTTCAATAATTGGAGCGGCTCACAGGGATTATACTTTAATAATACGACTGCAATTTCCGGTAGTAGTATGAACTTTAATGGTTCGGGGACGAATATCGCAAGGGTAACTTCGGCATCGGGTGCAGGAGTGATTGCCGTTACTGGAGGAAGTGGAACCTTATGGGGTGAACAATATGATGGTGAATTCGAGGGCTGTACATACAACTATATTACGTGGCCTAACTCCTTTCCTTTGACAGTTGCCGGAGCCCAGTCGGGAGCTTCTCATGCAAATGGAACCTATTATTATTATAGTGGTACTTCTGTTACTGTTTCGGCTGGAACGTATTCCGGGTATTGCTGCACGGGCTGGACAGGAACCGGTAGTGTTCCGGCAAGCGGAACGGGCAGTACTTGCACATTTACCATTACGGGAAATTCAACGATTACGTGGCAATGGGGTGCGGTTTCTGTGGCGCCAACATCGATATCTTTTCCTGTTCCTGGTCAGGGCCAAACCATTTGCGTTGGTGGTACAACAACAATGTCACAGGTTGGAGGTACCCTGGGAACTAATGCAGTTTGGGCTTGGTATTCCGGAAGTTGCGGAGGTACTTATGAAGGGGGTACTAATACAGCGATTCTGTCACCATCAGCAACTACCACATATTATGTTCGTGCTGAGGGAGGATGCGGGGCAACAGCATGTGCAAGTACTACGGTCAATGTAGTCCCTGATCCTTCGGTAGGAGCTGCTTCAGCTTCTAATGCAAATATTTGTGTCGGCGGTAGCAGTACACTAAGTGCTTCAGTCTCCGGCGGTACGGGCTTGAGTTATCAATGGGAGTATTCTCCTAATAATTCAACATGGAACAATGTGGCTAACGGCACGCCAACGGGTGCTTCCTATAGCAATGTAAATACAACCTCAATGGGTGTATCAAGTATTACGTCTGCCGGGGTTTATTACTACAGGTTAGTGGCCACCACCAGTATTAGCGGGTGTTCATCACCAGTAGCCGGCACTGCCGCCATGTTAAGTTTGAATCCAAATTCTGTTGCACCCACAAGCATCTCGCCGGCGTCTGCTACAATTTGTAGTGGTGGTTCTCAGGTGCTTGATGCCATCGGCGGGATGGTGGCTTATTATCCGTTCTCAAGCAATTTGAACGATGCATCGGGCAACAACCTTAATTTGTCAGGCACAGGCTATTTCGCTAATGGCGGTTTAACTTTAAATGGCAATACATTTACATCTCCGATGACTACAGTTTTAAATACTGATAAACATACCATTTCTTTTGATGTTCAATACCTTGCCACACCAACAACATGGAACAAAATTTTTGGTTATACGCCATCGGGAGATGATCGTTCCCCCGGTATCTGGACCAGTCAGTTACAGCCAGGCTTACATTGGAGATATAATCCAAGTAATTCAGGCATAGATGAGTCAATGCCAGTCCTTAATCAATGGTATCATGTGGTTGGTATTAAAGATGGTGCAACTTTCAAGATTTATGTTGATGGCACCCTTAAACAAAATATTGCTGTTTCTAATCCTAAAACAGCCGGAGGTGCTACTTTGAATTTTGGTAATGGAAGCAATGTTGTCATCAAGGAATTTAAAATTTATAACGGAGTATTGAATTGGTACACCGCTAGCTGTGGCGGGACATTAGCTGGTAGCGGACCAAGTATCACAGTATCACCGGGATCTTCAACCACTTATTACCTGCGTTCAGAAGGGGCGTGCAACAATACCTCATGTGTGAGTGCAACGGTAACAGTGCTCAATGCCATGAATTACGGAACCGTGGCCAGCGGGGATCAAACTATTTGCAACGGATCCACGCCTTCAAGTATGAGTGTTAGTGGCGCCACCGGCTCAACGTCCTTTACTTA